>Ga0214921_10007662_pt1 | contig 14292 bp, 10 predicted proteins | sample LL1505_MetaG_FD_177992 | JGI IMG/M metagenome (GOLD analysis project Ga0214921, IMG submission 177992) | Freshwater microbial communities from Lake Lanier, Atlanta, Georgia, United States - LL-1505 | ecosystem: Environmental > Aquatic > Freshwater > Lake | place: USA: Georgia | collected... | reverse complement strand
TCTGGTTTACTACTTATCTTTTCTTCTTCTTTTGTCACAAGATTTTCAGGTGTTTGGTTCTTATTAATTACAAGTTTTGTTGGTTCTGTGATAGGAACTCTCGGTGCCTCTTGTGCTTCTTGTGCTTCTTGTGCTCCTGTAGCAACCTCTTCTATTTTTACAGTTTTCTTTATTTTCGGTTTTACAGTAGATATATACTGTTCTTCTGTTTCAACTTCAGCAACAATCTCGCGTGATTTAACAAAGATGAACCAACGATTTAAGAATGAAAACTTTTTAACAGCATCACTCATAATATAATTCTTCCCAAACTGTTTCGCCATGTCATATGAAACACCAAACATGTTTGTTCCGTTCTTTAATCCAATTTCATTCGCTTCAGCATCACTCAAAAGTTCACATCCAACTTCCTTCATGCGTTCCACAAAATAAGGAAATGATACTAAATACTCATCGTGTCCACCAGGGCTTCCAATACTTATAAAATCAACATTAATCTTATGTCCTAGGGATGAATCGTTAGATTCTAGTTCATCAATATCATAATCTTTACGAATATTCCATAAAATCGCTTCTTTTTCCATACCTGTTAGAACACCTCCTTTAGGAGTATCTTTAAACAGTTTGAAAACAGAATCTCCATCAAAACAACACCCAAAGAAGTAGCCTCCAACTTTTAATCCTTCGCGAATATTTTTCAGTAGACCATCTAATGATTCTTTCTTTTCAAAGAAATAGTGTAGTGCAAACATACACGCCATAGCATCCGCACCTTCTTTCAGTTTACCAGCACCTTCACGTGATACGTATGATGGGACTGGACCAATCGGTGAAAATTTACCATATACACTTCTTAGTATATCTCTCTCATCTTCAGATGAACCAGCGGTTCCATCAATTATACGTTTAGAACTATCACCAATCACAAATACCATAGGAGGAACTTCAGCCATCTTATTTCTTTGTTTGAACGTGATATAACGAGCATACGCTCCATCTTCTGTATTTGTAATATTATCACCCGCATAATCAATTCCGAGAACAAATGATACTTTCGCGTTCACCCAGCGACGAATATCAGAACCTTTTCCAACGGCGATGTCGATGAGTGTTTTTTTCCCTCCTTTCAATACTGAATTGTATAAGATAATCTCTTTAACATACTGGTTATGAAACTCGCGAAGACCACGCACGAACATTAAATCTTGTTGAGGTGCTTTACGTTCAAAATACTTTAATGAGATGTTATTTCTCTCTTCAACTTTCTTCATGGTAGAATTTACTTCTTTATCATTAGGATTCGTGTTTCCAGAACGAATCATAGATTCAGTAACAGGGTCATGAATACTATTCCATACACTATCAGCAACTCCTTCAGAATTTAATGTTCTTGCTAATATTCCTTTTTGTAGACGTTCTGTTTTATCGTGGCGAATACGGATTGGTATCCAACGCCATCCGCTCGGCATAGAAGGATCATATCTCATTTCAATAATACTCTTATCTTGAATAGGCTCATTATTTGTTTCAGTCGATACATACTCCTCAGATGTAGCAGGATCTAGTTTTACTTCGCCATATGCGATGCTTGCCATCGTATCATAGAACTGTTTAGGATAGAATGGAACTGGTCTATATTCATTTCTATCTCTTAAATTATCTTCTTTTCTTTCATTCAGAATAGTATCACGAGGATTATATGCTTTGCTGCGACTACTTCCAACAAATAGACGCATCGTTTTATAGCGGATTGTTTCGTTAGTTTCAGGTTTTATTCCAACAATTACGCGATCTTGCTTTGGATTTTTTGCCTCTTTTTCAAATCTTACTAAGAAATCAATTGTATTATCTTCAGAAGGTTTCCATTTAAACTGATTAAAGAATGTAGCACTCGGCTTTACTGTATTCTTTTCTTCATTATAACCAGGTAGTGGCAAACTATTAGGAGTAAAGATTAATCCATCTGTATAGTAGATTCTATACGTATCAAGAACTTTTGAAGCACTCTTAAAGATTGATAAATCGTTAGGTTTTGCTTGAATAAAAGTTTTCATAGAAATGTTTAATGTGATTTGTGATGTTAAATATGGGAGAAGTTTTTTAGGACCTTCTCCTTTATTAAAAGTCTTTACCCATTTGTCTAACTGATAGAAACGAGAATTTTCTTCATCTTCTTTATTATAGAAAGGATATTTACTTACAAGTTTAGAATCTGTTGCATAGTATATATCAAATGCTAAAAACATGTTAATAGGTTGTTTTTTACTAGTCTTTGTAACCCATTCACCATCAATAATAGATTCACGATTCTCAATACAGGCTAACCCAGTTCGGTATACGTTCATCGCCATATCAATCAGATATAATTCTCCATTTGAATCAACAAATATTAAACAACGTAAACCATCGGCTTTATCTGTTACATTATAACCAGTGCGAATATTTGGCGTGGAATCATCAATAACTTCATCAAAATTAGACTGTTCTAGAGTAACTGGAGAACATCCAAGAAATCTGTTAGATTTTGTTAGACTCTCAAATTCTTGAAGAACTTTTTCTTTTTTTGATTTACCAATCAGAATACTATTTTTTTGAATTCCTCGGAGAATTTCTCCTACACCTTTAATAAGACGTTTTGTAGCAGATTCAACTGTATCTCCTTCCATACGCAAAAGTTCAACCTCCATCTCATATAAGTAAGGAGCGAGTGATAAATCTTGATCAAGAAAGTTTATCTGCCATTTAAATTCACCTTTCTGTGTTCTTGCTGTGCTACGCACAATAGATAAATCATAACGAATACCAGGTTCTTCAAATGACCAACGACGAATCATACGAAACGCTTTACGTTGTTGATTCCAACGTGTCAACATATCTTTAATTCCAATCTCGTTATTAGCCATGGGTATTTCTCTACGTGTTTTAACACGAACTTCATACTGTTCAATATCAACATTAGCATCAGCAGAACTCCTATCTTTAATCATAGCGATAAAAGGTTTATTAAGTAGAGAATTATCACGACAATATTGCTGAATAACTCCCATACTTTGCACAGTAAAACGAACATGCTCGGGTGTTGTGATTGTTAAACGGTCTTCTTGAGAAAGCTCACGCATATTTTTTGAACGTAAACGTTGGGCTACTTGAAAGAATGTTGTAGCATCAACATTTCCTTTGCCGAATGTACATTCTAACTCGTTGTCAGAATGTTCAATCCAACCCTGAATCTGTTTATTAATACTTTCAACTTCCTTTTTAGATAACTCCATTGTATATTCCTATAATAACAAATAGACAATGCTTTAATTCTCTAAACTCTAATGTTCAATTTTAATAGTAATATGTATTTAAGAAAATTCTGTATTAATATGACGAATTGCCTCAGCTTTTCCTAAAGCAATCGCATATTCTTCTTTTTTAGGCTTCGATCCCGAAACGGTTAGTCCAAAACTATCGAGTGAATCTTTTAATTCTTTTAATGTTCCAGAACTTACAGGCCATTCATATTTATAAGTCTTTTCTAATTCAAAGAACCATGATTTAATAAAAGGTCTAGCTTCTTCATCTTTACCTTTTACATAGATGCTGCGACACCCAACTGAAACAAGATAGATAGGATATTCCTTTGACCATAATCTCATGTCTTGAGGATATGAAAAGAGTTTCTTATGAATTTCATCAACTTCAATATACTGAAATCCCAAAACGTGACAAATCCCTTTAGATAGTTCGGGAGTATTTAATGGGGGTGAAACTGCACTACTATCTTGTTCTTGCAGTTGTTCAATCGCACGTTTACGATTCCACTGTCGTCCTTTGAGTTCTGATTCAAACTGTCCATTTAGTTTAACAATCAACTCCCGTAGAATTACTTTGCGTGTTTGAAAATTACCAGCACGAAATTCTGGATTAGTATGCCACAAATATAGAGATACAGGGCCTGGTGGATCAAGTGGAATTATACTTACTCCACCGGGACCAACGACTGGATTTTCTGAACTTTCACATGTATCGGAAACAACTTGAATTTTAATGAATGGAACGGAAATATCTTTATTCTGATTTTGAGAAATCCATGAACTAATCTGTTTTTGAATCTCCATTTTATTATATAATTATATAGTTAAAACTTTAGACCTTTCTCTTCACATGTGTAGCATTTCTTGTGCCAACTTCTCTTCTTTTTCTCTATCCTCAAACGCCTGTCTATTCTGTTTACAAAAATCTAGGAATTGTCTCATCTGAAGAAAAGCTTCATCGGTTAATTTAGAAATATCAAAAAAAATACCATTTGAATTTTCTGAATAAGAACTATTTGTTGTTTTTAAAATTCTAAAAATACCTTCTTGTTCTATCTTACTTAGTAGTTTAAGTTCTTCTAAAAGTTGTTTTCGTTTTTCATAATTATCACTATTCATCATCTAATACAATATTTTCTTCTTCATCTTCTTCTGTTTCCGCAGAACCAACTGAATCTACGAATGTTCCTACACTTAAAATAGACTCGTCATTCACTTGAAAACGAGACTTTTTAATTTCAACACGAATAGTATCCCCAATCTCAGTCTTATCAAACGCTTCATTCCCGATATTTAAATCACGTGGAACAATCACGCGAATAGCATCTTTATAAGTAATATAGATTCCCATCTTATTCTTACGTATGACTTCACCTTCAACGACAATCCCATCAGGAGGATTTAAAACATTCCCCTGAACTTGAATGTAGTAGACAAAATCACCAACAAAACGTCCAGATGATGATTTGCCTAACGAACGAGATAGTAGTTTTAATGTGTCTTTAATTACATATCCATGACGAGAACACTTATTCTCTAATTTCAATTTAACTTTATTTAGAAGAATTTCATCAATTGAGCGAATAGCTTTTGATAAATCATCTGGCGTCAACGACACTTGTTCTTCAAATAATACAGTATGTTCCATTCTTACTAGTATAAAATAGAACTATTTTTAAACCAATTTTTTAGATTTTTAGTCATCCTTTTTTTTCTTTGGCATAATAGCAAAATGGTGTGTTTTATACGCTGATACTGGCCTGTAGAACCATCTTAAACCGGCGGCACCCTTCGTATCCATAAAACGTAACAGAAGTTCTCTTAATGAGCAGTATCTAGGAGAACTTTTAAATCTACGTTTACCTTCTTTAGGATTCATATACTCATCGTTTATATGATAATCATAACCTGATGTTTCTTTAAGAATCTTTCCTAACGGATAAGTATAATTTAAGTGATGGGCTAAGGTTGTAATAGTATAACACGCCTCACCCTTCTCTGGATCTTTTCCTACAGATGGAGCTGTCTTACTTGATTTAAATGTATATCTTTCTTTTACTGGAACTAAGAAACCATATAAATTACCAGTATTTTCTTTATTTGCTTTTAATCTATTGTAGATATCATTCTCATCCTTTTCTAAATCTTTAGTAATAGCAGGGAAACACGGTTTACCATCTTTACATATATATTTAATATCAAATGGGCTAAGTTTTAATTCAACATATCTAAAGTAGCGCCCCCCTTTTACAATCTGTTCTCTAGCAACTTTTTCTATTATCTCATCCATATTTTTAACAAGCTTATATTGTTCGAGTGGTAGCAGGAAATTATCCCAAATAAATTCAAGAACTATACTAGAATATATAATTCTATCTTCATCTCTAGATTTTAACGTTTCATAGAACCAGTTAATCATTTCAATTCTTTCAATAGAATCCTTAATTAGGTCATTATTCCCTTTATACTTTTCTTTAATAACATTAATAACACTATCTGATATTTTATTTTCTAATATTCCTTTTTCTATTTTTCTAGACATATTTACAAAAGTTTGCCAGAATTTAATAATAGCATCATTTGATACAACTTCTTCTACCTTATCATCAGAAACTAAATCTACCTTTTCAGGAAGTGGTTCTTCTTTGGGGGGTGTGTAAGTATCTGTTTTAACTGGATAATTTGCTATACGTAAAGCAAGAGGAATTTCTACATCTTCTAATGAAAATGGTTGGAATAGGTAGTATCCATTCCTATATATAATATAACCTTCTTTATCATTAATTTTTAATCTAAATGATTTATTATTTACAATTTCATAAAGGATAGTAAAAAGAGCTTCACTTGGAACTTCTGGAAGAATTGATTGAATATCTTCTAACTGTAAAAAAGGGACTTGTTTTTTTTCAAAAATATATTTAATTGCACGTTTTACTTGTGCTTCTCTCCACTTTGAAGAATAATCATCATATGTTAAAGAACTAGATGTTTTAATATCTATTTCAATAGGTTCTGCACATTTATAGATGCATTCAGTCCAATCACATAAGTTTGTATAATTTTTATCATTAATATCAGTAAGAATACCTTCAGGAGGATTATTCTGCGCATTTATCTGTAGTCTTTCTTTCATATTTAATACTATGTTCCCTCCTATATTTAGATTACAATCTAAAGCATAACGTTTTACAACACGTGATATTCTACCAATCTGCAAAGCTTTTATCATACCAATTCTATACATATATAAATCAGCAGATTCTCTACTTTCATTCAAACTATTAACCATTAAATATACTGTACAGTTACGTTTTTCTACAGGTATACTTGGGTGAACATGACTACACGTTCTTATTCCACGACCTAACACTTGTTCCATCTTATTTAAATGGAACCAACTATCAAAAACGTATATTTCTCTTATAAATTTCAAATCAATTCCTTCACTCGCTACTTGAGATCCAACTACTACTTTAATTTGAGAACCATTATAATTTTCAAAAGAACGTTCCATCATAACTGAATTGTTATTATTTGGACTAATATCTTTTCTTCCTGTTAATAAGACGTATTTTGCTGGAACAAATTGATGCGCTGACTCTCTATGTTCTCTTTCTTTAAATTCACATAAGGCACATTGGCGACCACCTTCTGATATTACACCTTCCACTAGTAACGGTCTATCACGACCATAAAGAGTATAACCATTTGCTTCTAATGCTAATGCGATTGGTAACGCACCAGATTTTATAAAACGACTATAGATAAATACAGGTCCTTCTGTTTTTTTAATTCTTTTAATTATATATGCTGATTTAGGCGAATAGTTTACTAAATTATCTTCTAATAACCATGTAGGTCTTCCTAATCTAGAGCTAAATCTACGTAAACCAGCTACAGAATGACTTCTCTCATCAAAGGCATTATCAAACCCACTATCGCGTATACGTTCTTCAATATCTGTATCTTCATCGATTGAAGGATAAATCCAGTTACCAGACTGTATCATAGTATCAATACTTGATACTCCTAATCCATAAGCTTCAATAGAACTATTAAGAATATTAGTATAGTTTCTATAGTTTTCGTCGCCAAATGCTACAGGGATTAATGGGAGTTTAGATAATCTTTCAATTTCAGTATCAGATAAATTAACAACTTTATTATCTGGTGTAGACTTAGGCCACATTTTTAGAAAGGGAACATTCGTTGGATTTAAACGTATCGGAAAAGATATAGGAGTTTCTCCTCTCATGTAACTTACGTAAGGCGTTATAAATCTTCCTAGTTTTTCATCACCTTTTGGTTTAAATGATCCATCAGCATTAAAAATATCTTGAACTGAAATTTCTGCTTTCTTATCATTTATCAGTAGTAAATTTAGTAAAAATATCATTTCTAAATAACTATTATACATAGGAGTAGCTGTTAATAGAACAAGTTTCATATTAAATGCATAAGTTAATACACGTTTTAGACTCGGTGTTAATCGTTTCCCTTGTGCGGCATCATTCATTTCTACTAAACCTCCAGGTGCATCAAGATTCTCTTCTTCTTTTTCACCAGGAATATCACGTAAATTATGTGCTTCATCAATTATCATACACTTACCAGAAAACTCTTCCTTTATAAGTTTTATTTCTGCTTGTTTTTTATCCTCTATTTTTTTAATTAAAGGTGAAACTTTTGAAACAATACTTTCAATAAAAGAAGCAAGTTGAATATAACCTTTAAATTCATATCTTGTATTAATAATATGGCGCACCTTTCTTTCAATCACCTTTCTATCTTTTTCAAATTCTGTCCCTGATAATTTTAAGTATAAGTTACCAGTGCATCCGTTATGCTTATTTGGAACATTAGGATCTGTAGATATAATTACAGAATTAATATCAAATACTGTTCTTATAAAATTAGGTTGAATATTAGGTGGAGCAATTATATATACTTTCTTTGTAGGATTTAAATATAAGTTTGCTTCAGCTATTGATATGGCAGCACATGTTTTACCAACACCTACTCCGTGATACAATAACGCAGAGTTATATGGTGTTTTACCAGATAAAAAATTACTTACAAAACGTTGAACTGGACTTATTTCAAATTCAATTACACCTCCACATGTTGCTATCTCATTTGATGATAAATCATTTAACGAGCGTATCTTATTTTCAGCAAATTCTCGTTTATGAAACAATTTGAGAAGAAAATCTTTATCTTCTACATCAGGATATAAACCATATAATTCCTCATAATTATTTTCAATATTTGGAATTAAATCTCTAAATCTAAGATCTTCAAATAATCTATCTCTGGCTTCAGGATTTGTTTCATAAAGCCAGAGATCTAGTAACTCTTTATTGGTGGCCATCTATAGATTAGTAACAAAAGCGTAGTGGGCAATAATTCCTCAACAAACTAATAGCCCGTAGTAAGACTTCTTTCTTCTCAATATTTTCAGCTCTGATTTTATTAAGACACTCATCTAATGTAAACCATCCTAAATCACCAATTTCTTGTGCCATAAACTTATTTGAATTATCATATGTAATATCTTTATTTGAATTATACAAACATAAGAAATACTTATGGCAGTAATCAATATGATTACTTCCAAAAAAAGTTTCACAGATTGCTTCTAAATTTCTTATAAAAATAACATTCTTTTCGTCAATACTTGTTTCTTCTTTTAATTCACGAAATGCACATTGAAGTTCTGTTTCATACGGATCTCTCCTCCCTTTTGGGAACCCCCATTCTGGTGTATCCCAAGGCTCTTTTATCTCTGAAATTATTTGCCCAAGTGTTACAATCCTACCAGATTCATCTTGAATACCAGTTTTAAGTAATTCAAATTTGATTCGTGATGATTCTTTATCATTTTTATAATTCTGTGACTGTTCTTTAGGAACTCCCCATAGACCCAACCATAACGTATCAAAATCTTGAGTAAGAATTTTTTCATGTTCTTTTCGTGTCATAGAATTAATATGATATTTAATATAATTATAATCAGTAATCTTATACTTACCACGCATAATTTCAATAAACCCTAAACTATCTCTCCTTTGAATCATTAAAAACTTTATTTCTTTTAAAATAGACTCATAACCTGAAACATACTTTTCATTTTTAATAAGTTCTGATGCTTGATTCAAAGATTCAGGCAACTTTAGTAGAATACACCCATAACTTGTAACGGGAGCAATACACGATTTTATATAATGACCGTATACACCACAATTACTACATAATACCATTTTTTTTGTTCTGTTCATTAACCTAAATGTTTTATGTTATTTCTTTTTAGACCTTATCTGTGTTTATTTTTATATTATAAAATATAATTATTAGGTAAGATGCGATTAGGACCAGAAACATGGGGACCTTTATATTGGTCTGTAATACACATAACAGCTTTAGCTTATTCTAAAAAGCCTACTTATTCTGATAAGAAGGCGGCAAAAGAGTTTTATGAAGCGTTACAGTTTATACTACCCTGCCCGATATGTAGAGAACATTTGAAAACACATTTAGTGAAATACCCGATTACTCCTCACTTAGATAGACGTGAAGATCTTTTTAAATGGACAGTTAATCTACATAACGAAGTAAACAAGTCATTAAATAAGGCTACATTTACTGAGAATGAAGCATTAGCATATTTAAAGCGTTTAGGAGAACGTAAGTCTTCTCCGATGATAACTAAAGATATGATTGATGAAATTGATATGCGTTCCATGATCAAAGGAGGATTTATGGGAGGAGCAGTTGTTTTTACAGTAGGTGTCTGTGTATATTATTTCTCAAAATAGAGATAGGATGGAAGCAACTTCAAAAAAAGAACTTTCAAATGAAAGTTTATTTACAGGAGTTCAAATTCCAAACCAAGATACAAGAACTCTAAAAAAAGATGTAAAAAAGGTAGTTGTAAAAGCCAAGTTGACAAATGAAGAGATTGAAGCAAAAGAAGGAGTATACTGCACAGAAAAAGATGCGGATAAGATATTTGATGAAGATGTAGATGTTTATGTAGAACTTGCGGATGGAACACAAGAATTATTAGCAAAGTTTCGTAAAAATGTAATTCCTAAAGATAAGATTGAAGTTGGTTGGGAAGCGTTCTACGAAACTGCTGCTACATCAAGAAATCGTGGAGCGGCAGCTGGTCCTATACAACTTAAGAGTGAATACTGGAAGAAGAGAAAACCGGTTAAAACATCAAAGTGGTCAACGCATTATATGCAAGATGGTAAACTCTCAAAAATGAAGGTTAATAATTTAGTATTTAGTAGCGTATTAGGTTACTTTGAAGAAACACCATTCATGAAATTGCCTTGTAGATTAACTTCATACACACAGCGATATTTTGAAAATTATAAGAGAGGTATTCCTTTTATTCAAGCACTTAATAACTGTTTTAAGATTCTAACACCTAAGGAATATAAAAAACAACTCGATAGAGCAAATAAACAGAAATCATTTAAAATAGAGGATACGGCATTCTCATCAGTAACTATTAATAGAAATTTTAGAACTGCGTTACACATGGATGCTGGTGATTTTAAGGAAGGGTTTGGAAATTTATCGGTGATTGAACGTGGTAAATATTCTGGCGGATATACCATATTTCCAAGATTTAAGATTGGATTTAATGTTCGCACAGGAGACTATTTAGCTATGAATGTTCATGAATTCCATTGTAATACTGAAATGAAAGAGACAGAAGAACAGAAGAAGTATAATAAATCTTTACCGCAAATTCATTTTGAAGACCCTTCTACGGGCACACTTGGCGGTGATAAAAAGTTTACACGTATATCATTTGTATGTTATTTACGTGAAGGTCTGATTGATTGTAAATCAAGTGAAGCAAAAGAATATTATAAGCGTATTGGATTTGATACAAAGAAAGGAGATTTACATAAGTATAATAAGACTTTGAAAAAGAAAAAATCTAATTAGATGGATATACTCCAAGTAGCAAAAATTAGTTCTGGTTCGCTATTTGCTGGTTCGATAATAGCTCTTATAATTTTTATAATACTACTCATATATCATTATAGTGTAAAACCTATTCTCCCATTTTTACCATCAAATCAATCGTCGTATGAATCGTTACCTACGTATCAAAGTCAAACACTATATGGTGCTAATCCAGCACCACCTAATACTGCTTTAAATTTTACATCAATCACCGATTTTAAATTTGAAGAATTTACAATTAGTTTTGATGTATTTTTGAATGGAAGTTACAAATCTACAAGTGTTCCAAGAGTTCTCCTATATTTTAGTGACGCACCAGTAGTAATACCATCTAATAATTTTAAAGAATATAAAGTTGATTCAGTTGATATCCCAAGTATGTTGGATGGAACCCAAACAGATATACTAACAGTATTTAATAAAACAAACTTTATTGTATATATGGATCCTGTGAAAAATGATTTGAAAGTAGGTATAGTTACAAATAATGGAAGTACATCCACGTTAGAACTTCTCCCTACAATTAATAATGTTCCTATAAATGAACCGTTTCAAATAACTATTATTAAAGCAGATAAATTTATAGAAGTTTATAAAAATAAATTACTTATTACAACATATAAAATTAAACATAGTCCATTTATTATGAATACAAATTCAAAATTATATTCTCCAATCAGTTTTATTGGAGATACAATTAAAATAGGGAATATTCAGTATTTCAATAATGTTATTACAAGTTCTCAAGTTCGTTCTCTTACACCTCCTATAAAAGATAAAAAGTTTTTTACTAGTAGCTAAATATAGATGGAAAGAAGTAACTATCCAATTTATATATTTATGTTTTTAATTCTAATAATTATTATATTATTACTATTAACATTAATTCCATTCCCTAATTCGTATGCTAAAGATGTTCAGAAGATAGGTCCTTATAAATTAGAAAAAGTAGAAAATCATTTTTCTACAAAAGAGTTTCTAACTAATCCATCGGTATCATTTCAAGGATTCTTTTACTTAGAAAAATTACAAAAAACAGCAGTAACAACATCATGTAGCCCTACGGATCCATCTTCATTAAACTGTAATTCAGGGCGTTATTCATTATGTTCTTGTAATGGAACTAACTGTTCTAACTGCGAACATAAAGGTTTTATAACATTAATTAATTTTAATGATATTGTAACTTTAGAGCTTTTAGGTGCGCCCGACGGAGGAAGGCAAGGTAAAGCATCTGTCCAACTTACATTCAAAACAGAATCATCTGGTGATGTAGATGATTCATCTGGAAATCCTGTAAATCCAGAATTTTATCCTAAAGATGCGACTGGCAATTCAAATACGGCATCTTTTGTCTATATTGAAACATTTGTTCTCCCGCCTATCCCTTTCCAAAAATGGTTTATGATTACAATTTCACGTGCTGGTAGAAGGTTTGATATTTATTATAACGATACCTTAGTTTTATCTAAACAGATATCTACTATGTTATATCATAATGCAACATCTCAGAATATTTCAATCGGTAATAGCTTTATGCACGGTTCATCAGGGTATTTTACATTATATAACTCTATTCAAAGTGCTATAGATATTAGTAAACAGTACAACAGATTTGTAAATACACGTGGTTCTCCAGTATTTGGTCAAAATCCTCCGACAATAGGTTTAATGAATGTTTCACTTGACCGTTTACCAAATGTATTTGGAAATATAACAGTTCCATCAATTTGTGGTTCTGGAGATTGTATTACAACCCCGTCAAACCCTCCCGCATCTCCTATATATGAGTGGTCTTCATCTTACGCATAATCTTTTATTAAAGAAGAATGGATCAGCCAGTACAAAGAAATACTGGAATATTAAGAAAAATTAGTTCAAATCTTTTAGTATATATAATTGCAATTATCGTAGTTGCTATTTTTGTTTATTTTATTTATCAGTTTATCTATGGTTCGCCCACATTTAAGGCTAATATTATAATGGATAAAAAAGTTAAAGCAAATGATTCTGATATAACAACGTATAAAAATAATGTTAAGTTACCAAATATTGTAGAAGGGAATGAATTTAGTGTAAACTTTTGGATAAATATAGCGGGTTATAAGTATCGCAATAATCAACGTAAGCATTTGATTGAAATAGGGCATGATACAAAACATATTGATGATAATAATTTTTCTACACTACTTGTTGCTTTAGGAGCAACAACACCCTCCTTATTAGTTCGTGTACATACAGTCCCTTCCGATTTTTCAATCGAAGGAGGTAGTAATTTTGGTATATCTGATTGTTCAGGAGGGACAGGCTCTGATTGTTCAGGAGGAACAATCACTAAATTTCAAGAAATTACTGACCCGAATTTAATTTTGAATAGTAATCTAAAAGACAATTCACTTTTTATAAAGGATACTAAAAACTTTTTCAAACCTTTCTCTATGGTTGATGAGAATAATTTAATTGATTCTCCTAATACTTGTGATATTAAAGAACTACCTTTAGGAAAGTGGATTAATATCTGTATTATAATGGCTGGAAAGACACTTGATATATACTTAGATGGTAAACTAGTAAAGACATGTATGTATAAGAATTTCTTCAAGGTAGATCAAGCTGGTGGAGGTCCAGTATTAAGTTATTTACAAGGTGGAACACCTCATGGATTTGATGGTGAATTATCAAGAATACAAGTGTATAATACTGCTTTAACACCCGATGAGATATATAAAAATTATTTAGCTGGCCCAACTGGTGCTAGTGTGACAAATGACCCTGCTTCTTTTATTAAATATCTTTTTACCGGATAAGTAGAAGATGGATGGTATAGCAATAGCTCCTAGTGAAATTATGTTAGGACTTGGTATTGTTTTGATAACAGGCGCTTCATTTTATATTATACAATCTGTATTTGACATGGCAAATACAATTCAAGGAAGATATATTGAATTATTACCAAGAACGGCTGCTTCTGACGATAAACAGATAGTATTTGAACAAAATGCTT
>Ga0214921_10007660_pt1 | contig 14293 bp, 12 predicted proteins | sample LL1505_MetaG_FD_177992 | JGI IMG/M metagenome (GOLD analysis project Ga0214921, IMG submission 177992) | Freshwater microbial communities from Lake Lanier, Atlanta, Georgia, United States - LL-1505 | ecosystem: Environmental > Aquatic > Freshwater > Lake | place: USA: Georgia | collected... | reverse complement strand
ATTCGAAAGGAGTACAAATAAAGTCGCGATCTGACCCATAAAAAGATACTCAGAAAAGGGGGCTTGCGACAGGGTGGAACTGGCGAAGCTGTCCGTTTCCCGCTCTTGGTTCCTCTGTACATCCTCAGACCACGGTAAATTTGATTGGGTATGACCTAATGCAATATGCCCCAGTTCATGTGCAATTACGTAGGCCTGAGCCGCTTGGGCAATCGAACGAGCGACAGGTAGATGTTCCTTGGCATCTGGTCGGTGGGACCCGCTCAAGGTAATCGCCGAAAAAATGTTTTCTGCCTGATCCGGTTCCAACTTGCCTCTTCTCCGCAGGGCCCCCAAGAGACTTCCGAGAAGCTGTTTAGTGGCGGATTTGGTTAAGGGAGATGTTTGAGAACCCTTGTCCAAAAGGGAAAAAACGGCCGAGGCCAACCTTTGGGCATTCACCAGACCACCCATTAACATGATGCGTTGCTGGCGGTCCGCAAAGGCATTAATGACGGAATTTTCTTGGTCGAACAAAAAAACCACCTTCTGGGATGTCGCGAGGTAAGGGGGAGTGTTGCGGATAAAGCTACTGCTTCTAACGATTTCAAAGGAGCTTTTCAGCTCCCCTGGAGAGGGGCGAAAAAAATCCCTCCAATGGGACATGTGCCCCATGGGAGAAAGGGGCTTAGCCTCATTCGTGCCGGAGGAGGAGGCGTATGGCAATGGTTTAAAAGAATCCGGACGCAGGGATTCCCCGCAATGGGTGCAGAAGTTCTTTCCAACAGGCACCGAACGTTCGCAGGAAGGGCAAAAGGCCAGATGACAAACATTGCAAATGCCATCCAGAATCTCGGATGTGCAGTAGGGGCAGAATTTCATCAGAGCTGAAACTAAAACAATCGTCTGTGGAAAAGCAAAGCAATCAATCTGATCGGAGGGTATGCTAGGTCTCGAAACATTGATAGAATTAAAGTCTCAGTTTATTGTAAAGATGAGTCTTCTCGCACTTCGACAATATTTTTTGCTTCAGATGAAAGGTCTGAAAGATTAACGGCTTCATCATCCTCATTTAATCGAACCTTGATATTTGAATCGGAAATAGATCTGACCCATAAAACAAAATGACTCCCCCATAAAAGATGCAGAGCTTTTTCCTCTAAAAGAAAAAGCCTTTCCTGTAAAAGGCCAGATGGTCCTTTACTAAATTGATTTTGAATAAACTGATTTCCAAAATAAACAGAGATTCGGTAGGACTCAGGCTTGTTCTCCTCGTCTAAGCTTAACTGAATATCATTTACAAATGGCTTTAGGCCTATGCCGGGGCTCTGGAGAGAACCAATATAACCTGGGTCACCAGCAGGTCCGAGTGCTCCAGAAAAGAGTAAATTTGGATTTTGCGAAGGATCATTCTTTCTGTAGTCGACTCCTTGGAGACTCTCCTGAGCTCTGAATACGTGCTCATAGTTGCCCGAAGGCTGCCTGTTTATCCCCCAATCAAGATTGATTCTTTCAAGGTGTTTTGCAAAAAGACGAAAATGGGTCGCATTGGAAGTTATGGGTTGATTCTCAGGAAAATAATCTCCGTCGCTAAGGGTTCTTCTGGGCGTTCTAAAAAGCACATCATTCCTTAGATCGTACGTAATAAGGCTGAAATTTACTTTTACGAGTGTTCCGACAACAATTAAATTCTCAGGTTCGATTTTCTGCGGTATTAGCGTAGATCCTTTCTTTTGGGCTACCGCCGCTGCATTTCCCAGAGGGGTGGTTACTTGCCGTTGTTGTTGCTGCCCTCGATTTGCAACTGATTCCGCATTTGGTTTTGTAGGGAATGCTATCCAAATCAAAAAAGAAACTCCAATAAGCATTCCCACAAAAAGAAATAACCTGCGAAAATCTCTTTTGTCCTCTATTCCTCGACCGCTGTAGACATCGGCCTTTGACGCTGGGGATTCGATTACGATCGGAGAGGGTTTAGAACGTGCTAACCTTTGCAGTATCTCTTCTCCGGCCTTTTCAAGTGCGCTGTCTTCAGAATCAGCTTCCGTATCGTCGTCGTCCGAATCTCGATCTCCTATTGAGGGATCGCCTTCGTTGGCTGTCGGTACAATGCTAAACTTCCTACTTTCCTCAAAAAGTTCTGCAACCTTTGAGGCAATGGGCCGACTACTGGCCTCAAAAGCAAGCATCTGATTGATAGCCTTGTCTAGTCCGTCGGGATCTTTAACAACCGCACGAACAGCATCAGGAAGGCGCACCTTACCAAACTGACCACCTAGGACTCTGCGGTTGTATAGTTCCTTGTCTTGCCCAACTGGATGCTTACCGACCAGTAGCTCGGAAAGAATCAAGCCGCTGGTAAATATGTCAGATCCCTCGGTGGGGCGTTTGCCCTGTAGGTGTTCGGGGGAAAGATACCTTTCGGTGCCAAGGTAGCCCATTTTGTCCTCGGGACGCTTGGGATTGACCCAAGGAGCTTCCTTTCTATTGAGCAAGCTAAAATCGAAATCGACAAACTTAAGTTTCCAAATGCCTTTGGAATCAGCATTCAGCATAAGATTTTCTGGTTTTAAGTCCGAATGAATGACCCCGGAATCATGGATAGCAGCCAGTCCCGCAAGAAAATCACAAGCTATCTGAAATCTCTCAATAGCATCATTTTCCTTTGCGATGGAGGCTCTCAAATCAATGAAATGGCGAAGATTGTTAGCTTGTCCTTCCCATGCAAAGAGTTGGTAATAGGCCCTTCTTCTTGTGTCACCACCAGAACCACGCTGAAAAAACTTAAGAATTTCCACCATTCTGCTTTTAGTATTGGGATGATTTTGCAGGCGTTGCCGAATTTCCTGCTGATAATCTACAAAGCCGTCAAACCAACTGGAGGAACCTCCAGGGGACTTGTATTTCTTTAGGAAAACCTTATCGCCAGCACTTCCCCCTTCAGAGGCTCTTTTCCTTCTTGTTGCTCTTGCAGCAAATGCGTTTGCACCTGATTCCAATACCTCATCGACCACATACTCAAAACTTGAGACGGGATCCTGGATTACCTGACCAATCTGAAGTCGAATGCCACTAGAGAACTCGTAGGACATGAAATTACCTTAGGAAACTTCCTGTGCCGTCTTTCTTGTTCCAGATCATCTCTCCGCATGACCAAAGAAAAGTAGTTAAAACTGATCCGAACCAAATCTGCGGCAATAGTAAGATCTTAATGACCCCGCGCCAGTTTTGGCCTACGTAAAAATTGTTTACCCCACACCAGCCTAAAAACACGGTAAGATATAGGAAAGTGGTTCTTCTTTTTGGGGACAATAGTCCCTCTTCCAATTCCTCTGGTTGAGAATTTGTAAACTTTTCGGAAGTCTCCGTATTCACCGCAGTCCAAAAAATTTCCCCCAAAGACCAAATTGTCGTTGTAATGATCGATCCAAGCCAAGGTTGAGCAAGAACAAAAATCTTAAGGCACCCACGCACCCATTGGCCTAGATAAAAATTGTTCACTCCACACCAACCGCCGAAAAAGCTTATCAAAATATACTGATTAAGGGGTTTCTTTTCGTGGCTGGAAAACCTTTCTCCTTCAACGGAGCTTTTGGTTGAGATGAGTGCAGCGAGCCATTGCCCAATCCCCATGCCGATGGACCGGCTGATATTATCTATGGAAAAGTTATTCTGAGCATTCTTTTCGCCTTGGTTTCTGACGAAATTGGTCACAATCGCCTGAAATAGCGGGTGATACGTCCATTCCTTGCCTTCCAATGCCAAAAATATGTCCCGTGCGCTGGGTCTCTGCTCCGCAGGTCCGAAACAACAGTCCAGCAGGGCATGGAGACGATTATAGTCTTTGACGCCATCAATCTGATACCGAACTCGGATGGGCAAAAGACTCTGAGTACGTACCTTTTCCGCGTAAGAGTCTTTGTTTTCAGAGGTGGGATGCCCTTCTCCCAAAAGTTCCCTAAGGATCACGCCACATGTGAAGATATCGGACTCCCGGGTCGGTCGGACTCCTTGGAGATGTTCCGGGGAAAGGTATCCCGGCGTGCCGAAATAGCCGAGACGCTCGTTCGGATCGAGTCCATCCACCCATGGAATCTTTTCATTTTCAATGAGGCTGAAATCCATGTCTATCAGGCGTAGTAGATTCTTCCGTTCGGGTGTGTGAACAATGATGAAGTTTTCGGGTTTGAGATCGGAATGGACGATGCCGGCGGCATGAATCTGACTCACCGCATAAAGCAGCTGTCGGGCAAAATGGACTCTTAGCCACCAGCTTTCCGTGGTGACTTCAGCCGGTTCGGCGTCCAAAAATCGTCGCAAATCCTGCATTCCATCTACCCATTCGAACGTTTGATAGAAAGCTTTCAGCCCCTTGCGCTGGCCCTGTGCAGATTTTTTGATCTCAAAAAAATCGACAAAACCAATGCAGGCCTCCTTGGCCTTCAGATTCCCTTCAAGTCGTCCCTTAAGTCGCTTTTGGTAGGTGACGTAAGCATCGTACCATTTGGAGGCCCCCCCGGGATTCTTGTACTTTTTAAGAAAAACCCTGCTGCGAGGGGATCGGGCTCGGCCGGCAAAGGCATTGGCGCCGGATTCGAGCACTTCCTCTACTTGGTATTCGCCGATTTGTTGGCCCACCTGAAGGCGGATTCCGCTGGAGGCTTCAGCGGACATCGATGCTAGCAGAATTCCAAGGCGTTAGACTTGGAAACGGTCTTGGCCAACTGCTTTAAAATGTTTTGAAAACCATCCGCGTTGGTTGCGAGGGACTCTAGGCTGGAGGTGAATTCGATCTCGGCTTTATCCAAAGAAGCCAAGTCGTAGTACCCATCTGTTTCCGGGGCAAACCCGCAGAGGATGATTCTTTTTTCACTCAGGCGGGCTAGGACATCGTCCACACCTCCACCACGCCCGTCTGGGGCTTTGATTTCAGGTTTAAAAGCTGCATCCGTAAAAAATATGATGATGCGAGTTGCTGACTTTTTTGGTCGCCATAAATTTGCATCCTCGGTGGCTGAATCGGATGGTTCGCCCAAAGAGCCGATCTTGTATAAGGCATCCAGAAGGGATTCCGCATCATCCCCACCGCCATCAGCCGCCATGTTTTGGGCAGCAAGATGTTTCCGAGCTTGGGCCACATCACGGGTAAAGGGGTTGTCGACAAACCAGCCTGGCCCTTTTTGTCCTGTGCGGGCATCAATTTCATCAAATTCGAAGTCCCGGTAACCACAAATCTTTAGGCGCCAGTCGCGAATGGGATTTTCGTTGGAACCGGCCGGGCTGGAAAGAAAGTTAATGAAATTACCAACGTTTTCCCGAACGGAATCAATACAAGCCTGCATGCTGCCCGTTAGGTCTAAAAGAATGACGATATCTGCAGACCCTTTCGCTGATCTCTGCCCTTGTTGATTTGCACTCATATAAAAATCATTTTCTAATATGCGTAAAACTCAAGATGATTATTTTTCTACGCCGGTGTCAATTGAATGTCGATTTAGCCCTTTAGGGTCATTCAAATTTTTCCATGCCCATGGATCCACAGTAACCTCTTCAATCACTAGGTTAGCTTTGCCTAGGGACTTATAACCAAGAGTTAGGTAGTTTCGATATGCCACTGCCATTTGTTGTCCACCTACTGAATTTGAAAAACCGAAGCCGGTTAATGTGATTACCTGAATCTTTTTGGAATTCTTAAGATTAGCGTGTCCAGTTTCAAAGTGATCGTGGCCGCGAACTATCCTATGAAAAGGTAGCCACTCTTTTACCCTATCCTGAAAAGTTTCTAGATCCTTAAACCCCATTTGGAAATCGGACGAGCTCTTTCTTTTTGTTGCGTCCAGTTTCCAGCCCTTCTTGCTAGGTTGGTCGCACAACCGCACCCAGGTGAAATCAAGCAAAGCTCTCTCCTGGTAAAGAGATTCCTTTTGTACCAAATCGTTCCAGAGATCCTCCAAGGGCACCCCTCCGTGGGTGGCAAGCAAACCGTCGGAAAAAAGAGCGGCGCGAGGTAGCCCGCGGCATACTTCCACAAAAAGACGTCCGATGGGCTCGCGTTCTGTACCACTTTCGTTGAGCCAGTGAGCGAACTCGGCCGGTTCGACTGAAGCGGCAAATATCCGGTCTGCTTTTGGGGCCACCTCGACGAAGGCAAGGCTGGTCAAGGTTGTCGGCGAGTACAGATACCGCAACGATTCGTCGTGGTTGCCTAGAATCCAAAGGACTCGCTTCGGATGGGCCATGGAAAACTCTAGGAGCAGAGCCAGACATTCTGCAGAAAAAGGACCTCGATCCACGAGATCTCCCAAGAAACACAAATGAAAGTCGGCATTCTTGCGCACATGACTAAGAAGGGTGTGAAGAGCAAGAATATCTCCATGAATGTCGCCGATGAAAAACCACGCTTTTTCGGAAAGAGATTCGTCTATGTTAAGTACCGGGTCTTTGCCGAGGCCCCAGCCAAGCAGCGGCAGAATTCCTTTGCGGACCTGCGATGCGGCTTCCTCAAAAATTCTTGGCATTCTTTCACGAAGGGTAGTCAAATCCTTCGAAAAGTCCGTCGGTTCGAGGACTGTTTTTGGAAACAAAGGAGCCGCTGGTGGCGTTTGAACGGCACGTAAACCTTTTGTGCCAGAGATGGGCAGGGGAAGCATAGATTAGATTGGGCCCCACTCTACCTGAATTCTGCATTTATTTGTTTTGCCCAAACTCACGGTGATAGGCCCAATCATTGGATGGGGCGTAGTTAAGGGTTGCCCGTGAAGCCAAGATTGATTTGTTGCTACAATAGTATTATTTGTTGCGCCTGAACAAGGCGCAATGACCCATCCATTCCAAGTCCTTGGCGAAATATCCCATTTCTTCAAAGCTTTGACAATATCCGGCCATAATTCCCCGTTGAGGTTATAAACTTGGATAAGTTCGAATTGCTCTCCAGCCATAAAGCGAATGAATTCATCCCCCCAATCGCTAAAAAAGTTCCTCCCTACTACAGTCGAAAAATGAACGCTTTTCTTTGTCTTCAGATCCGGAAGGTAAATGTGACAAACGGTTTTACGTATATCCTCTGGGGGTTGATATTGACGCACTCGCGCTAGTTCCTGCCACAAATCTTCAGGGGTAAACTCGGTTTTTAGGGCAGTTTTAGATGATGAATTCTCTGTGGAAACTTCTTTGGAAGATGAATTTGTTGCAATAGTTCGACTTAACTTATCCCATGCTTGCCTGCAGATCTTGGCGGCGCGCTGGGCAATGCTGTCCTCGAATCTGTCACTTCTTTTAGTAACCGAATTAGGCTGTTCGGTAAATTCTTTGCTATCATCCAAAATATCGCAAAGGTCCTGAAAGACAGATTGATGAGCGGGCAGAGCCAGCGCCGCCTTATCCATGAGAGTCCTGGATATCTCCAAAAGCTTGTCTCGTTCCGCAAGTTGAAGGGTCTCTTCCAATTCGGAAAGCTGCCAGCAGATCTGGATGCGTTCCGTAGAAAATAAATCCTCCTGCTTTCGGTCCCTTAAGGCGAAGAGGATTGCTCTTGCGGTCACGCGATCTTCCCGAATACAAAACTCCGCGACATACCTTTCTACGGACTCCACCGGCCATTCTTCAAGAAAGCGGATGAGCTTATTCGGTTCCAAGATGGCTTGGATCTTGAAATGCAAATCCAACAATTCTGATTGCTCTAGTAATTGCTCCTCTGAAAACCTTGCCAACCTTTCTCCAGCCTCGCGAATCTTCCCGGAATGATAAAGTCTGCGCGCCGAGTCAATCAGGTCCTGAATAGTCCCTTGCAGTCCTTTATTCTGAAAATCCTTAATGATTCGATTAATCTCAGCCGTCTCCAAACCAAGCCTGACCCCTTCTTTTTTTAGTTTAAGAAGCTCTGGACCGGTGATTTTGTTGTCGTCGCTTACCGTTTTCTTTAGAAAGGAAAGAAACTCAGCCTCAGAAATCTTTTCCTTGCTCGACTCGCAGAAGGGACACAGCCCTAGATCCCGATTGAAGTGGAGATTGCAGAAAGTCTTACGGCAACCTTGGCATGTAGAGAACTGCCCCTTGGTACAGTGCGTGCCGCATTTGGCGCACTCGGCATCCTTCTCGGTATTAACGACATTGGTTACGTTGACATCTCCCGTGCCCCCAATGACAGGGCCCATTTTGAGGGGGGAAGAATCGTCGTGCATAGGTGACAATTAACTTTTAGCCGACCTTGATGGATTAAATCAATCCTTGTAAAGTTATCATTGTTATCCCCAGTTAATCAGAAATTAGTGCTCGTAAGCCATAAAGGGCTCATAAACAGCATAATAGACTTCTTAAAAGCTGCTTGGATGTAGGACAGGCAATGTCCCACCTTGCATGTAATATGATTCCATGATTCAAGCATCGAAAACACGAGGATGAAATTGCCGCCATTCTTCCCTTGGTTATGGTTTACATGCATTGGAGTCCCGTGTTGTTGGGCTCACCAAAAAGAAACAAATAATTTCGACCCGGTGTTTGTGTTCCATGTGCAGTGGATTCTAAATGCCGGTCTTCCCGAGGCCAGACTTTCTCTGGCCCATTCCCCATTAAAAGCCTTTTACCTTAATGATGGGAATGCGATCATCGGCAAAACAGAAATTGAAACCGATTCGTTTTATGTGATTCAAGTTGAACAGGATCTGGCTGAGCAGATTCCGGCGGGAGAAAACGTCTTGGTGTTTATAAGGGATCTTCGATATATAAAATGATGTAAGAAAAGGAACATGCATCTATGAAAAAAATCTATAATTACCAAGAGGTGACCACGGGATACCGCAGCAACGAAATCGAACTTGATTCGGAAAGCATTCAGGTCTTAAGAGACTGGAATGAGCATGCTTATGTAGGCAACACAGATGAAGATCTCGTGCAATATATTGCGGGTTTGCGTGAGTACCTGCGCGATGAAATGATGGACATGTCTGGAGATAGGGAAACCAACACTCCCGAACTTGCAAAAACTGTATACAGTCAGCTTTTTGGAGATGAGGTCGAGAGAACCGAACTCTGGAATTCCCTGGAAAAATCTGGTGAAAGCGAGCTCAAGCTTGAGGACGAAGAGGGTAATGATCTCGCCTCTGCTGCGGCCATTATGTGATGAAGAAAAAAAACGAAGGCGGGAAATCCGAGCCTAAGAAACAACCGCTCAGTAGGAGTAAGTTGGAGCTGTTTATTGACTGTCCAAGGTGCTTCTATGCCGATCTAAAGCTGGGAGTAAAGCGACCGCCATCTTTCCCCATGTCCCTCAATAACGCGGTAGACACTCTTTTCAAGAAGGAATTCGATAGGCATCGGAAATTCAAAACGGTCCATCCATTACTGAAAGATGCTGGGGTGGATGCCATTCCCTTTCAACATCCGGAACTCGAGGATTGGAGAAGGCGAAATCGGGGGGTCCGATACCTGCATGAGGAAAGCGGCTTTGAAGTTTACGGTCTTGTCGATGATGTTTGGCAGGATCGGCGCACCAAAGAACTTATTGTGGCCGATTATAAGGCCACGTCAAAAAGCACGGAGGTGAACCTCGATGCGGAGTGGCAGAATTCATATAAACGACAAGTCGAAGTCTACCAATGGCTTTTGCGTCAGCGTGGGTTTAAGGTGTCCGATAAGGCATATTTTGTTTACACGAATGGGCGTCAAGATCTGCCAGAATTTGCGAACAAACTAATCTTCGTTACAAAACTTATTTTGCATTCATGTGATAGCCGATGGGTTGAGCCAGCTCTTCACAAGGCTGCGCATCTACTACGCCAAACTAAAATTCCTGCATCATCAAAAAATTGCAAACACTGCATCTATGTGAAGCAGGCTGCTTCACTGAAGAGTCTTTCCTTTGCTCAATAAAAAACTAAGGGCTTTTTATTTCGAAAAGAAGGTATCTGAAGGTTTTCGAATACTCTTTCCAATTGCAAATATAAGTGCCTTTAAGGGTAATATTGTTCAAACGATTTTTTCCAAGCGAGCCTACTTTCTTCTCTTTCCAAGCGAGATCTCCGCTTACTGAGCGTCCTGAGCTAAGGCAGAAATCTTTTCCGTTTCCCTTCACGTCCTTTCTCCAATAAGAGGAGTCATTTGTTAAAAACAGGCAAAACCCGTGATAATCAGATTGCTCGATTCGTGAAACATCCTTTAAAAAGTCATATCTACCTAGTGGGTGGGCGCTTTGCTGTTTCAATTTAAAAGGTTCATCCTTAATAATTGGTGACGCTTTCTTTGTTTTGTACTTGAACTCAATTATCTCAGACAAACCCTGAATAAAGATATCAAGTTCGCCAATTCCTTTCATCGGATATTCAAGGCGAATTCCTTCGACCGATCTGAGGCGCATTTCCCATGCAAATTCAAACTGTAAATCTGCCTCTGAATGAAAAACTGGTCTACGTTTGCCTAGCTCCTTCAGAACCTCTTCGATAAATAATAAATTCATGAGGCTATATGTTTATAGGTAAATATATGTATCGGATAAATGAAGCAAGCCTCAAAAAGCTTATTTTCCCTCCATTTTTATGACGCCTGACTTACGGTTAGCCTCAGTAGCCTACCGAATTAGTCTGGATGCATAAACCTTGCAAATACGCATAGGACTAATTTTGTCCTACTATGAAAGATAGTGTGCAGTTATGAGATACCTCAACTTGTTGGATGAAGATAAGCGCATAACTCCTTTCGAATATATAACCAAGTATCCGCCTTCGCCTCGGTTTATGCATCTGCGAGTTTCAAGTTTATGTTATCAGCTAGTAATACTCTTTTATCCACTTGTAACTTCAATGTTGGCATATGGGCAGGAGAATCAGACACAAGAAGAAGCAAAACTTTCAATGCTTCAAATGTGTGAGGCAGGGAACATCGAGGCACAATCAGAAATGGGTGTTCTTTATCAAACTGGGCAACTTGTACCACAGGATTATGGGGAAGCCGTTAAATGGTATCGTAAAGCTGCCGACCAAGGAGATGCTCGGGCCCAATGTAACTTGGCAGTTCTCACCAAGCTTGGTTTTGGGGCAAGCCAAGATTATCGAATGGCGGCAAAGCTCTTCGAAAAGGCCTCAAAACAGGGGCATAAGCAAGCCCAGTATAATTATGGTATTTGCTTTCTGCGAGGGCAGGGTGTTCCCAAAGACTATCAAGAGGCCCTTGTGTGGATCCGAAAATCTGCAGATCAAGGCTATGCCCCTGCTCAATGTGATTTAGGTATCTGCTATGAAAATGGTGAGGGGGTAAGGCAAGATTTCCAAGAAGCCGCGAAGTGGGTTCGTATGGCTGCAGATCAAGGCCTTCCCATAGGGCAGTATCAGTTGGGTTTTTATTATTATCATGGAGCTGGCGTGCCCAAGGACATTGTTCAGGCGCTCAAGTGGAACCGCAAAGCGGCGGATCAGGGATATGAGCCCGCATTGCAGGCCATGGGCGCGTACAGGATTAAAAAAACGAAGTAAAGTGATTCTGGTTGTTGCCGACAGGCATGAAAAGTCGTCAGCAAGGGACTTTCGCCCTGCTCAAGACGCGATTCAAAGAATATGAAAAAGAATCACATGGCCCCAAAAAATAAAAGAAATCCGAAATCAATTTATATTCGCCTAGGACAGCAAATGTCCAAGGGGATTTCATATGATGTTCGATATATAAGGAGAGAAAAGTAACGAATATGAAACAAGAAAATATTGTAGATGGATTAGAGGTCGTTTTGATTCAGGGGAAGGAAAGGCAAGGGGACAACACGGAGGCGGTGTATCGGGGGGTAAAGGTGGGGAGGTCATCCCCTGAAGGCCTGATGCTGGTTTTTCGCGGGGAGGGCGTACTCGGGGCGTTCCCGGCCTTGGAGCTATGTGACCGCTTGGAAGAGCTGAAATCAGCCGGCAAACGGGTAGTGACATTGGCGCAGACCTGGTTGGGTGCACCAGACCTATTGCTTTGGCTGCAGGGGACGGAACGATTGATGACGGCGTCCGGATATGGACATGTGAAGGTGCCGTCATGGTCAAAGCATGTCTCATACGAAGTGCAAAAAGCCTGTACAGAAGACCCTGACCATTTTTGGGAAGAACTCCATAGTCCTGAGGAAGCCCGGTTGATTCGCCAACGTTTGGAAAACCCCCGCAACTACGCCTATGAAAAGATGTTGGACGGGCTGAACGAGTTTTTCCCCGTGGTTGAGTATGTCAACAAAGTTATCCCGCGCTTTGATTTGGCGGACCTAGGTCTCATAACAGGAGAGGGGTTCGACAAGTATCTGCTGGAAAACCTAGATGATTTCAAAAGTATAAGCTGTGACCTATCCTCAAATGGATATATCCGCGCAAATAGTAAATTGTAACCAAAATATAAAGCCATAGGCTTTTTAGCATGAGCAAAAAAAATATTTTAGACAAAACTGTTGCTGAAATCTTTCTGGAAGATTCATCTTCCATGGATCTTTCAACCTACACAGAAATAACTGATGAAGCGGCTAAGCTCCTTGCCGGATATGAAGGTGATCTCGCTTTGGGCGGACTTAATGAGATATCAGAAAAATGTGCAGAACATCTTGGTGCGCATATTGGAGAAATAATCTTATGGGGGCTAGCAAGTATCTCCGAAAAAACTGCGGAACACTTGGCGAAGGTAAAAGGTAACTTGTATCTTGATGGAATTAACGACATTCCCTTGCTGTGCGCGAAAGCCCTATCGCAACACAGCAACGGAGTATTGTCCCTTAGGGGTTTACAAAAGATCAACGAAGATACTGCTAAGGCCCTGGCAGCACATTTGGGAGAAGGTCTCTTGTTGGATGGGCTTTCCGAAATAACGGAACGTATTGGGGTTGAATTGGCTTCAACCAATGGGGACCTTTTTTTGAATGGTGTAACAAAAATATCAGATCCGACTGCACGCAATCTGGCGCTTAGGGAGGGAGGTATCAGTATGGAGAGCCTGAATGTTGAGTTGCTTTCAAATGTGGCATCTTATCTACTTTTTGTGAATCAAGGTCCAGGAACTGTTAAAAAGGTCTATCGAGAAGTATCGGAAGTACCCAATAGAAACTTTAAACTTAAATCAGCCGTATTGACAAAAGATATTGCAGCAGAAATGGTCCAAAATGGATTCCCACGTGAAGATATCATGGAGGAATTTACTTCGCTTGAGGAGTGTGCAGCCGAAGAATTCGGTAAAATGAAAGATCAGGCCTGCGAATTAAAATTAATAGGCCTAAAGAAGCTCTCAGAAAAAAATGCTGAAATCCTTTCCCGCTTCCAAGGAAATTACCTAAGTTTAAGCACGGAAGAAATCTCTGATAAAGCAATCGAAAACTTATTACAGGGTCTAAAGTGCGAGTTTTGCCTAGGGAATGAAAAAATAACAGATTCAGCAGCGAATATTCTAAAGTCATTTAAAGGACCAGTGTTATACCTTGGAATTACCGAAATATCAGCTTCTTGCGCAAAAGCATTAGCTGAATTCAAAGGTAGCCTTCACCTAAACCATTTAAAAAACATACCTACAGAAGCGCTTGAGCAGTTTGCTAATTATTCTGGACCAGAACTTCTCCTTAACGGATTTGAAGAAAAGATCCCAAAACGTAGATAAATATTAGCAAAAAAAACTCCTTTTTGAGTATGTAAAACAAAAAGAACCAAGCTTTACTCATCTTTAGGCGACGAGTTTCTCCGTATTTAAGGATATTTGAGCCTTTCGTTCAATAAAGGGTGATACTTATAAGGACCTCAAATGGCCAAGAGCGAGTTACAAAAGAGGAGTATATGGAACGCAGGGCCACAGAAGATGATGAGCAAAGAGGAGGTTACGGGGGTGTAATACACAGGAATGGATCAATGTAGGATAGTACAGGGGCATATAGCGGATTTGTGGCTCCAAGGGGTGCAATGTACGATAAAAATGGTCGAGACGCCCGACAGGTTTCTCCTGGTGGGGCAATGAGTGACGCAACAGGTAGATACAGCGGTTCTGTCAATCGTGGAACTATTATTAATAATCCTTAAGATGATAATAAACCTGGGAAAGCATGCGTTGGCCCCTTTCAAGCTGATTTTGGCATCAGGAAGGAGAATTAGGTGCCATTCGATAACCATTAACCAAGGTCAATCCACAGTCAGACCATCGTCAATACGCGTTCAACACCATGGTCAATGCCACAAGCCACCACGGTCATCCACGGTCAATCCATAGTCAATCCACAGTCAACGCCACAACAATGGCGAAACAACGCCGTAACAATCCATGACAATCCACAAACAACGCTAAACAATCCATAAACTTTAAAAAACAACGCGAAACAAGGCCACAACTGGTT
>Ga0214921_10007659_pt1 | contig 14294 bp, 10 predicted proteins | sample LL1505_MetaG_FD_177992 | JGI IMG/M metagenome (GOLD analysis project Ga0214921, IMG submission 177992) | Freshwater microbial communities from Lake Lanier, Atlanta, Georgia, United States - LL-1505 | ecosystem: Environmental > Aquatic > Freshwater > Lake | place: USA: Georgia | collected... | reverse complement strand
GCTCATCGGCGGCATCGCGGATGCTTTGATGGCGCGTCGCCGCTTCAAAGCCCCGCAAGGCTTTTAATGGGGGGAGTTTCCTCAGCTCAATTTTATTCTGCACGGCACCCTCTCCGCTCCTGTCCGCAGAGTTTAGCCGACCGATTTCAACCGGTAAATAAAATTCACACGTTGGCGGCGCGATCCTCAAGGATCATCGCGGCCCCTTTTTCTGCCACCATGACCGTCGGGGCATTGATGTTGCCCGATGTGATCGTGGGAAAGACAGAGGCATCCACCACCCGCAAGCCTTGAACGCCATGGACGCGCAAACGGGCGTCCACCACCGAAGTCGCTGCATCCCCACCCATCATACAGGTTGATGTCGGGTGATAGACGGTGTCTGCGCGCTTGCGGAAATCCTCCAGCAAGGCCTCATCACCCTGAACCTGCACTCCGGGCACAAGCTCTTCGGTGATGATATCGCTGAGTGGCTTGGTCTGCGCCAAGGCCCGCAACATCCGATTTCCGGCAACCGCCTCGTCAATGTCGTGCTGAGTGGACAGATAATTGGGTTGGATCAGCGGATAATCAAAGGGATTGGCAGAGCGAATTTGCAAATGCCCCCGGCTGGTCGGTCGACAGCTGTTGAACGAGAAGAGAAAGGCCGAAAATGGATCGGGATTCAGCAGCTTTCGATCGGAGAGCGGCGTTTGGGTATAGCTGACCGGGCTGAAATAAAGCTGCAAATTCACCCGCGCCGCATCGGGGCCGCTCCGCACAAAGCCGCCGCCCTGATTCACGCTCATCGACAGCGGCCCACCGCGATTGAGCAGATAGTGCAGACCCGCCTTGATCTTCCCAAATAACGGCCGCAATTCATCATTCAGCGTTGGAACGCTGGTTTTGTAAAAATAGCTGACGGCCAGATGATCTTGCATATTCTGCCCTACAGCCGGGGCATTGGCCACAATATCGATGCCAAGTGCCTTGAGATGCGCGGCGTCGCCAATGCCCGACAAATTGAGCAACTGGGGCGAATTCACGGACCCACCAGATAAGATGACTTCTCGGCCCGCCCGCACTTGATGACGTTTGTTGCCACGCCGATATTCAACGCCAATGGCGCGCGTCCCGTCAAACAGGATGCGCGTCGCATGCGCCTTGGTCCAGATATCCACGCCGCCGCGACGCAGCGCGGGCCGCAAATATTCATTGGCGGTAGAGGCACGGCGGCCCTTGCGGGTGTTGATTTGGTAAATGCCAACACCTTCACCCGTCGGGCTGTTGAGATCAGATGAGAAAGGCAGGCCAAGTGCCTGTCCTGTCTCAATAAATGTCTGACATAGGGGGTGCGCCCGGCTGCTGATATCTGTCACATGCTGCGGGCCACCAGCGCCATGATAGGCGCTTTGGCCGAGATCATGATCCTCTGCCTTCATGAAATAAGGCAGAACATCCACCCAGCCCCAACCTGTATTGCCCAAGGCCGCCCAATCCTCAAAATCATGCGGCTGACCACGGACATGCACCATGGCATTGATCGACCCCGACCCGCCGATCACCTTGCCACGCGGCCAATAACTTTCCCGCCCTCCAAGCCCAGGCACAGGCTCGGTATCGTACATCCAGTTGATGCTGCGGCTGAAGAATGTCCGTCCATAGCCAATGGGCAATTGGATCCAGACAATCTGGTCTGATCCCCCCGCCTCCAGCAGCAGAACGCGCGTCTTACCATCTGCCGACAAGCGGTTGGCCAGCACACAGCCGGCGGTTCCTGCGCCGACGATCACATAATCATATATGTCGGTCATTGAACGGGGTGCTGGGTCATTTCGAGATGGAGCATCGTGCCGGTATAGGGGTTCGCCCGTGCAACCTCCTCATTCAGCTCCACGCCCAGACCCGGCGCTGTTGGCGGAATGACATGCCCCTCTTCAAACTGAATGGGGGTCTTCAAAATCTCGCTATGGAACCCGCCCCAGCTTTCAATGCTCTCCAAGATCAGGAAATTGGGGGAACAGGTTGCAATCTGGATGTTGGCCGCGCCAACAATAGGGCCGCAATAAAGGTGCGGCGCAATTTGCGCGTGATACACCTCTGCCATGCCGGCGATTTTCTTGGCCTCTAATAGGCCACCGACACGCCCCAAATTCATCTGAAGGATGGCCGCTGCCCCTGCGTTGAGCAGTCGGGCGAAATCATATTTGGTGGTCAAACGCTCGCCCGTTGCCACGGGGATGCTGGTTGCCCGAGCGACCTTGGCCATTTCCTCCGGCGCATCTGGGGGCACAGGTTCTTCCAGCCAAAGCGGATCATAAGGCTCTAACCGCTTGGCAAGGCGGATCGCGCCTGCCGCCGTCATCTGGCCATGCGTGCCGAACAAGAGATCAGCCTTGGTTCCAACCGCCTCCCGCAGCTGGCGCGCAAAGCGTTCACACAGGTCGAGTGCCTCGAGCGACAATTGCCGCCCATCGAACGCTGTATACGGCCCCGCGGGGTCAAATTTCAGCGCGGTAAAGCCTTGGGAGAGATATTCTGCCGCGCGCTCCGCTGCCAGATCGGGATCGTGATAGACGTCGCTCTGATCGCCCGGGCGCGGATAGATATAGGTATAGGCGCGCAGGCGCTCATGCACCTTGCCGCCCAGCAGCTTGTAAACGGGTTGGTTGGCCTCTTTGCCGACAATATCCCAACACGCCATTTCAAGCGCCGAGAGCACGCCCATCAGCGTCAAATCAGGATGCTGGGTAAAGCCGCTTGAATAGACCCGACGCCACATTGTCTCAATATCATGCGGATCTTGGCCTGCCACGTAGCGGGCAAAGACATCCTCAATCATCTTGGCGACCAGATGCGGCTCAAAGGGAACGCAATAAGCCTCCCCAATGCCGGAAACGCCGCTATCGGTCGTCAGATTTACAAAGACAAAATACCGTCCGCCGAAATGCGGCGGCGGATTGCCGACAACAAAGGTCTCAATATCGGTGAGTTTCATGCCGGGTAAAATCCATTGATCACCTTGATCTCAAGGAAGTCATGCAGGCCAAATGCGCCCCATTCGCGGCCATTGCCCGATTGCTTATACCCCCCAAAGGGCGAGCAATAATCCTGCCCATTGCCGTTCAGATAGACACTCCCCGCGCGGACTTTGCGCGCGACGCGACGGGCGCGCTCCAAATCTCCAGACTGGATATAGCCCGCAAGGCCATAGGGTGTATCATTGGCAATCTGAATGGCCTCTGCCTCATCGGCAAAGGGGATCATGACAAGCACAGGGCCAAAAATTTCTTCCTGCGCGATCGTCATTTTGTTGTGCACACCGGCAAAAATCGTCGGCTTTACGTAATAGCCCCGATCAAACCCATCTGCCCGGCCCACGCCGCCCGCAATCAGACGCGCACCTTCATCAATGCCGACTTGAATGAGCCGCTGGATCTTATCGAACTGGGCCTTGCTGACCACGGGCCCCAGATGCGGGCCCTTTTCCATCGGATCGCCAAGCTGCACCGATTGGGCCACGCGTGCGGCAATGGCAACCGCCTCGTCATAGGCGGACGCTTCCACCAACATTCGGGTCGGCGCATTGCAAGATTGGCCCGTATTGCCAAAGCAATGCAGCACGCCCCGCGTCACAGCCTTTTCCAAACCGGAATCGGCAAAGACAATATTGGCAGATTTTCCGCCCAATTCCTGCGACACGCGCTTGACCGTCTCTGCTGCGGACTTAGCAATCTGAATGCCCGCGCGTGTTGATCCGGTGAAGGAGACCATGTCGACTTCGGGGTGGCTGGTCAGCGCGTCACCAATCATCGCACCCGTGCCATGCACCATGTTGAACACGCCTGTTGGGAAGCCAGCTTCCTCAATAAACTCAGCAAAAAGCTGGGCCGAGAGCGGCGAGACTTCGCTGGGTTTCAACACCATGGTGCAGCCCGCGACAAGCGCTGGGCCAATTTTTGCCGCCAGCTGATTAATCGGCCAATTCCAGGGCGTGATCAGCACGCACACGCCCACGGCTTCATAGGTGAGATCACCCGTCGACCCAATTGGGCTATCCCAATCCAAGGCGCGGGCGGCCTTGACCGTTTCCTTCAAATGACCGGGGCCGCATTCGGCCTGCGCATTGAAGGACAAATCATAGGGCGCGCCCATTTCTGTCGAAATTGCCCGCACCATTTCATCATAGCGGCGCTCAAAAATCGCAATGAGCTTTTCGGTCAGCGCAAGGCGCTCCTCCAGCGGCATCGCGGAATAGCCATCAAAGGCCGCGCGCGCAGCCGCGACAGCGCGGTCGACATCATCCGGCCCGCATAGAGCGATTGTCGCGCAGACTTCTTCCGTTGCTGGGTTGATGGCATCCTGCGTCTGCTGAGAGGACAGTGGGAGAACCCACTGGCCGTTTATGAAGGATTTGAGGGGTGCCTCAAACATAGCCAACCGCCCTTTTCTGATCATTGATGATGTATTTAGAGGCGCGCCAGTAATGCCAAGCCGCCCAAAGTCCGGACGGCGCAAGGATAAGCTGCGCAAGACGCAAAGACTCCGCGCTCGCCGGTTGGGATCCAGCAAAATAGTCGCTCAACCCGCCAACAATCGCAGGGGCCACAATCAGGTTGAGCAAATTGGCAATCAGCAGCGAAATGGCAATGGACATGGCCCGCATCTTTGGCGCGGCCAGATTTTGGCACAGCGCCATGGCCGGGCCAATGTAGAAGTAAACGGTCGGGATGAAGAGCCACCACATGAGCTTCGCCACACCCAAATCATAGGTGTAATAGGCAAGGAACGACGGCACAGTGCCAATCGCCGTCACCACTGCGAGCAATTGGGCAATTTTGCGCGGATCAGTAAAGCTTGGTCGGGCCACCACATAGGCCGTCACCAGCGACGCACCAATACCGCCGACCAGATAAATCTGCCCCAAAAGGCCGCCTGCGGCACCCTCATCCATGCCATAGGTGCGCTGTATAAACAGAGGCGTGAACCACATCAGCCCCCAGCCCCAAAAAGCAGAAAGACCCGCACCCATCATCGCATGCACGGCGGACTTTTGCGACCAAAGGAAGCGGAATGTTTCCATCACGCTGGGAGCCTTTTCTTCAACCACAGCATCCAGACGGCCCCGCACAGGCTCCTTAATCGTCACCATGATGATCAAGGCTAGGATAATACCGGGAATGCCAAGCACCAAAAATGCCGCGCGCCAGCCATGCTGGGTCGACACAAGGCCGGCAATATCAGAACCAAGCCAGGCCCCAATTGGCGCCCCAAGGGCAAAGACCGTCATCGCCATAGACCGCCGGTCGGCCGGGAAATAATCGGCAATGATGGAATTGCAGGCGGGAGTTCCCCCGGCCTCGCCAATCCCAACACCAATCCGGGCCAGCAGAAGATCGAAATAGCCGCGTGTATAGCCTGTCAGCGTCGTCATGACCGACCAGACCGTCACACATGCCGCCAACAGCGTCCGCCGATTTGTCCGATCACATAACCAAGAGAGAGGGATGCCCATGATAACATAAAAGAGCGCGAGTGGAATGCCGAGGGAGGCCGCGCCTGAATCGCTCAGGTTTAACTCCTTGCTGATCGGCCCCAACAACGTTGAGAGGACATAACGATCCGCAATGCTAATCGTATAAACGAGCATCATGATGAAGAGGACGTACCATCGCTGCCCGAGCGTCGCGACGTCGTCAGCCTTGGCTGGTGCTTTACTCGCCATGTCTCATCCCCTCATTATTTGGCCAGCTCTGGCCCCAAAAATTCCCGCAGCGGCGCAAGCCAAGGCTCGAAATTCTTCCACTGATCCAGCCCGTCACGGAAAATCGGCTGGCGCACCTGTTCGGAGCTCGGCGTGCGTACACTGCGCTTCGTTTTGTGAAACTCGACACAGGCGTCCTCAAACGGCAGACCGCAATAATCCAAAATGCGGCGCACATTGCCTTCCAGATCGTCGATCACATCTTCATGCTGAACGCGCAGCACCCGCCCGGGCAATACCGCATCCCAATGATCCATCAGCTCAACATATGTGCGGTAATAGCGGGCGATATCCTCAAGCCCGTAGGTGAATTCTTGGCCCTGCGCGAACAACTGCTTAAAGTTGCTGAAACAACAAGCCATCGGATCACGGCGCGCATCAATAATCTTGGCATTGGGGAGGATCAGGTGGATCAACCCTACATGCCGAAAGTTATTCGGCATTTTGTCGATAAAATAGGGGCGACCCAAAGCCCTATTGGGCATCGTATCAGCGATATACTGCTCACCGAACTTGCGAATTGCGTCCGCGTCGAGTTCCTCAAGCACCCCGGGGTAGCGCGGTTCATCAAAGTTCAATTCGCGGCCCTGCAATTCATGCACAATGCGCTGAATATCTGGCAATTCCTGCGTGCCTTCGACCATGCTGTGTGACGCGAGGATTTGCTCAATCAGCGTCGAGCCCGAACGCGGCAGGCCAAGCACGAAGATTGGTGAAGGGTCGTCTAGGCCCCAGCCTTTGCGCGCAGCAAAGAAGCTCGGCGTACATACCCGCTTTTGTTCGCGGGTGTTGGTTTCGAAAAACTCAGGGAGAAAGCCGTTGCTCGCGCGGTGCATGGCATTGCCCCGGTCATATGCCGCCCATGATGCCGCATAATCGCCCTGATCCTCAAGCGCCTTGCCCAAAGCAAACGCGATGTGAACTCGGTCGACCTCTGTGGTGGCAACGTCATCAAGCCGGTCGCGCATCACCGCGATAGAGTCCGCCGTGAAGCGATAGGTCTTCAGATTGGCAAGGCTCCACCAGGCGTCACCAAAATCGGGCCGGTCGGCTGTCGCGGCCATATAGGCCTCAATGGCCTCAGCAGTTCGGCCCTCAGTCTTCAGCGCGTGACCAAGCCACAGGTTGAGATCAGCACGGCGCACCCGCGCCATAAGCGTGTCACCCGGAATTTCGGCCAGCATCTCGCGATAGGCTGGGATAACCCCTTCAAAATCGCCAAGCCCGACCTGAATTGTTGCGGCCTGAATGCGGTGGGCATGTTTGCTTGGATCCAGCTTGAGCAGCGGCTCAAGAGCATCTCGTGCTTGCGGGAATTTGTGTCGGGCAATGAGCACCTGCACATATTCGCTGCGCGCTTCGTGATGTTCCGGCACCATCAACAATACACCGGCATAGAGCGTTTCCGCATCATCGAGCACATTGCGCATATGGCCGATCTGGGCGAGCAGACGCATCGCTTCCGGATGGTCGCCAGCCTCGATCAGGAACCTGCGGATCTGCATTTCTGCGTCGTCGACCTCGCCGTCGCCAAACAGCTGTTTCGCGTGCACGATCGGCGGCGGAATGCTGTTGAGATGCGCGACCTGCTTGACAGCGACCTCTGCACTGGCTGCATCCCCCGTCATGCGGTAAAGTCCGACGAGCATGTGCCAGCCCATTGTCAGGGCGGAATTGATCATCACCGCGGCACGCAAGTCGGCAATTGCGGCAGGCGCGTCACGCCGCGCAACATGGCAAAGCCCGCGTTCGAGAAACATCTGGCTGAATTGGGGATGGTGCTGTGCCAGCCGATTGAGGAGATCCAACGCCGCTTGTGTCTGCTGTGTCAGGCGGAGCGACTGCGCCGCTATTAGGAGGATATCCCGGTTCGTCGGGTCAACTTCAAGGAGGCGGTGCGCACCGACAAGCGCGCCTGCATGATCATCCTTGGCCTGGAGAGCACGAAGATCAGCGATCTCTGCGGCCAGCGGCGATGCTGGATTTAGCGGCGCAGACGAGGCCTTATCAGAAATAGGAAGGTCGGATTGTGTGGCCATAACGCCCTATTGTGTCGGCAATCATCGAACGCTTGTCAAACTTCAAGCACTCTCAAAAAGCAAGGGGCGGTGCCATAGGCACCGCCCCTGCCTGTCACGTCATCGTGCCACGTGATCAGTACTTGGTGCTGATCTTGAGGCCGTAAGTCATCGGACGAACGATCGTCGACGTCTTGATGTACTGCGACGAGTTAGTGAACGTCGAAGCGTGGCTGTTGAACAAGTTATCCCCGAATAGAGTCACAGTCCAATTGTCCCGCGTAAAGCCGATCTGCGCATCGGTAAGGGCATAGCCCGGCATCTTGTAGCGCAAAACGGTCGTGGCGGGGACGATGATCCCATTGGGGCCAAGCACGCTGCCGTTACCAGCAACATCACCCGACGGATAGGTCGCCGGCTGGTTGTACATGGAGCTGGTGTAATTCACGCCACCCGCAACAAACCAGTTGATGTCAGCACCGCCAGTCCATTCGTAACGAACCCGGATATTGCCCTGGAAGTGCGGGCTGAACGGCGTAATGCCGCCGACGTTACCAAACGGGCTCTGAACCGGAAGAACCTTGCCGCCCACAGCCACCTGCGTGATGCACTTGCCAAAAGACGAGGCAGCAGGGTTGTTCGCGATGAAGCAAGGCGCATTCGCTTGCTTGCTGTCGTTGTACGTTGCCGAACCCTGGATCGTCAGACCATCACTCGGACGGGCAACGATCTGAGCTTCAACGCCCTTGATGTGATAGGTTGGGCCATTGGTTCCGAAAGCGGTGTTGCCGAAGCCAGCCGCCGGGTTGAAGAAGCCAATCTGCGTATTTTCCCAGACCATGTAGTAAGCCGAGGCGTTAAACGTGACCTTCCGGTCGAACAGATCGGTCTTCACGCCCATTTCCCAGTTGGTCAGGTTATCCGGGGCATAGGCGGCCGGAACCAGCAACTGCTTCACACCCGGCTTAACAGGATCCGCAACACGCGATGACGAACCACGGTTGAAGGCACCAGGACGGAAACCTTGGCTGAACGTGGCGTAAACCATCGTGCCATCCTGCGGCTTCCAAGTAATCGTGCCCTTGCTCTTGAAGCCATGATAGGTCGACTTCAGATTCTGCGCGTCAAGGTTAGACCCCGTCACACAAACCGGGGTTTGATAGCAAGAGGCAGAGAAAGACGAGTAAACCGACCCCTTCTCGTAGTTCTTATAGTTATAATAGCGGGTTCCCGCCGTGAGCGTCAGGTTCGGCATGATGTCGAAATCGACCGAGGTGAACGCTGCATATTGCTTATAACCGCGCTGAATGTCTTCACCGAAGGCAACAGCCGGGCCGCGTGGGCCCGCAATGTTGAGCGTGGCGGCGGGATTTGGAGCCACGAGACCGAGGCAGACCGAACCAGCGGCCTTGATCTGCGCAACCGTCAGCGAGGGATCGCACGACGGAATGGTCTTATAATCCCAATCCATATTGTCTTCGATCGCGAACTGCTCATAATAAGCGCCCGCAATTGCGCGGATCCGGCCCTCATCAGGCGTGCTGATACGGAATTCGTGGCTCTGGTGCGTATTACGAACCTTATCGTACCAGTAGCTGTTGGGCTCATGGCAGAAGGGAGCCTGGCCAGCACCGAAATAATAGTTGGCGCCACCGGTGCACTGATAGAAGATGCCATAAGTCGCACGCGCATAGTTGGTGTAATCACCCTGCTGCGAAATATGGCGGGTCAGATAAGCACCGGTGTAAATCAGGCTGAAATCGCTGACCTTGCCGTTGAGTGTCCACGCCGTGTTTGAGTAGGAGTCATTGTTGTACTGCGGCGAGAACAAGGTTGACGACATGCCCGTCAGCGGTGCGTAGTCATAGGTATATGTCTGCGTCGCAAACGTACCGCGCGACTTCAGGCTCTGGTAAGATTGCGAGACCAGCAAGTTCCAATCGGGCGCAATTTGGTAGTCCAGCGAAACGCGGCCACCCGTGTAATCAACCGGATTGAAATTATCTTCAACCAAAGCGTTATTATTATACTTGCCGTCATTGGTCTGCTGGCTTGGCGTCAACTTGTTACCGTTGCCGCGATAGGCCAGATAATAAGAGCCAAGATCGGTCGGCTGACGCGTGAAGGTCGAGAATTTGTTGTCGATATAGCCGCCATGGTGATCGGTGTAGATCACAGCGCGAACCGCCAACTTGTCTTCGATGATCGGAATATTGACCATCGCGTTGAATGCAGCGTTTGTCCCACCACCGGAAGTGCCGCCAAAGCTGCCTTCCATGCGACCTTCGAACTTGTCGAGCTTGGGCTTGTTGGTGATGTAGCGAACCACACCAGCCTGCGCGCCACCGCCGAACAATGTACCCTGCGGGCCTTCGAGCACTTCGACGCGCTCAATATCAGCAACATAGACATCGGCGTTGCGCGCCGGGAACTGCATCGACTGATCATCAAGGTACAGAGCGACGTTCGGGAAGCCGCCAATCGTGGCTGAGGACTGCTGACCCGCAAAGCCGGCCGACAGGCCGCGCATGAAGATCGCGCCGCCGCCCGGGCCGTTGCTGCCGAAGGTGACGTTGGGGGTGTACTTCAACAAATCGTTGAGGGTGGTGACGTTGAGCTTGCTCAGCGTTTCGGTGCTAAACGCCTGCAGCGTCATCGGCACGTCTTGGATTGACTGATCGCGGCGCGTGGCCGTGACGACGATGTCGGCAACGCCGCCCTCATCGTTTGCAGCACCACTGTCCTGTGCGAAGGCTGGCCCACTGCCAGCTCCGAGAGCTGCGATAACAAACGCAGCCGTCGTGAATTTTAATGATGTTTTCAAAGCTATTCTCCCCGGTTTAATTCAAATTATAAAGCTTGGAACCAGATTTTTCACAGCATTCTGAAGCACGATGGATCCCGACCCCCTATGTCACAAATGAGGAAATTTTAAGAAGCGGTAAATAAATTTATTGCCCCATTCATAACATCTACATCGCCGAATTAGAACACCTTATGTAGTTAAGGCCCGATGGAAACTGCGCCATCGCACGGCTAGGCGCAACAAAATTCGAGCTTCTGGGGTGAAATGTCATGAAATCGGGTGCCGACTTTGTTCTCTTGATCGCAAGCGAAGACCGCAAGGGTATCGTTGCGGCCGTCGCAAATTCAATTGTCAGCCAAGACTGCAACATTGTTGAAAGCGCTCAATATGGCGATCCCGTGACCGGCCGCTTCTTCATGCGCGTCGCGGTCAGCGGCCCTGCCGATATGACGGCGGCAAGGTTTTCTGAGGCCTTCACGCCTGTCGCAACCGCATTCCGCCTCGATTGGCGTATTCATGACCTCCGCCAGAAATTGCGGGCGATGATCATGGTGAGCCAGGGCGGGCATTGCCTGAATGATCTGCTATACCGCACCTCAACCAATCGTTTGCCCATTGACGTGACCAGCATCGTCTCCAATCACACGACTTGGCAACGCCGGGCCGAGCATGAAAGCGTGCCCTTTCATCATCTGCCGATCACGCCAGAAAACAAGCTGGAGCAAGAAGCCAAGCTGTTGGCGTTGGTCGAAGACCAGCAAGTCGATCTCATCATCCTTGCCCGCTACATGCAGGTTCTGTCTGACCAGCTCTGCCGCAAGCTAGATGGCCGGGTGATCAATATTCACCACAGCTTCCTGCCGGGCTTTAAGGGCGCAAAGCCGTATCACCGGGCCTATGATCGCGGCGTCAAAATGGTTGGGGCCACCGCCCATTATGTGACGGCCGATCTAGATGAAGGCCCCATCATCACACAGGATGTGTCCATCGTTGATCATGCCGATAACGTCGAGGATTTGATTGCGCAGGGGCAGGATACGGAAAGCCGCGTGCTCGCCCGTGCCGTCAAGCTGCACAGTGAACACCGGGTGCTGCTCAACGGCAATCGCACAGTCGTCTTCAAATAGGGGGATCCGGTGTCGCGCGAACAAGAGTTGCTGGCCGCCTTTTCCCGTCTCGGGATCGGCTGGACATTGAACGAGCATGAAGCCGTTTACACGGTGGAAGAAAGTGCCGCGCTCCATGCGCGCATTGCGGGCGACCACACAAAAAACCTGTTCCTCAAAGATGCGGTGGGCCAATTTTGGTTGGTCACCGCACCCCATAATGCCCGAGTTGACCTCAAGGCGCTGCCCGGCGTGATCGGATCGAAAAAGCTGAGCTTTGGCAAGGCTGAGGATATGGAACGGCTATTGGGCGTGACGCCGGGCTCTGTTACGCCCCTCGCCGCGTTTAATGATACGGACAAGAACGTGAATGTCGTGCTCGACAGCCGCCTTGCCGGGGCCGAGTGCGTCAATGTTCACCCTCTGCGCAATACAGCGACCTTGGGCCTTTCGGGCGCCAACCTGCTGATATTTTTAGCGGAACATGGCCACACAGCTCAGGTCGTCGATCTGCCAGCGCCGCAATGACACCAAATTTCGCCTCTTTTATGGACGTTTTGGCGTTCCTTATGTTAGGCGAAGATCGAAGATAAAAGCTAAGCGGTCTCGCCGCTGTTTTGAATGACTGAAAGATAAGGAGAGGTCCGGATGAAAACGCGCGCTGCTGTTGCCTTTGAGGCGAAAAAGCCTCTCGAAATTGTCGAGCTTGATCTGGAAGGCCCCAAGGCGGGCGAAGTCTTGGTTGAGATCATGGCGACCGGCATTTGCCACACAGATGCCTACACGCTCGATGGTTTTGACAGCGAAGGCATTTTCCCAAGCGTGCTCGGCCATGAAGGTGCGGGCATTGTGCGCGAAGTTGGCGCAGGCGTGACCTCAGTCAAGCCCGGCGATCACGTAATCCCGCTCTACACGCCGGAATGCCGCCAGTGTAAGTCCTGCCTGTCGGGCAAGACCAACCTGTGCACCGCCATCCGCGCCACACAGGGCAAGGGCCTGATGCCCGATGGCACGACGCGCTTTTCGTATAAGGGCCAGCCGATTTTCCATTATATGGGCTGCTCCACCTTTTCGAACTTCACCGTATTGCCGGAAATCGCGGTTGCTAAAATCCGACAGGACGCCCCTTTCCAGTCCAGCTGCTATATCGGCTGCGGCGTGACGACGGGCGTTGGGGCTGTGATCAACACGGCCAAGGTGCAGGTCGGCGACAATGTTGTGATCTTTGGGCTTGGCGGCATTGGTCTCAATGTCCTTCAGGGCGCGCGCCTTGCCGGGGCCAACAAGATCATCGGCGTCGACATCAACCCCGATCGTGAGGAATGGGGTCGCAAGTTCGGCATGACCGACTTCCTCAATTCCAAAGGCATGAGCCGCGAAGACGTTGTCGCCAAGATCGTCGAAATGACCGATGGCGGTGCCGACTATACCTTTGACGCGACGGGCAACACCGAAGTGATGCGCACCGCGCTTGAAGCCTGCCATCGCGGCTGGGGCACCAGCATCATCATTGGTGTCGCCGAAGCCGGCAAGGAAATTGCGACCCGCCCTTTCCAGCTGGTCACCGGCCGCAACTGGCGCGGAACCGCCTTTGGTGGCGCCAAGGGCCGCACCGATGTGCCCAAGATTGTCGACATGTACATGACCGGCAAGATCGAAATCGATCCCATGATCACCCATGTGATGGGCTTGGAAGAGATCAACACCGCGTTTGATTTGATGCATGCAGGTAAATCTATCCGTTCCGTCGTGGTATTCTGATCCCGCGACTCAACTCAGTAAAGGAGACAAGACCATGTTCAGTCACATCATGTTAGGTGCCAGTGATCTCGCGGCATCCAAGAAGTTTTATGACGCAGCGCTGGGCGCACTCGGCATTGGTCCGGGCAATCAGGACGATAAGGGCCGCGTCTTTTACATGACGCCCACCGGTATTTTTGCGATTTCCCAGCCCATTAATGGGGAGCCTGCGTGCGGCGCCAATGGCGGCACGATTGGGTTTGCTGTGGACAGCCCGGAACAAGCCAATGCCTGGCATGCAGCCGGCGTCGCCAATGGTGGCACGGCGTGCGAAGATCCGCCGGGGATCCGCGAAGGCGCTATGGGCTCGCTTTACCTTGCCTATCTGCGCGATCCTTCGGGCAATAAGATTTGCGTCCTAAAGCGCATGTAATTGGGGGAATGGGGGCGCAATGCCCCCATCCTTTCCTGATCAGGAAGACGACACCCGATGTTTACGCCTCTCCTCGCCCATCCATGGCTGCGAGCCTGATCTATGCAGATTGCTGATATTCTGATCCGGCATAAAGACCGCGAAGGCCCCTTGCTTCCGATCCTGCATGATGTGCAGGCGCAATTCGGCTTTGTTGGTGAGGACGCCATCCGCACCATCGCGGAAGCGCTCAACCTGACGCGCGCAGAAGTGCATGGTGTGGTCAGCTTTTATCATGATTTCCGAACAGCCCCCGATGCACGCCCTGTCGTCAAGCTCTGCCGCGCAGAGGCCTGTCAGGCGCGCGGTGTTGATGCTGTAGCCGCCGCCGTCCCGCAGCAGGACCGGGTTAAGATCGAAACCATTTATTGCCTCGGCCTCTGCTCGGTTGGCCCGGCCGCTATGGTCG
>Ga0214921_10007658_pt1 | contig 14294 bp, 13 predicted proteins | sample LL1505_MetaG_FD_177992 | JGI IMG/M metagenome (GOLD analysis project Ga0214921, IMG submission 177992) | Freshwater microbial communities from Lake Lanier, Atlanta, Georgia, United States - LL-1505 | ecosystem: Environmental > Aquatic > Freshwater > Lake | place: USA: Georgia | collected... | reverse complement strand
AAAGAAAGATAAAAAATCTAAAGATAAAAAAAAGAAAGTAGATTCAGAAGATGAAGATGAAAAATATGAAGAAAAAGAAACAAAAGAAAAAGAAACAAAAGAAAAAGATAAAAAGAAAAAACACTAAATGTTATACACATATTTTTCAATAAAAATTGAAAAATAAATATTTTATTTATTAATTTTATTAAATTAATATTATAATTTAATGAAAAATGATATAAAAAATTTAAAAATTCTATCGGATAGACGTTTTTTAAGTAAATCTATAAATACTATAAATAAAAATGATATAAATAAAAATGATATAAATAAAAATGATAATTCACAATATGTTATAAAAAATTCATTATATATTAAAAATAATATGATACTATTTGTATTATTTTTTTTATATATTTTTTAAGCTTAATATTTACTAATAGTTTTTTTATCTCTTAACAGACTATCAGTTGCAAGTTATCTTTTATATAATGATTATTTTAACGATAATGGATAAAAAAATTGATTATTAATCATAATGATCTAATTATAATATATATATAATTATTGATATATAATTAATATAATATGAAACTAGATATCGAAAATTATAATTTAAATTATGAACAAGATATTAATGATCTAACTAAAATAACTGAATTATTAAATTCATTAAAAGATAATATCAAATCAAAATATTATGAACCATATCAAAATTTTCTAAAAAAATTAAAAAATATAATGAATATGTTATATAATCAGTTTGAAAAAGAATTAGATGAATGTAAAAAAAATATTACTCAAAATGAATTAACTGAAATAAATGACGACAATGACGACAATGATAACAATGATGACACAATATCTATTACATCAATATCTTCATATGGTGATGAAAATAATAATGATATTGAAGAAATAAAACAAATTGAATTATTTGAATATAATACAGAAAAAAAATTGGATGAAACTTTTGATAGATTTGAATTTGAATTTGAATTTGAATATAATAAAATTTAAAAAATGATTAATTTAACTTTTAATATATTTTTCAGACATAAAAGATAAAATTCTCTTTCAAAAAAAAATTGAATTTAAATTAATTAAAAATTAAATATTTTATTTATAATATATCTCATGAGAATAACAAAAAAAATACTAAATGAAATAAACACAGATCCATTATCATACGCAACATATACAGATATAAATACATTAGTTGAAATATTACGTAAATTTAATGAAGCATATCATTCTACCGATAAACCTTTAGTAACAGATCATGTATATGATATATTATACGATAAATTAAAAGAAAGAGATCCTGAAAATATATTTTTTAAAGAAATTGGAGCAAAAGTAAAAATATCAAAAGAAGAAGTTAAAATACCTTTTCCAATGGGTAGTTTATCTAAAATAAAACCAGATACTGGATTTTTAGATCAATGGCTTAATAAATATAAAGGTCCATATATTGTTAGTGATAAATTAGATGGAGTATCGGCACAAATATATAATGATCCAAAACTTGGATTAAAAATGTATACAAGAGGTGAAATGACCGATGAAGGAAATATTGGTCAAGATATTACAGATCTATTAAAATATATTGATGCAGGGTCTATCAAGAATATACCGTCTGGATATAGTGTACGTGGAGAATTGATTATATCAAAAGATGATTTTGAAAAAGCAAATACAAAATATAAAAATATAAGAAATGCTGTTATTGGGGTTGTTGGAACAAAAAAAGATTTAGATGTATCTTTTGCAAAATTAATTAAATTTGTAACATATGCTATAATTTATCCCGAATATAAACAAGAAGAACAAATGAAATTATTAAAAAGTTATAAATTACATTTAGCAAAATATCAAGTTAAAAAATCAATTGATGAAAATTTTCTTAAAGAATATCTTATTGATAGAAGAAAAAATTCAGAATTTATGATTGATGGATTAGTTATTATTGATTCATCTAAATCATATACAGTACCGATTGGTTATCCAGAATACGGTTTTGCTTTTAAAATGGTTTTAGATGATCAATTTACTATTGCAAAAGTTAAAGAAGTTATATGGGAACCAACTATGGATTCATATTTAAAACCAGTTGTTGAAATATATCCAGTTGATTTAGTAGGAACAACAGTTACTAGAGCAACTGCACATAATGCAAAAACAGTTGTTGATAATAAAATTAACAAAGGTGCAGAAATTAAAATTATTAGAAGTGGTGATGTAATACCCTATATTATGGAAGTTACAAAACCAGCAAAAGAACCATCAGAACCATCAATTCCATATAAATGGAATGAAACCGAAGTTGATTATATTATAGATTATAACAAAAAAATTAGTCAAGATGTAATTGATATAGTTCAACAAAAAATAATATTACACTTTTTTAGAAAAATAGGAGTAAAATATCTAAGTGAAGGAATTATTGCAAAATTATATAAAGAAGAATACAAAACTATTGCGGATATTATAGGAGCACCTGAAGAAGATTTATATGATATAGAGGGATTAGGAGAAAAGAGTATAACAAAAATTTATAAAGAAATATATTTAAAACTTGATGAATTAAAATTACATGAATTTATGGCTGCTTCTCATATGGATAGAGGTTTAGGAGAAAGAAAATTAAAAGAGATTATTAATAAATATCCAAATATAATGAAAGAAAAATGGAATAGAGATGAATTTATAGAAAAAATTAAAGAAGTTGAGGGATTTTCAGATAAATTAGCTGAGAGATTTGTTGATAATTTTAAAGAGTTTAAGAAATTTTTTAAAGAAATAAATGATGTGTATAATCTTGATCATTTATTAAAAGTTAAAATTATTAAACCAATTGGAGAATTATTCAAAGATAAATCTATATGTCTTACTGGAACGCGTGACAAAGAAACAATTGAATTTATTGAAAAAAATGGAGGTAAAATATCTTCTAGTGTATCGTCAAAAACATCATTATTAATTCACGCAGATGATGCTGATAAATCAAGTAATAAATTTACTAATGCCACAAAATATAAAACACCAATAATTAGTCTATCTGAATTTAAAAAAAAATATATTAAAAGTTAAAAAAGTTAAAAAAAGTTAACATATAAAATTATTGTTTATTTATAAATACAATTTATAATATAAATTTTTATAAATTAATATAAATTTTTATAATTTAGTATAAATTAGTATAAACTAGTGTAATGAAAGTATCTAATAAAAGATTACATTCAGAATATATCGAGAATGATAAAAAGTGTCAAAGATATAATAATTTAGACAATTTTTATGAAGAATCAGTTGATATTATTTGTACATCTAAAACTTGTGTTCATGATTTAAATAATACAAATAATAAAAATATTAAAAATAATAAAATTATTATTAAAGATATAAAAAATCTAAATGATCTTATAAATCTTGGTAGATCATATAATTGTATTTCAACTAAAGAATATAATGGTATAAATTTGAGAATATTAAATAATATAATTGAACCATTAGAAGAATTAAATAATATGATTGGATTAATAGAATTAAAAAACAAAGTAATTAGTCAAATATTATACATATGTCGTGGTTATAATTCTATTAAATGTAATTCATGTATTGATTGTCAATTAAAAATATCCTGTTGTTCAAATTCAAAAGAAATGTTACATACAGTAATCACAGGACCTCCTGGTGTTGGAAAAACAGAATTTGCACGTATTCTCTCAAAGATATATGCAAGATGTGGTTTAATTAAAAATGATAAAATTATTGAAGTTACTAGAAAAGATTTAATATCAGGATATTTAGGTAGAACTGCTAAAAAAACTGCTAAAATATTTAAAAAAGCAAAACATGGAGTTATATTTATTGATGAGGCATATTCTCTTGGAAATACTGGAAATGAAGATACATATTCTAAAGAATGTATAGATATTATAAATAAAAATTTATCAGAAAATAAAGATATAATTTGTATTATTGCGGGATATAAAGAACAAATAGATGAATGTTTTTTTAGAGTAAATAGTGGTTTAGAAAGACGATTTCCATTTAGATATGAAATTAATGGATATTCTGGAGAAGAATTATTTAATATATTAGAACATAAAATAAAAAAAGATAACTGGAATATTGATAATTTAGAATACGATAAAGTAAAAAAATATATTATATCAAATCATAAAATTTATAATAATTTTGCAGGTGATATGGAAACCTTATTAATGAAAGCTAAAATAAAAAATTCACGAAATATTAATTCAAAAAATTTTATATTAAACTATGATGATTTCATATGATGATTTCATATGATGATTTCATATGAATTAAAAAAAAATAATACTACATAAAAAAATAATTATTATTTATATAATATATGTCTAGAAAAAGACCATACAATTCTATTGAAAAAAATTCAGATGGTTCGGATTTAGGAAAACTTATAACTGAAAATTTATTTGAAAATTTATTTGATAAAAAGAAGAAAAAACAAGATGAAGAAGTATATAGAGAAGCAAATCATATTTATTTTAAAACTGATGTTACTGTTGAATCAATTGATACTTTGATGAGATTAATAAGAGAATTTGAAGATGAAATACGAACAATTAAAGCAGATCCATATCATAAATATTTTTGTGAGCCTGATTTATTTGTTCATATTTCAACAAATGGTGGTGATCTGTATGCTAGTTTAATGGCATATGATACTCTAAAATCTAAATCATATAATGTAGTTACAATTGCAGAAGGTTATGTTGCTTCAGGTGGTACTATAATGATGTTAGGTGGAAAAAAACGACAAATACAAAAATCATGTGTAATGTTAATACACCAATTAACTACAGGTATGTATGGTAAATTTGAAGAACTAAAAGAAGATATGCAAAATTCTAAACAAGATATGAAAAGATTAACTAATATATATTTTCAAGAAACTAAGGGAAAAATGACAAAAAAACAAATTGAAGAAGCATTAAAACATGATTATTGGTGGGAAGCCAAAACCTGTGTACAAAAAGGATTATGTGATGAAATTATATAAAATTATTATATAAAATTATTATATAAAATTATTTTATAAACTTTGTGATTGAATAATTATTAGCATGTTGAATAAATTGTTTATCATCATATAAAATAGATCCGCCTATAACTATTAAAATAAATGTCATTAATAACATATTATTTTTTTTATTATATTTTTTAATTAATTTATATTTTTCATTTGAACTTAAACTCTTATCTAATTTTGTATTTTCTATTATTCTTTTATTATAATAATCAATAAAATATAATATGGTTATTATTAATCCAACATAAACTATATATTTTTTATCTATTTTTATAGTTAAGATATATAATCCATAAACTATTAATGAATAAAATATAATTTGTGTAATATCCATATTTTTATATAACAAAGATATTAATACTGCTATTATTATAATTACTGTAATATGTTTTATGATTTCATTATTATGTATAACTGTATTTAAATTATTATTATCTGTTGATCCTAATTTTAAAATTAATAATAACATTAATACTTTTATAAGCGACATATCATAATGTAAATTCATATATTATAATATTATATAAAAATAGTTGACTAATTAAAATTAATAATCATCAAATTTACTTAAATTAATAATACCTGATTCTTTTACATATATAGTATGTTCTAATTGTGATGTAAATGTATTTTTATTAATATCAGATAATGGTGGATATTGTTCTATTATATCATATTTAACTAGATTATTTAATTCTTTTTTTATTTTATCACTTTTACCAGTTTTACCAGTTTTATAAGTTATCCAATCATAATTAAATGGTAATCCTTTTCTTTTTTTTATATAATCTTTAATATCATATAATTTCATAAATTTATCTGTTTGTTTGTCAAATTTTTTTTGTTTATAATGTGTTATATTTGGATAATTTATTAATTCACCAGATCCAGTTGATGCAAATGTCTCTATTGCAAAAATTTCATTCTCTTCCATTTTCATATCTTTTTGTATTTCATGTGGTTTACATAATATTAATTTTCCACCATGTATCTGATATTGTTTTATATTATGTCCACCTAATACATTTATTGGATTAATATTATCATATGAATTTATTGTTTCATATATTAATTCACTTAATTCATATAATCGCACATCTACTCCTGCATTTTTTATAGCACAATTTGTTGCATCTATTGTTGAATTTATTAAATTTTTTATATTATCATTAACATTATTGATATCGTTATTGATATCATTATCAACGATTATTGTTTGTGCAGAATCAATTATAAAACCATTATAGTGTATTCCTATATCTATTTTTAATATATCATTTTTATTTAAATATCGTGTATCACCATTATATGATGAATCGTGTGCACATATATTATTTACTGAAAATCCAATAGGGAATGCTAAACCTGAATTATCATCTGAATATTTTTCTATAATTTTATAATAGGCAGATACAATATCATAATATTTTATATTTGATTTAATTAATTGGCGACATTCATTACGAACTTTATAATGTATATTTCCTGCTTTTTGTAAATTAGTAATAATTTCTTCTTGTGTTATATTTGACATATTATTTATATGTTATAATTAGTTAACTATTAAAAAAAATTAAGAAAAAGTTAAGAAAAAATTGAAAATTATACATTTTATTTAATAAAGCTACTACTGATATAAAAATATATAATGCCTCCTAAATCTGTTAAATCATCTACTACAACATCAACATCTGTTGAAAAAAAATCTAAAACTAAGGTTAAAGTTACAAAACAAGAAGATAATGGATCAGATGGTGAACAAATAGAACAAAAGGAACAAAAACAAAATGTTGTATATGAGAAAAAAAAGAAATCTAAATCACAAAATATTAAAGATGATGATAAAGATGATGATAATGATAAAGATGATGGTAAAGATGATGGTAAAAATAAACCTGAAAATAAAACAATAGAAGTTGTGACTAAATCAGTTGAACACCAAATAACACAAGAAGTATGGAATGATAATCTATCTGATCATAAATTTAATGAAGATGAGCATAATGAAAAAGTAAATAATGATGTAAATAACGATGTAAATAATGATGTAAATAACGATGTAAATAACGATGTAAATAACGATGTAAATAACGATGTAAATAATATTCAACAAAATGTATTAGAATATAAATCTTCGCGTGCTAGATATAATATGAATTCACAACATAAACAACAAAATCAAGTAGAACATTCACAATATTCTCAACGTTCTCAACGTTCTCAACATTCTCAACGTTCTCAACATTCTCAACGTTCTCAACATTCTCAACGTTCTCAACATTCTCAATATTCTCAACGTTCTCCACATAATTCTAGTGGTATTAATAAAAATAGTAATGCATTAAAATTTTCATACAATGATTATGATAATTTAACAAAATCTGTTGTTGAATCTACAGATGAAGATCTTCTACGTGTACTTATTGCTCGTTCTCATAAAGCAGGACAACTTCCACTAAAACGCTGTCTTGAAAGTGTATTGCGAGCTATGTATCATGAATGTACATTTCCAATAATTCCTTCCCAATATCAACCAACACATCAATCAACACATCAAGCAACACATCAATCAACACATCAACCAACACATGATACAAATCATGATACAAATTATGATACAAATCATGATGATTTAATAGATGTAACCAATACAAATAATCAAGATAATATCGTTAGCAATTATAAGCCAAAAAATTCATATAAATCTCAACGTCCATATAATAAATATTCGACATATAAAACACGTGAAACACGTGAACCACGTGAACCACGTGAAACACGTGAACCACGTGAACCACATGAATCACGTAAACCACGTGAACCACATGTAAATCATCAATCATATTCAAATGATAATCAAGAATAATATTAAAATTTTTTATTTATTTATATTATAAGTATATTTATGAAATATCCTAATATTAAATCAGATAAATTTTATAAAGATATAAATAAAATTTATAAAAAATATAAAATACCAAAGAAAAAAAAAACATTTAATGAAATTTGTATGCCAAAAAAATATGAATTACAATTACCACAAGAATTTATATCTGAATTTTTAAATCCAAAAACACCGTATAAAGGTGTTCTAGTATATCATCGTATCGGTGCTGGTAAAACATGTACCGCTGTACGAGTTGGTGAAGGATTTAAAAAACATAGAAAAATTATTGTTGTTTTACCTGCATCTTTGAAAGGTAATTTTAGAACTGAATTAAGAAGTCAATGTGCTAATAATGAATATATAACTAAAGCAGAAAGAGAAATTATAAAAAAATTACATCCATCAGATCCAAAATATAAAGATATTATTAAAAAAACAGATGAAAGAATAGATAAATATTATAAAATATATTCATATAATAAATTTATTGAATATGTACAACAAAAGAAAATAAATCTTAAAAATACCTTATTAATTATTGATGAAATACAAAATATGGTTTCTGAAGAAGGAACATATTATACTGAATTATATAAATTAATAAAAAATGCTCCATCAGATTTAAGAACAGTATTATTAAGTGCAACACCAATGTTTGATAAACCAAATGAATTAGGATTAACTATAAATTTATTAAGACCTGATACAGAATTTCCTGTTGGTACAGATTTTGATAAAAAATTTATAAAATCAAAATTAAAATTAAATGGTGAATATAAAGTTACTACTAGAAATATGGATAAATTTAAATCTATTATTAAAGGTTATATATCTTTTTTTAGAGGAGCACCATCATATGTTTTTCCAGAAATGAAAATTAAATATGTAAAATGTGAGATGTCTGATTTTCAATATGCATCATATAAAGCAATAGTTAGAAATGAACAAAATATTGATACTAAAAAAATAAAAAAAAAAGTAAATAAAAATCTTAATGTATCACAATTACCAAATAATTTTTTTATTGGAACAAGATATGTATCAAATATAGTTTTTCCAAATAAAAAAGTAGGCGATGAAGGTCTTGAAAGTTTTACTAAATTAAAAATATTAAATGGATTAGAAAAATATTCAACTAAATTTCATAATATGATTAATCGTATCAATAGAGCAACTGGTAAAGTTTTTGTATATAGTAGTTTTAAAGAATTTGCCGGATTAAAAAGTTTTATTAAAGTATTAGAAGCATATGGTTATAAAGATTATGCACAATATGGTGAGGGAACAAAAAGATTTGCAATATGGTCAGGTGATGAGAATATGGCTTATAAAGAAGAAATTAAAACTGTTTTTAATATGGAAAAAAATCTTAATGGTTCTAAATTAAAAATAATTTTAGGTTCATCATCAATAAAAGAAGGTGTATCTTTTAAAGGGGTGCGTCAAGTTCATATTATTGATCCTTATTGGAATCTTCCACGTCTTGAGCAAGTAATAGGTAGAGCAAGTAGATTTTGTTCACATAAAGATCTTCCATCTAAGAAAAGAAATGTAAAAGTTTATATATATCTATCAGTTCATGAAGATGATCAAGAAACTATTGATCAATATATTTATAAATTATCTATGAAAAAAAATAAATTAGTTAATGAATTTGAGAGAGCTATAAAAGAATCAGCAATTGATTGTGATTTAAATTATCATGCAAATATAGATCCATCTAATCCAAATGAATATAAATGTGATAAATAAATATTTTATATTTATCAAGAAGATTTTTAACCATATTTTTTTTTTAATTATAAATTAATTATAATTTGAATGTTGTCTTCTCGAGCAATTATAGATAGAATTAAGAGTAATTTTTTATTAAGAAAATTTAAAAGAATAATATCTTCTACAAAAATATTTACAGAATTAAATGATATTGGATCTTATTCTGATTTATTTTCTTCTGAAGAAGAAGTAATAAATATGAAATTTGATAATATATCATCATATATTAGTAAAAAAAATAATATTGATGAAATAAATATGATATTAAAATATTATTATAGATGGTATAAAAAAGATCCATCAATACATATTGTTATTAATTCACGTAAATTATTATGCGCATGGTTAATTTATTATTCACCAAGTATTATTATTGGTAATATTGATACTTATGACAAAAATAATTTAATAATATTATCACAAAAAATAATAATAGAATTAACAAAATTATCACAATTAAAAAATAATGATTCATATGATATTATTAATTTTAATAAAATATTAAATTTATATTCACATTATATCACAATATTTTTAGAAAAAGATAAAATAGATAAAATTAATTATTATTCTGCAGAATGGATATCTTTACAAAAATCACATGATTTGATAGAAAAATCAGACAAATATGACAGAGAACAAAAAGAAATAATATTAAAAAATATAATAAATGATCAAAAGTTAATTAAAAAATATATGGATAAAATGATGAAAAATTTCGATTATGACAGATTAAAACTAATAATAAATTTATCAAATAATATTTCAAAAAAAATCATTGAAAATTATAAAAATATTATAGAAAAAGATATAGTTGATAAAGAATTTAATATTAGTGTTAAAATTTTAAATGATATTAAAAAATTTATATTGATATTTAATAGGAAAAATACAGATGATATAAATACACATATTGATGCAGAATATTTTATAAATCTTATTAAAAATAATATTATCAATTTAGATGATATTAAAATATTTGGTGATTATCTTATAAATAAAATATGTGAAATTGGATCAAAATCAAATGAAGATATACAAATAAAAAAATGGATTGAAATAAAATCTGAATATTATAAAGAAGAAAATAAAATTTATTTAATTTCTGAATTAATGATATTTTCTTTGGATTTAATAAATATTATTAGAAATGAAATATCAAATTATGATTTCTTATTGAAACATATATATAGTTAACTTTTATGATATAGTTAACTTTTATGATATAGTTGTGGATCAATAAAACAAAATAATAAACCAATATAAAATGGATAAAACATTCCTAAAATATAAAATGATATTATTATATCAAAATAAAGTATGATATTAAATTTTAATATTTCTAGTGATATATTTAATTTATAAATTTGATATATTTTATAACATAAGATTAATAAGAAAAAATATTTAGTTAAAAATATTGTATATAAAAGTAAAATGTTTATTATTTCAAATTTTAGATCAAATTTAATAAATATTTTATTTAACATTATTAAATGATGTTCATTTCTAAGTAAAAAATATGATTCTACTAATATTTGAAAATATTTTGATAGATAATTTATTAATATTAATGTAACAAGTCCAAAAATATTATACATTGTATGATAATAGTTTATGATTTAATATAGTTAATCATAAAATATTCAATTTTTGTTATTATTTTTTGTGTTTAAAATTTCTTAATATAATAGATATTATTTAATATATGCAAAAACAAGAAACTCTTATTGTACTTGGTATTAATACTATTATAGTTGTTATTGTATTATTTATTTTATTTAGAATGCAAGATAATAAAGTGAGATTATATATTAAAAAATTAGAACGTAAATTATTAAGACCACAATTTGTACCAGAATATGATCCGAATATGATGCAAAATCCAGAACAAATGCAACAAATGCAATTACAACAAATGCAACAATTACAACAAATACAGCAAACACAACAAAATCCCTCTAATATTATGAATGGAAATAAAAATAACATTAATTCTGATATGGATAGTTATATCGATCCAATGGATGAAAAATAAAAAAAAATAAGTAATTAGTAATTAGTAATTAGTAATTAGTAATTATTAGTTATTTATTAGTTATTTATTTCTTTATTATTAATATTTTTTTCTAATATTTTTTTATTATAATTAAACAATAATAATTCAATATCATCTGATAATAATTTTTCTGAATCTTTTCCACCATCGTAATAATTTCTATTAAATTCTCCATGTAAATCGAAAATATTTTCATCAATCATATTGTTATCATATAATTCATTACATTTATCATTTAATAATAATCTTTTTCGTGTAAGAATCTTATCAACAATATCACTTTTTCTTTTTAGATACCAATGATTATCTTCATATATATAGGCATATTTTGAATTTATTTTTGAAATGTAAACATTATGATTTGTAGGCATTCTATCATCAAAATATATTGTTTTAATATATTCAACAAATCCAGGAAAAAATGTTGATAATATTTTTTTATATTCACTTAGTGTAATATGTGATAAATCTTCATTTCCAAAAGCATTTAATTGTATATTATTAATATTATTAATATTGTTTATAATATTAATATTATTATTTATATTATTATTATTATTATTATTAATATTATTATTTATTATTTTAGGATTTGATTGATAATGTTTATTATGTTCTTTATTAATATCTTCTAATACCAACATATTTTTTTTATCATCCATTTTTCTTTTATGTTCACAATAATTATCCATATGACGTATTAAATTTCTTTTACATTTAAATTCTTTTTTGCAAAAATTACATGTTTTTGTACTTTCTAATGATTCATTATATATTTCATTTATTTTCTTATTTAATATTTGAATAGCTTCTTCATTATTATCTTTTACACATGGTGTTTTTCTTGTATTATGTCGTGTTAATAAATAATCGTATTTAAAAATTTTGTCACACTTTTTGCATTGAAAACTCATATATTACTATATTATTATATAATATTCTTATATGTTTTTCGACAAAGTTGTGGCAAATTTGATGTTTTTTCGACAAATCATGTGGCAAACTAAAAGTTACAAGTATAAACAAAAAACACAAAAATCGACAAATTTTGTGGCAAGTTGTGGCAAGGTAAATTATTATACATGTTCTTTTTTCTACAAGATGCCACAAATTTTTGTCGAAATTATTTTGAGGGGTAAAAAAAAAATTATTTTTTAAAATATTTTTCAGAATTTTCAATAGACTTTTTGTAAAATTTTTTATTTTTAACAAAATTATCAATAATTAATAAGTTTTTAATCTATTAATTTATCATATCAAAATAATATAAAAAATATATATTATAATTGATTTAAAATACATACAATATTATCGTAAACTTAAAATTATGATATTAATAAGTATTCATTGATAACCTACATTATATATATTTATAGAATTATCAAAATATCATTTATAGATATATAATATATGTTTAAATATGATTTTAGATATTGAATACTACTTGTAAATTAATATTATAAAATTATAAATATTAATAATAAAAATAATATCTAAAAAAGTATACAGTGATAACAACATTCATAACATATACTTTTTTCGACAAAGTTGTGGCAAATTTGATGTTTTTTCGACAAATCATGTGGCAAACTAAAAGTTACAAGTATAAACAAAAAACACAAAAATCGACAAATTTTGTGGCAAGTTGTGGCAAGGTAAATTATTATACATGTTCTTTTTTCTACAAGATGCCACAAATCTTTGTCGAAATTATTTTGAGGGGGTAAAAAAAAAAATTATTATTAAAAATATTTTGAGAAATTTTCAATGGACTTTTTGTAAAAATTTCTAATTTTTAATAATTTTGTAATAAATTTATCAATAATTAATCCATCATTTTTAATATATTAAATAAGATCAAAATCATATGTTATAATTAATTTAAACATATAAAATATTGTTATAAACTTCAAATTATATTAATAATAAATATTTATTGACTACTACCATTATATATATTCATAATGTGTTTATAATATCATTTATAGATAGATAATATATATTAAAATTATAAATAAAACATCAATATTTGATTATAAATAATTATTATAAAATCATGTAAATATAATATTTTTCTATAATTTCTATAATTATTAAATATATTTTTTATAAAATAATACTTTTTAACATAATAAATAAGATTAAAATCATATGTTATAATTAATTTTAAACATATCAAATATAATTATAAACTTCAAATTATAATATAAATATATTATCAATAACTACCACCATTATATATATTCATAATGTGTTTATAATATCATTTATAGATAGTTAATATATATTAACAATATAAATAAAACATCAATATTTGATTATAAATAATTATTATAAAACTAGAATTAATATTACTAAAAATAATACATAAAAAAGTATACAGTGATAACAACATTCATAACATATACTTTTTTCGACAAAGTTGTGGCAAATTTGATGTTTTTTCGACAAATCATGTGGCAAACTAAAAGTTACAAGTATAAACAAAAAACACAAAAATCGACAAATTT
>Ga0214921_10007656_pt1 | contig 14296 bp, 11 predicted proteins | sample LL1505_MetaG_FD_177992 | JGI IMG/M metagenome (GOLD analysis project Ga0214921, IMG submission 177992) | Freshwater microbial communities from Lake Lanier, Atlanta, Georgia, United States - LL-1505 | ecosystem: Environmental > Aquatic > Freshwater > Lake | place: USA: Georgia | collected... | reverse complement strand
CGCAGTGACTACTGCGCCGGCTTCCTGAGCCGCGGCTGCGGTGATGGGATTAGGGGCTTGAGCATTGACCATTTGGAGTGGCAAAAGGCTGATTGAAAACGTCGCGATGAATTTTTGAAGGTTCATTGGGATTGCGGAGATTGAGGCATTGTGTGGTCCATCATGCCAGATCTGCTAGACCTGCCAGAGTTGCAATGAGCCGAATGACCCGACTGCCTGCCCGCCGATTGCTATTACCGGTTAACGCGTTGAGGACTCGGCCTAGGCTATTGCTGTCAATTGGGGTTGGGGTGCTTTCTTTTTTCGCCCTGTCACATCAGATCGAGCAACACGCGGGATCGAGGTTTCTTGTCAGCTGGAACCTCGGCGCATTTCTGTATTTAGTACTCTCCGGTGTGATGATGTTTCGATCCAGCCCGGAGCAGATGCATCGTCGTGCGCTTGACGAGGACGAGGGCAGATGGATGATCCTGATTCTGGTCGTCGTTGCTGCAATCACGGTTTTCTTTGCGATCGCCTCGCAGCTCGCTGCGGTGCAGACACTGCCTGAGTCTGAACGTTTGCAGCACGTTGCGATGGCTGGCTTGACGGTTCTCAGCTCATGGGCTTTCACTCAGGTCATGTTCGCGATTCACTACGCCCACGAGTTCTACCTGGAGCGATTAGCGCACCGCCCAGATCCCTTGGTTTTTCCCGGTTCGCCGAACCCGCGCTATCTCGATTTTGTCTATTTCTCTTGCGTAATCGGCACCTCGGGGCAAACGGCTGACGTCTCGTTCCATGGGTCAGCGTTGCGCCCAATAGGCCTCTTGCACTGTGTACTGGCCTTTTTCTTCAATACCGCTCTCTTTGCTCTCGCGATCAACATCGCGGCGGGGCTGTTTAACTGAACCGCAAGCCTCGGCGGGGAGCTTCTGCGCGGTCCTTGGCTCAGGCCGACGCAGGTTCGTAGACACCCTCGAGCCGATCTTCGAGTTCCTCGCTCGCGCGTCGAAGCGCCTCGAGCGTCTCTTCATCGGGTTGCCAGTATTTGCGCTCGGAGGCCTCGATGAGTCGATTGACGACACGTGCCGACGCCGTTGGGTTGAGCTTCGAAAGGCGCTCTCGCATGGCGGGATCGAGCATGAAGGTCTCGCTCAGTTGCTGGTAGACCCAAGGTTGAACTTGGCCAGTGGTGGCGGACCAACCCAGGGTGTTCGTCACATGGACTTCGATCTGACGGACGCCCTCATAGCCATGTTCGAGCATGCCTTCATACCACTTCGGGTTAAGCATTCGGGTACGGGTCTCCAGGGCCACCTGCTCACGAAGCGACCGAACCGTGGCTGCGCCTTTGGTTTGGTCGCCAATGTAGACCGGCGGTGTCTTGCCACCCTTGGCCACTTTGACCGCCTGAGTGATACCACCCAAAGTGTCGAAGTAATTGTCGACGGTGGTGATGCCGAGTTCAACGGAGTCCAGATTTTGATACGTGAGTTGCACGTCGGCTAACACGCTGGTCAAGAGAGCGGTCTGTTGAACGGCGCGACCGGTACGGCCATAGGCGAAGCCTTTGCGGCGCTTGTAGGTTTCGGCGAGCTCGCCCTCGTCATCCCATCGGCTACTTTCGACGAGGTTGTTCACGTTCGATCCATAGGCGCCCTCTGCGTTTCCATAGACGCGTAGCGAGGCGACCTCAAGCGTGCAACCATGTTCCTTCTGGTAGGACAACGCATGCTTGCGGATCCAGTTCATTTCCAGCGGTTCATCCGCGGAGGCAGCCAGGAAAGCGGCTTCGGCCAGCAGCCGGATCTGAAGGGGCATCAAATCCCTGAAGATGCCAGAAAGCGTAATAACGACGTCGATCCGGGGACGACCCAATTCGCTCAGTGGGATGAGCGTCGCACCCGCGATGCGACCGTAACTGTCGAACCGGGGCAGGGCGCCCATCAGTGCGAGGGCCTGCCCGATTGGGGCACCTTCGTTCTTGAGGTTGTCACTGCCCCAAAGCACCATCGCGATCGTTTCGGGCAACGGGTTGCCATCCGCAACGTAGCGATCGATCAAAATCTGAGCTTGTTTTGCGCCATCGCGCACGGCAAAGGTGCTAGGAATGCAGAACGGGTCAAAGCCATGGATATTACGACCTGTGGGCAGTACGTCAGGTGTGCGCAGCAGATCGCCGCCGGGTGCGGGTGCGATATAGCCACCATCGAGCGCGTGCAGAAGCGCATTCACCTCGGTGTCAACGCTGAGCTTGGCATTGGCATCGGCCAAGGCTTCCATCATGGCGAGTGTGGTTTCGTTCTTCGCGATGCCTGCGATACGCAGCGCCTTCTCAGCGGTTTGGCCAGTCACGATCGCTTCGACCGTCGTACGCTCCAGCTGCATGGAATGGAATGAGTCAGCCATCGACAGCAACATATCGACCCGTTCAGCGGGTGAGAGAGGTCGCCCTGTGACATGCAGTCCGTGCGGAATAAGTGTGTATTCCAATTCCAGAATCTGATCGCCAAGCGCTCTAACGCGCTCGTCTGCCTCGCCATGGCTCACGATGTTCCAGAGCGGCTCGGCTTCGCAAAGATTAAGTTCCGCAGCCTGTGCTTGTATTAGGCTTGCCAGTTCTGGCCGATCGGCGGAGTCAGCTGCTTGAGTGCGCCAGCGATCGATAGACGATTTAAGATCATTCAAGCCTTTGTACAAACCTGCCTGGGCGACCGGCGGCGTCAGATAACTGATTAGGGTCGCGCCCGACCGCCGTTTGGCAATAGCGCCTTCGGACGGATTGTTCGATGCGTACAGATAGATATTGGGTAGATCGTCAATCAGACGGTCAGGCCAGCAGGCTCCGGACATCCCGCTCTGTTTGCCCGGCATAAACTCCAGCGCACCGTGAGTTCCAAAATGAAGGACCGCGCTCGCCTGGAAATCTTCTCTCAGATAGCGATAGAAGGCCGAGAAAGCGTGCGTTGGAGCCAAGCCTTTCTCGAACAGCAAACGCATCGGATCGCCTTCGTAGCCGAACGAAGGTTGGACGCAAACCAACACGTTGCCAAACTGTTTGCCCAGAACAAAAATCGAACTGCCATTGCTGAGCTGGCGGCCCGGAGCGGGCCCCCATTGCGCTTCGATCTCTTTGAGCCAGCGCTCACGCCTGACGTGATCATTCGCGGGAATCAGGGTGTGGACATTGGCGTCAGAACCGTACTGCGCGGCGTTGCCTTGGAGTACCGACTCGCGCAGCTCATCCACGCTTTCGGGCATGTCGATCTGATACCCCTGGCGCTGCATGCCACCCAGGGTGTTCATCAATGATTCAAAAACCGAGAGGTAGGCGGCGCTACCGATGTTTCCGGCATTTGGTGGGAAATTGAACAGCACGATCGCAACTTTTCGGTCCCGGCGCTCACTGCGTTTGAGGGTCACCAGTTTGCTGACTCGTGCCGCCAGCATGCTTGCCCGCTCTGGGCACGAGTGCATATCTTGCGCGGTATCTAAGGCGCTAAAGGTACAGGCATGATGGCAGCCCGTGCAGGTCACGCCTGGCGCGCCGGGGCGACCGCCAAAGACAATCGGCCCGGTCGATCCGTCGAGTTCGGGGATCGCAACCATGATCGTACTTTCGACAGGTAGCAGTCCCCGATCCGATCCACCCCATTGATCCAGCGTTTGGAACTCAACCGGATGCGCGGCAACATATGGCACATCAAGGCGGGAAAGGACTTCTTGTGCTGATTTGGCATCGTTATAGGCTGGGCCACCAACAAGGGAAAACCCAGTCAGTGATACGACCGCATCCACAGCGACCTGGCCGTTCTGATAGAAGAATGATTCGATGGCGGGGCGGGAATCAAGTCCGGCGGCAAAGGCTGGAATCACGCGAAGTCCACGCGCTTCGAGCGCGGCGATTACGCCATCGTAATGACCGGCATTCCCGGACAGGAGATACGAGCGCAGGAGCAACACGCCGACCGTGCCTTTCGAGGCACCTCCCGTTGCACCTGTAGAGGGGGCCGGCAGCGACTCCGCTGAGTCGCTAAATTTCCCAGACATTTTGGGGTGATAGACCCCAACCTCGGGGTACTCCACCGGCGGCTCAGCCTTGATCTTGCCGCGCAATAATTTGCGTGGGCCGTCGGCGCCGCGGTCCACAACGTGACGAATCATATTCAAGACATTGACGTCTGACCCGCCCATCCAGTACTGCATCGTAATGAAATAAGCTCGAACGTCTTGGGCGGTCCCGGGGATAAAGCGGAGCATCTGCGGCAGTCGCCGTAGCATCTTCATTTGGGCAGCGCCGCCGGTGGCTTTCTTCTCTTTGCCGCCACGAAGTTTCTTGAGCAACGCCATCGCCCCGTTCGCGGGCTTGCTCATGTCGAAATTGCCGAATCGGGTCAGTTTGACGACCTCGCTCGCGGAAGCCATGCAGATCATCGCGTCGCAGTGTTCGCGCCGAGCCTGCAGGTCGCCTAGGATCGGCAGGAAGTGGTCTTCCAGAAAGAGCATGCTGGCAATCACGATATCCGCTTTTGCGATGTCCGCCTTGCAGCGCGCAATCAGGTGATCGTTGCCGGCGTATTCGGATGCTGCGTGCAAGCTAAGGGTCAAACCCGGATAGTCCTTGCGGAGGGACTTGCGTGCCCGCTCGACTGAACTGGCGAGGTGTGAATCCATCGTCACGATGACGACGTGGATGGGGGGCGAGCTCTCAGCTTGAGGTTCGGCTCGTCGGTGAAGCAAGTCAGCCGTACGATTTAAAAACATCAAGGTCCCCTGCATTGTGGGTGATCCGCCGCCGCTATTTGTGATGCTGTGCGGCTTCTCCAACCCATCTTGTTCAGTCAATAGCCCCCAATCTAGATGGACTTCATCAAAGTGTCAACTAATATTGACGGCAGGCGAAATTGACATGGCGCTAATTAAGTTTAGGCCCGCAGAGTCCGGTCAAATAGCTGGTGGAGGCGAACCCAGTGGCGCTCCGCGGACGGCTGGTCGTACATCCCCTCGCGCTTCGGGAAGACAAATCCATGGTGAGCGCCCGGGAACCACTCAATTCGGTGGGGGGAGGCGGCTTTGGCAAGGGCGTCGCTTAGTTTCTCAATATCCGCTTGGGGTGCCCAGCGATCGATTTCGGCGCATGCGAAATAGCTTTCGCAGGGGATCTTGTGCGCGACGCGGTGGGGAGAATCGGGGGCGTCAGTCGCCATATTAGCGCCGTGAATCGATGCGATCGAACGGAATCGGTCGGGGAAATCGACGGCCGCCCAAACCACAAAGGGGCCACCCATGCAGTAGCCAACGGCGCCAATGCGGGACGAATCTGCGCAAGGGTTTGAATCCACGTACTGCAACATCGAGTTGGTATCGCAGCGAGTGGTGCCCGCATCCAAAGATCGCATGAGCGTGAACATTTCGGCCATGGCAACTTCAGTGCGTTCCTTTAGAACATATTCGCGCGCATGACGGTAATAAAGGTTTGGAAGAACGACGAAATAACCGGCCGATGCCAGACGCCTCGCCATGTCGTGAAGTTCCTCGCGTTTGCCAGGGGCATCCATATAAAAAAGAACGACGGGAAATGGTCCCCCCTCATCGGGGTAAGCCACGAAGGTGTTCATGACACCGTCGACGGTCGGCAAATCGATGTGCTCTTCGATCATGATGCGTGTCCTTGAATCTACTTTAGTTCTACTTCCTGATAGGCCCATTTCAGCCAGGGCATCAGGACCATCAGGTCGGACGCCTCGACCGTCGCTCCGCACCAAATCCTCAAGCCCGAGGGTGCGTCTTTATAGGATCCAATATCGTATGCGACGTTTTCATTTTCTAGCAGTTCGACCATCGCCTTCACCTGCTCTGGAGAACGGTCGACACGCAGACAGACGCTCGTGCTTGAGCGGGTCAGGGTGTCGTTTGCCAGGAAAGTGAGCCATGGATTTGTCGCTACAAAGTCCGCGATGACCTTGAGGTTGGCTTCGCTGCGGCTGATGGTTCCCCGCACGCCACCGAGCGAGTCCACCCATTGCAGGGCGTCAAGGTAGTCGGCGACGCAGAGCATGGAGGGCGTGTTGATCGTCTCGCCTCGAAACAATCCCTCCAAGACTTGCCCTTTATGGGTCATCCGGAAAATTTTTGGCATGGGCCATGGCGGGCTGTAATGTTCGAGCCGCTCGATCGCTCGTGGGCTCATGACCAGCATGCCGTGGGCTCCCTCCCCGCCGAGCACCTTCTGCCAGGAATAGGTCACTACATCCAGCTTTTCCCAGGGCATCTCCATAGCGAAAACGGCCGACGTTGCATCACAAAGTGTGAGACCCCGTCGGTCCTCGGGGATCCAGTCACCGTTGGGCACCTTGACTCCAGAGGTCGTTCCATTCCAGACGAAGACCACATCGTTGTCAAAGTTAACATTGTTCAGGTCGGGTAGATCGCCGTAGTCAGCCGAGATCACCCGTGTGTCGGGTAGTTTGAGTTGCTGAACGATGTCGTTGACCCAAGTCGCGCTGAACGATTCCCAGGCCAGCACATCAACGCCCCGGGGCCCAAGCAACGACCACATCGCCATCTCGATTGCACCCGTGTCGGATGCCGGAACAATGCCGATCCGGAATCCTGCAGGCAGGCCGAGCAGTCGGGCTGATTCTGAACAGGCCTGTGCAAGGGTGACCTTGCCAAGTGCAGACCGGTGCGATCGCCCCAGCATTTCTGTCGATAAATGGCGGACGTCATAACCCGGGCGTTTGGCGCAAGGGCCGCTTGAAAAGTTCGGATTGGCGGGCTTAATCGTGGGGCGCATGAGGGTCGTCGGATAGTCGTCGGATGGTCTTCGGATGGTCTTCGGGTTTTGTCTGATCGTTTTCTGAGCTCGGAATGGACCCGCATTATTGCTCGATCGAACCAAACTCGAAGGCTATGATCACTCCATCCAATCCATCGGGTCCATCATGTCCTTGTCCATCCCTGAGATCGTCGACCTCTTGAATGGCCGTGCTCACACTTGGTACGGTCAGGAGGCGGTTAGTCAGTTAGAGCATGCCTTGCAGTGTGCTCATTTGGCTGAGGTTGCTGAAGAATCCCCGGAGACGATCGTTGCCGCGCTTTTGCATGACCTGGGGCATATGCTGGGTGCCAACAGTCAGCGGCCAATTTTGGCGGTGCGAGGGGAGGGCGATGCGAAATCGCAGGACCCCGATCAGGCTCGGCCCACCGCAGACGATCTGCATCAATACATCGCGCTGCCATTTTTGCGCGGTGTCTTCGGGGATGCTGTTCTTGAGCCCATCAAACTGCACGTCGAAGCCAAACGCTACCTCTGTGCAACGGATTCGACCTACTGGGAATGTCTGTCGCCTGCATCCAAACACAGTCTCGTATTGCAGGGTGGGGTTCACAGCCCCGACCAAGCCAGTGCATTCGAAGCGCTGCCATTTTCCGATCGGGCAGCGAGGCTGCGTCGCTATGACGACTTAGCCAAGGCGCCCGGGGCCAAAACCCCGGGACTTAATCACTACAAGCAACTCATGCGAGCAGTTGCTTTATAGACCGATCACACCACCGTCGTCCTTGGTGATCACAATGGTCGCGGACCGAGGGCGTCCGGCGGGTCCATAGGCTGGGCCGACGCCTGGCCACTGGCTCTGGTAAGCAAATGGTCCAGCGCCAAGTTTGGGCGTTAGTTCTCCCGGATGCTGGATGTTCACGAAGAGCGTCTTGCCGTCGGGCGTCTCGGTAAGTCCAGTGACTTCCGAGCCTTTGGGTGCCACCAGGAAGCGACGCAAATTGACTTCGCCCAATGCCGCGCCGATAAAGGTTTCCTTCGTTGCCGTGACCGGAGCGCCGCTAACGGTCATTGTGTTGGTGACCGTCACCTTCTTGCCATCGCCGACCGTCCCTGGCACGGCGGCCAGCAACATGCAATTGGTTTCGTCGGTGAACGCGCCGTCATCGGTTTCGATCCAGCAGATTCCGGTCGCTTTGCTGAACCAGAGACCGTCTGGCGATGAGAACGAGTTTTTCGCGGTCAGGCCAGACAGGTTGACATCAGCAGGGTGATCTTCTTCCGAGCCGAACAGGAAGATATCCCAGCGGAATGAAGTCGCAGTCGACGCGCTGTCGGTTTCCTTGAAGCGAATGATGTGGCCGTTGGGGTTGCCGGAGCCCTTGTTGCCATCCGGATCCACAAACGCCCTTGGATTTGCGGCGTTGACAGTCGCGGGGGTGCGGTTGGTGGCATTGTTGTTGGTGAGTGCGAAATAGATTTCGCCGGTCTTGTAATTCAGCGCTCCCCATTCTGGGCGGTCCATCTTGGTGGCACCCAACGCATCGGCAGCGAGGCGAGTATTGACCAGAACATCGGCCTGATTCGCGAACGCATAGGTCGCATAGCCAGCGATTGCGGGGTTGCTGATGTTCAGTTCCAACCAGCTGCCCGAACCATCGTCGTTGAACTTGGCGACGTAGAGTTTCCCTTCGTTCAGGTACTTGTCGCCAGCGTTCATGCCACCGCCGACATCGGCTGCATCCCAGTTTGCGGTTGACACAAACTTGTAGATGTACTCGTTACGCGAATCGCAACCCATGTAGAAGGCCAGCGGACTGCCGACTTTGGGTACACCGCAAACGGCCGCTTCGTGCGCAAACCGGCCCATCGCAACGCGCTTTGCTGGGGTCGATGTTGGGCTGAGTGGATCGATTTCGAGGTTGAAGCCAAAGGTGTTGGGTTCGTTGCGGAAGTCATCCGCTGCGGTTGCGCCGACTGCAGAGACGTTCCAGCGCGAAAACTTATCCGTGTCGGCAGCAACTGCCGGGACGACGGTATGCCATCCTTGGGTTGACGAAACCGCCGCAGTCGCAGCCAACGGCACGCTTTGAACGCCATAGCGCGCGCGCGACGTGATTGTCTTTGCGTCGACGGGGTTAGAGCTCTTGGGCATCGCGAAATACACAGCCCAGTTCTCTTCGCAGGCGAGGTAGGTTCCCCACGGCGTCTTACCATGACCGCAGTTGTTCAAGGTGCCGCGTGACTTGGAACCGGTCGGGTCCCATTTGGTCACCATGAATGACTTGATCGCAGCGAGATGAGCGGCTGGGCCCGTGATATTGACGGGAGTGTTTGGGTTGACGCGGCGGTTGAACGACGAATCCAGTTTGTAACCCCAGGTGGTGCCCGTCTTGGTCAGTTCGACGATCGAGACACCGTGGTGATTGATTTCTTTGATTGCTTCCAACTCGGGGCGTGTACCCAGATTCCAGGTCCCAAATTGGTCGAATTTTTCACCGGTTACACCGTTCGAGGTCTGCCCGGCGGTGTGGAAAAAGTGGGCGTCGGCTGAACTTTCGTGGTTCATTGCCAGCACAGCGGTACCGGTGTCGGTCGCGCTGAACTTGCCAGATGCGTTGACATAAAAAATGTCCATTCCGTCATGGTGATCACCAATTCGGTTAGACCAGTCGTCGGTTTCTGCGCCCGTGTTTGAGTAGGCAGTGATACTCGCCTTGAGGCGATCGCCGGTCGCATGAAGAACTTTGTAGCTGTAGCCCGGCGGCAGGATGACATTGTCAAGCAGGCTCTTGCCGACCGCTGTAAATCCGAGGGCCAATGGCGTTTCGGCCGCCGCACTTTCTGAATTCAGGCAGCCCGAGATCAGGGGCATGGCGGACAGTGCTGATAGACCGAGACCACCACGTAACAGCGAGCGGCGCGCTGGGCTTTCAAGCGAGCGGCTCAGAACTGTCTGAAAGTGCTCATTCTCGGAGTTGTTGAACGACTCGTCTGGATGATGGGACATTATCGAAGTGCCTTGCAAGTTAAGGAAGGCACAAGGTGGACGACGAAGATGACAAATTCTTGACGTGTAGGTATCGATTTGATAACAGCGATTGCTACTCGTTTTGATGACGGGCCCCGCACAGCCTCGCCAGTCCGGAGCCGGCTATGGCCTTCCAGGGCGTGGTGGCCGAGGATTTTTGGCCATTTGGAGCCCCACCAACCCACCCCAGAAAGCCAAAAAAGCTCCGCGCGCCGCGCAACAATCTAGACAAGGCGGACGTTCATCGTTTCGTAACAATTACGCTTCACGATGTTCCGCTTTGTTTAGTCCTTGAGCGGAGTGCCCGTCGTGATCAATTCTGCCGTCTGTCTGCGATTGTCTGCTGCGGTTGTCGCCTTGTTCACCCTCGGCATTGCCGGCTGCGGCGGTAGTGATGAGTCCGTTGGATTGAACACGCCAACGCTCAGCTTTATTGACCCACAAAACACCTTTGAGCTCGCCAACTACACTCAGTCGGGCCGCTATCCTTTGCCGGTCGGAACGGGCACCAACCTGCTCGCAGAAGAAGCATCTGGGGTGACCTACAACAAAGACACCGGGACTTTATTTGTGGTGGGCGATGGCGGCACGGCAGTCGCCCAAGTCAGTACCAAAGGGGTTCTCATCAACTCGATGACCTTGGCAGCCGACGCAACCAAACCGCAGGGCACGTACTTCTACGACCCAGAAGGAATTACGTACTTGGGCAATGGCAAATTTGCCTTCGTCGAGGAACGCGATCGCAGGATCAATGAATTCACGTATGCCGCTGGTACGACCCTGGGTGCCAGTGGCGTGCGTTCAGTCAAGATTGGTACGACGATTGGTAACATCGGCATCGAGGGCTTAAGTTTTGACCCATCCAGCAACGGATTTGTCATGGTCAAAGAGTCGGGGCCTTCCGGCGTTTTCCAGACGACGCTGGACTTCGCTGCCGGCACTGCATCCAATGGGTCTCCCACTACGGACAATTCGGTCAATCTCTTCGATCCAACCAAGACCGGTCTTTCCGCGCTGAATGACGTTTTTGCGCTATCCAACGTGGTCTCGTCGACTGCCCCCGACTACAGTCATCTGATGATCCTGAGTGCGCCCAACGGTAAGGTCGTCAAGGTCGACCGCGCCGGTAACATCAAGGGAACCCTGGTCGTTGATGCTCTCGCACAGAACGAGGGGATGACGATGGACCCCAGCGGCAACATCTATCTGGTCAGCGAAATTGGAGGCGGCGCCGGATTTCCAGAGCTTGCCGTCTATTCCCCTACCGTCAGCAAGAGCGCAGTGGGCGTAGGAAGCAACCTTTACCTGACTTTCAACATCCCGGTCAGCGCCGGGAGCGGTGCGATCGTTCTGAGTAACGGTGCGGGCGATACCCGATCAATTTCGGTCGCGGATACGACGCAGGTGAGTTTCAATGGCAAGGTCGTCACCATTGATCCTTCGGTGAATCTGATCCCGGGGACCAACTACAGCATTACCTACGCTGCCGGTGTCTTCAAAGACGCCAGCGGCAAAGCCGGTCCAGCCGTTGTCAGCACAACCGAACTCGGGTTCACCGCCGCTGGATCGGTGGATGCGACGGCGCCCACCCTCATTAGTAGCTCCCCAGCGACCGGCACAACGGGCGTGACGAGCAGTCGGATCGTTCTGACGTTCAGCGAGCCAGTCGTGGCTGGCAATGGCAATATTGTCATCAGCAACGGCAGTGGCGATACTCGGGCGATTTCGGTTAAGGATACGAACCAGGTCACGTTCAGCGGAAGCACTGCCAACATCAACCCCAGCGCGGACCTGTTGCGCGGCTTTACCTACAACGTCCAAGTTCCGCTCGGTGCGATCCGCGATACGTCTGGTAATTCGTTTGCCGGTATCACCAACGCAACGACTCTCACCCTGACGACGGCAGCGGCCCCGCCGACGACGCTGAACCCTGGCGATATCGTGTTCATGGCGATCAACGCGGACGCGGTCGATGCATTCGCCTTCGCACTGCTGAAACCGATCGGTGCTGGAACGGTGATCGGATTCTCGGATCGTGACTACACGATCGCAGCGGGCATGCCAGCGACTGGCGAAGCGGCTTATGTCTGGACGGCCGATCTAGCCTATCCGGCAGGGACGATCATCACGATCCAGACCGATCAGACGACGCCGGTTGCCAGCAAGGGGTCCGTCGTGGGCAAGGGTGGTGGTCTCAGTACCAGTGCCGAGACGGTGTACGCCTTCCAGGGGACCGTCGCGGACCTCGCGCCTGGTGCAGCAGGTGCCGTCACCATCAGTCGATTCCTCGCAGCCATTAACCTGGGCGCGGCTGCAGGCGACATTCCTCCGGAACTCTTGGCGGCAAGCGCTTACCAGACTTTCCCGCTCGACAACGTCAAGTACAACGGGTCACTTGACCGCGCTGACCTCGCTGTGTTTGCTAGCCGTGTCAGAACTGTGGCGAACTGGATCAGCGATGATGTCAATGCCTACCCCTTGACCAATAACAGTCTCTTCGCGGGGGAATAAGGCGATTGACGAATTGGCGGCAATGCGTAATCTCCATTGCTCACGCTCGAAGGCTGGCACCTAGGTGATATTTATCTTGTAAGCCAAGGAAAATGCCTTAATAACGCACACGTGCGTTGTGTTTTGGTCGTTTAGGGTAATACCGGTAAATACTCTTACGGGGGGTGCCATGACTGCTGCCGCCGTTCGTCCTGCGATTACACAATATGTCGATCGCGAAGAGAAGCGGGAGGCGTTCCGCCAGGATTCGCTGAAGGCGTGGGAAAGCTTCCGAGCGACCGGCCTGCATGTGTCTGCCGATGAAGCCGATTCCTGGATGGCCCAACTCGAACACGGCCAAGATGTTGAGCCGCCTGAATGTCACGATTGATCTGGTCTCCTTCAGCCTCGCTCGATGTGCAGCTTCTTTACTGCTTTCTGGCCCTCAAGAATCCAGACGCTGCGAAACGCGCCGTCAGGGCGAATCGCCAAGGGGTCAAAGTGCTGGAACAACAGCCAGGTCTCGGGCGGCCGGTCGAAGACATGGACGATGAGTTCCGAGACTGGATGATCGATTTTGGTGACAGCGGCTATGTTGCCCGGTAACGTTTGCACCCGCCATTCGTCACCGTTCTGGCTATGCGCCACCGGAAAGAGGTGTGACTCGGGATCTCTGGTCGGAATACACGCCTCATTGGGACTTGCCGTCTGCCCAATCCGTTTGGCCGACAAAAAAGCCCCGAGGCCTAAGACCTGGGGGCTTCTGAGCGAGGTTTTCACTTTGACGGATTCAACCAGTCTTCGACCCGCAATTCGGGGACGCGTGCGAACTCCCGACAATTGTGGGTCACCAGCGTCAGACCCCGCGAGCGCGCATGCGCCGCAATGAAGAGGTCGTGGCTGCCAATGGGAGTACCGGCTCGTTCTAGCGTGGCGCGGATGTCCGCGTAATGCTCGTCAGCCGGCCGATCCAGCGGCAAGACTGCCAGCGTGTTCAGCAGGTCATCTACGCGTTGCGTCAATAGCTGCGAGCCTTTCCGCTGCGCACCGAAGCGCAACTCACAGGCGACCACGATGCTTGTGCATACAGCGTCGGGCTCGGTGGCTCGCAAGCGCTCTACCAGCACACCTCGTGGGTTACGAATCAGGTCTGAAAGAATGTTCGTGTCCAGCATCCAAACAGGCCAGACCTTCACAGATCGTCCCTGACCTGCGGCGGGAGGTCCTCAACATCGGGCATGCCGTCATCCAGCGGTTCCCATGATGCCAAGAGGTCGAGCAGACGATTCTTACCGATGGGCGTGAGGATAAGGCAATCGCCTTCCTTTCGGATCAGAACCTCGGTGCCATTGATCTCGAACTCGCGTGGAATTCTTACGGCTTGATTGCGGCCATTACGGAACAGCGATGCGTGGCGTTCAGTCACGATGGGCCCCGGGAAGTTCGTTGGCATATGCCTGAGTATATGCCGACTTGGTCGTCCAGACAAACAAAAAAGCCCCGAGGCCTGAGGCTGCGAACCAGACCGGGGTATCCGTAGCGGCGATCGCGCTGGCCAATGGAATGAACGCGAATCTGCGGCAACGCTGGATTACGGTGCTTGGACGCGAGATGATGATGGCCCACGCCCTACCTTCGAGCCGTAGGCGTCACGTACATACTCCGAACGAACACGATGTGACGTTCCTCGACCGACTGCTCACAGCCGACACCCACGACTCCCACCAATTCAGCGTTATTGAAGCACCCCAAGAACTTGCGGTCCGGCGAGCCGACAAGGTGCGCCACGATCTGCTGTTCCGTGAGGGAGTGTCCTTCCTATTAACTCGATCCGAAGGAGGCCGGACTCTCCCGGAGTCCGAATAGGCGCAGGGCTTGAAACGCAGAGGCATGGTCATCGTTCAGAGCTTGGATGATCATCGCTGATCACGCCAACGCTTCCCGCACCACGTCTGGGTGCTTGCTGGCGATGCGAATCAAGGCCTGGGCCGCTCCCGAAGGCGACCTGCGGCCCT
>Ga0214921_10007655_pt1 | contig 14297 bp, 14 predicted proteins | sample LL1505_MetaG_FD_177992 | JGI IMG/M metagenome (GOLD analysis project Ga0214921, IMG submission 177992) | Freshwater microbial communities from Lake Lanier, Atlanta, Georgia, United States - LL-1505 | ecosystem: Environmental > Aquatic > Freshwater > Lake | place: USA: Georgia | collected... | reverse complement strand
ATGCTTTAGAGCTTAGAAAAAATGGAAAAACAAAAGAGAGTGCAGATCTTTTTTTGAGTATTGTTAAGTCAGTGGAAAAGGGTCTCTCGGCTGAAGCTCGTGAGATAGCTCCTTTAAAAGAGACTATTCTATCGAGAGCAAAAGGAAGTTTTTTATTGTATTACACAACTCGTTTAAAAGAAATTGACCTTTCTCTTCTAAAAGGAGATATTTCAGAAAATAGTGCACTTTCTAATTATGAAGATCTCTACAAAGAAATTTCGCAATACAGAGAAGATTTTATTCCTGGAGAACTCACCTACCCTATTCTAGTTCGGATAGCTCGTACATACGAAGGAATAGGAGATAGATTTTATCGTAGTACTCAATTTTCACCAGCTAAAGAGAATTTTCAAAAAGCATTCTCCTACCTTGAAAAACTCAACTCGCAAGAGAGACAAAAAGCCAATCTATTGTATACCACCGTTCTCTCCAAAAAAAATGAAACAGATACCGTTGGTAAGCGATTTGTGGAAAATAAAATTAAAAGCCTTTGTGATACTAGTAAAGCTCAATATAGCTATTCTTATAGTATACGCAGAACTAGAAAAGACGATGCAGATGCCGCTCTTATATTGTCTAAGTCTCTTCTTGAAGAAGCAGAATCTATACTTAAAAGAGAGAAGGACTATGTATCTCCTGATTTACAAACTTATTTTAGGACTACAAAAGATGCTCAAAAATAAAATCTTCTTATTATTTGTTTTACTATCACTATTTAGTATTCAATGTTCTACAACAGAAAAGATATCACGTCCTTCTGAATCAGAATTTTACTCCTATTGGAATCATTCAATTACTCCCCCGATTGAAGGAACCTCAGAAGATACCAAATTACAGCCTCAATCTAAAAAGAAAAAGTAAACTAATTTATGAATTTAAACTTTATCCTTATCTTTCTAGTTGTCTCACTTTTTTGGAATTTTCCTATTTTTTCTGCACCAAAAAAAATATATTTTATGGAACTCAAGTCCAATGAACCCAAGGCAGCAGAAGAATTTCGAAGAGGACTAAAAGAAATATATTCCAAAGATTCAAAATTTGAATTAGTAGATGAAGATACAATCAAGGATCTAAATGAAAAGTTAAAAAAACAGCAAATGTTAGGTTGTGACGAAACCAGATGCCTACAAGAAATTTCAAATTCCTTTGGAGCTGACGAGATTATAACAGGGGAACTAAAAGTCCTTGCTAACCAATACTTTCTGAGTCTAAAAGTAACCAAACGAGATGCTGATACGTTCGAGGTAGGGATAAAGTCAAATCTACAAAAATCATTCTTTGAAAAACAAAAATCGTACTACATTAAAGAAATTGCAAAATATATCAACACCCCTGCATACAATATAGATGATAGATCTGCTCCCCCTATAGGAGGTAGTACAGCTTATAATAAGGTGCTACCTTTTCCTAAAGTTGTACCACCGACTATTCCTGAATATATTAAGTTCAGGGATGATCCAATCAATAAAGAAGAGGTTCTTCTTATGTTTATTTCGAAAGGGGATGAGCAACTCAAACTAGCCAACTATTCTGAGGCTGGAAAAATATACCTTAATTCTATTGACTATGCCACAACCAATAAGCTGAAAGAACCTGTAGATATATCCTATCGTTTAGACCTTACAATTTTACTCCCACTTTTCAATTCATACCCCAGCTTTGCACAAGCCATAGAGAGAAATTGGAGTCTACAAGAAACCGAAGAAGACTTCCTACCTAAATTAGAATCTTATGTTTTAGGGCTCAATCGAGACATTCGTTCTATAGATGGGAAAAAAATTCACAATATCCTCTTGGATACTGCGTATTGCAGTCTTGGTATACTTTATGCTGAATCTTTGAACCTATTGTATGAATCCAATCGATTAGATGAATATATCACACGATTTCGAAAATTAGAATCAAGTTTAAATGCACGACCCCTGCCTAACTCTCAGTCTCTAATTTTTATTCAGGAAGCACAAGCTAAGGAATCAAAACGTAAGACAGGAATAGAAAAAGATTATTTACCCGCATGGAATGATGAATTGAAAAGAAATTGTCTTACAATATATGTAACGGCAAAGGTTTTTCCATTCCTTCAAATGGAAACTGGAGACCCATACTCTTCTACTCTTGATTACATTAGAGAATTATCTCAATCCATCAAACGAAAGCTACTCTCCGGAAAAGGAGCCATCTCTCCAGATACGGAGCTAGTATGTCGGGGAGTAAGGTGAATAATTACTTGTTATCCTTTATTACAACCCATTGGTATGACCCATGAAGAAGATGGTTTAGTAGTACGGGAATAATCAGCTACGGGAAGTTTCTCACTTATGAGTTTTTCTATTTCTTCCACTGTTGTGAGGTACAAATCTAGATTTTTTTTAGAAGCATCCATGGAGTTAGGGATAATCCATGCAATCACTCTTTCATTTGAAGATTTACCACGAATGATTACTTTCCAAAATGCATCAGGGGTACGCACTCCATGAGATTCTATGAAGAGGTCATTCTCAGTGTTATTTCCCCAAATAACTCCCCCTAAAACTAAGAGTTCATCTATATCTCTGTAACACTCTACAATCTCTTCAGTCACCAACCAAGCACCCCGATTCATTTTTGAAGTCTGAGGTAAAATATTAGTCATATAATTAGACTGCATAATTGCATTTTCTGAAAAGTCCAAATGATTAGCAGGCACTTGGTGTCCTCTGTCATACCCACTTCCATATCCCTTGGATGAATATTGCTGGCACTCTAAAGGAACATTAGGATCCAATAAGAATTTTTTATACCTTTTTGCATTTCCAGTATCTCTTTGTGCATTGTATCGAAATTTGATGGGAGCTCTTTCTTTACAATCTAGCCAAATAGTAAATCCTTCATAGTCCAATTTTAATATTTTATGGTTAGTTGGCGTACTTTCAGGTATTAATGGAAAGGATGCAATACATATAAAAAGAGATATAATGAGATAAAATGAAACTGATAAAATTTTTTTCATAAATACTCCAACTAAAATTTTTTTGTGAGATGGTTTGGAGATTTGCAGATAAAACCGGGAACTATGTCAAAAACAATAGTCCCCGGAAAGAAAAGACTTACTTGGTTAGTTCTTCTAAAAGCTGATAATTTTTCTTTACAAAGGATCCTATCTCTGTTTCACTCATTACTTTCGAAGAGAGAAGAGCTAGGTCATAAACTTGTTTACAGAGGTCTTTAGCCTTGTCCGGATTAAGAACAGCAGTCTTAGCTATATTCTTAACCAAACCTGATCCCGCATTTAGGAGCAAAGTATGATTCTTAAAAAGATTGGATTTATCTTGGTTCATACCCAAATTCATTTCTGAGATACGTCTCATATATTCGGGAAGAATAATCACTGCAGGAACATCCTGGCTCTTTAAGTTTTCTACTTTTATGGTAAGACCTTCTCTACCAAGTGTAGAAGTGAAAATATCTGTAATACGATCTGATTCCGTTTTATTGTCCGAATCTACTATTTCAGATTTTGCCTCTTTGTCCACAACCTGGTCAACTATATCAGAGTCTACCCTTTGGAATTTCATTTCTGTATTTTTGCCTTCTAAAAACTGAAGGAAATGGGTATCAATTCTTGAATCTACAAGAATAGCCTCTAAGTCTTGGGACTTAAAAAGATCCATTAATGAAGTATTTGATTCGCTCTCAGGAGCATAAAAAACCTTATTGTCATTTTTTTCTTTGTTCTTTGCCCAATAATCTTCGAGGGAAATATAGCCTCCACTTGATGATTTGAAAAGTAAAATTTTGGATGAAGCTTCGTAAAACTTTTCATCATTCATCATTCCAAACTTCACAAAAAGTGATATATCATCCCAATTTTTCTCAAATGCTTCCTTATCTTTTTTATGCTCATCTACTAGCTTATCTGCAACTTTCTTTACGATATGAGATGAGATTTTTTTGATCAAAGGATCTGTTTGCAAATAGGATCGTGATACATTTAAAGGAAGGTCTGGAATGTCAATAGTTCCTTTTAACACAGTTAAAAACTGAGGTACCAGCTCGTTTGCTTCTTCACTTACAAAAACATGATTGCAATACAGCTTGATCCCATTTTTACTTGCTTCCAATTCATGAGTGATTTTAGGAAAGTATAAAATTCCTTGGAGACGAAATGGATAATCTACATTCAAGTGTACTTGGAAATGGGGTTCACCTGAAAATGGGAAAAGATAGTTATAAAATTCCTTATAATCTTCTGGTTTAACAGATGATGGTTGCTCAGACCAAAGTGCTTTTTGCTTGTTAGCCTGTTCTCCATCTGCATAGATAGGAACCTGTAAAAAGTCACAATATTTTTTTACTAAATCCTTGAGCTTCCATTTATCTAAGTATTCACCAGAATCCCCATCTAACGAAAGTGTAATTTTTGTACCACGAGTTGGTTTATCTATTGTAGAAATTTTAAACTCTACCCCACTTTCGCTTTCCCACATTACTGCTCGTGCATCTTTCTTATACGATTTAGTCTCTATGGTAACCTTTGTGGATACCATAAATGAAGAATAAAAACCAAGTCCAAAATGTCCTATAATACCTGGCTTATTTTCATTATTTTCATATTTTTTTAAAAAATCTTCAGCACCGCTAAAAGCAATTTGATTGATATACTTTCGTATCTCGTCATCTGTCATACCAATTCCATTGTCTTCAATAGAAAGTGTTCGGGCTTCTTTGTCGAATGTAAGGTCAATTCGATAATCAGTTCCACCTTCAAATTCTTCGGTGAGAGATACTTTTTTTAACTTGGTGATGGCATCTACAGAATTGGATATTAATTCCCTTAAGAAAATATCCTTTTCTGAATATAACCATTTTTTAATGATAGGAAATATATTCTCTGTTTGGACTGAAATTTTTCCTGACTCAACGCTCATTTTTTTGCCTCCTGAATCAATTGATCTTTGATTTTAAGAATTTTATGCCTACTTTCGGCATTTAAATCGGGAAGTATTTCCACAAATTTTCGATTCCCATGGCTTGATTTTACCCTGGACAAAAATCCGGAATCCTCTTTACTAAGACCTTTCTGAATTAGAAAGTTTTTCAGTAAAGTATCTTTTTTGTTACCGATGAAAAGATCTAAGTCTTGACCATCTTTATCTTCTAAACCTAAATTAAATTTTTGTTGGAGAAGTAATCTTTTCTTTTCGGGTACTAAATCATAAATTCCTGTTTTAATTTTACTTAGAATATAACTTATAAGAGATTTTGCAGCAGATGGAATATCATGCCTAAACCTAAATATTAAAAATGCTCCACTGAGAGATAATAGAACATAAATAAATAGATTAATGTAATTTGTATCACTAATTTGTTCCTCTTTTTCAATAGGAGGCTTTGCCTTGATATTTAGCTCTGGAATAACAATGGGTTTAATTTCATACATTTCATTCGTTGGACTAAAATGTACAAAATCAATTTTTGGAAATATTAAAACTCCTTCCTTTTTTGGTAGTACAGAGTATTCAAATTCCAACTCTGAGTAAAAACCATATCCTCCCTCTTTTAACTTAACAAATTTACGACTTCGATTTTCTCCGATCATAGAAATTTCAAAGGGACATTTATTATTTGTATTACACATCATTTCCAATGGATTATTAATATATGTTCCAGAGCCCTCACCATAAATCTTTAATTTGATCCTTCCCGGTATACCCTCAAAGAACTGTTTGGATGGCACTAAAACTTTGACTGAGTAGTCACCCACTTCACCCTTAAATTCAGGAGGCACTGGATGGGGAAGTTCTTTGATAATTACTCTTTTTTTATCAGATACAAGGGTTCGAGGAGAAAAATACGATGTGGGAGAGCCTTCCACTAAAAATTCTGCTTCTCCAATTTCATAAACTCCTTTTTTCAAGGGAGTGAGTGCATAGACTTCTCTTTGGTAGGGAGCTACAGCATATTCACTTCCCCCATGAACAACTCTATCTTTAGATGCAATTGTGACATCGCTCAGAAGATCAGATGAAAAATAAGGAAAATTTAATATCTTATTTTCATTTCTCTCTATAAAAGGAGAAACCACATTTTTGTAATATAAGTTGTAGTACCCTATAATAGGTTCTCCTAAATATATTGTATTACGAGTAGTTTCAAATTTTACAAATAAATCTCCCTCAGATGGTTCGGTAAAAGCTCGCTTTCCAAATCCCTGTAGTCTTCCATCAAATAAATCATCACCAAAATCAAACCAATTATTTTTAGGAACATATTTTTCTTTTGAAACGCTAAAACTTAATTCACCTGAATGAACTTCATTCCCATCAGCAAGTATTACAATATCCGGGGTATTTAGATCTCCATCCTTAGATGTAACTATTCTAAATTTGACAATCTTCTTACGGGTGACATTCATATTTATAATAGATACAGACTCCTCAGTACCTATATACTCCGCTGTAACACCATTTTGACTTATTATATTTTTAGGAACTTTTACATTCACCCCTCCCTTGAATTCAAATTGGGCTGTGAGGGGTTCTCCCTTAAGTACAGATTCTTTTGATAATCTAAAAACACTTTCAGCAGAAAGGGAAAATCCAAAAATTAATGACGCAACAGCAATAACTATCTTTTTCTGCCGGCAGGCGGAAAAAAGCCTAGGATTGTTGCGAATTAAATTGCAAAAACTAATTTTTTGTAGGAACGCCATTACTAATACTATATAAAATATACTTCTACCAAAATATTTCATTTCTATCCGGTCGTTTACTTTGCATTTTTCTACGCTTTATTTTATCCTGCCTTGCACTTTCTAAAATTCTTTCAGCTTCCTCACGTTTCATTTTCTCATTGGCAGGTAAAGGTTGCTGTTTTGTATCTTTTTTTTCTTCCTTAGAGTTAGACTGCTTCTCCTGAGGAGTGTCATCACTTTCTTTAGATTCATCATTTCCAGATTGCTCTTCTTGTTGGTCTTTTTTTTGTTTTTGTTCTTTATGCAGTAGATCCAAGTTTTTTTTAGCTGCCTCAAAGTCGGGTGAAACACTCAGTGCATCTAGATAGGAACGAATTGCAGAAACTTTATCACCCATCTTGAGATGTGTGTTTCCCATATTATATAGAGATTTAGCTTTTAATTCAGGATCATCAATGGAGGTTGCTGATTTTTCAAACTGTTTTAGAGCCAATTTGTAATCCCCCATTTTATACATTGCCGTACCTTTGTTATATGAAATACGCTTATCATCAGGTATTGTAGGTTCTGCTTTTTGGAAATTCTCTAATGAATTTGAAAAATTTCCCTCTTTGTAACTTTTTACACCATCTTTTACCTTTTTTCCTACTGGATCCACGTCAAAAGAGAGTAAAGATGTACTACTACATATTAATATGAAAAGCAGTAGAGTTAGATATTTTGTCATATTTTTAATTTTTTCCTAACTTTAATTTTTATCTTCCAAACTTGATTTTATAATCATTCCTCTCTTAGCCATTCTACGCGAGATGTACTCTTCTTTACACTCAGAATAGCTTCCTAACCTATTTTTTTTATCACATCTAAATTCATATCCATTATTAATTGGTAGCCTAGTATTAGTTTTATGAACTGCAATTAAACAATTCATACAAAGAAAAATAATTGCAATACGAAAATAAATAATTGATTTATAAATCGTATCACTCATTTTTTAACTCTCCTGTAAAGATATTGTACACAGTTTCCATAATCCCATCCTCTAAAACTGGGACAGAAATGTTTTTATGATTAAACTTTGATAGGGGAACAGATTTAGATTGATTTTCTACTCTAATCCATTTTCCAGTCTTAGGAAATTTTATAGTGTATGATAAATCATTTTTTAAATACCATTCCCCAAATATATCTATATACCATAAATCTAGAATCAATAGTGTATAGATTATGTTAAAACCACCAAGATTAGGAACTCTTGTCATATAATCTAGAGATAAATTGTTCTGGTTGATATAAAAAACTGCATCTATTCCCATTGAACTAAACCATTCTATATTTTTATCATCGTCATCTTCTTTATCATTGTAGATCAATAGTAATTTTTCTGGATTCACGTATTCAACATTTAGAGTTTTTCCTCTGATTTTCCTAAGAGATTGCAGCCCTTTTTGAATTGCATGACCATAGAGAAAATTTAAAGGTTCCATACCTTTTAAGTTTAATTCTGTTTCAGAAAAGAAAAATCCAGCTCTATTAGTTTCTAGATTGATGGTTTGTTCTCCCGCTTTATCAGTCAGTATGACAGTGAATTTTTCAATTTTATTCAAATAATTTATTTCTTTAGGTGTGAATTTTATAATTTTGGATGAAGGTGTGCAGGTAGAGATAATTATTAATAAGACAAGTAATAACAAATTTATTTTGAATGATACTGATAAGTTTTTTAATTTTATATTTTTCATGTACTATACTTTTTCCTTTCAGCTTATCATTCAGTTTTTTCGGAATAGTATCCCTCTTCTGCTGAAAGAATTAGACCTGTTTTAACATCAATCAATCTACAATTGATATCATATCCTGATGCATAGGGAGTCACAATTCCAATCACCACAGCATCTACATTCAATAGATCCCCTATTTGTTTGACGTAATTTAAATCAGAAGTAGGGTTTAAAGATAAGGATTTTTCACTCAACTTCCCTTTGAACATGAGTCTATCTAAAACAATTAATTTATTTTGTTTAACCAAATCTGTTGTCAATTTCTCTGCAAAGAGAGCACCATAGCTATGCTCTTTCCCATCTTGAGTGATAAAGGTCATCACAATACTACGTTTGATATTAGGCTTTAAATTTTTTGTAATACTTTCAGCTATTAGTTCAAACACTGGTTTTGGATTTGTATCCATAAATACCATTTGTTTTTTTTCATTTGCACAGGAAATTATGACAAGGAGTGTACAAATGAGTATACCTGCTCTGAGTTTTGAAAAGTAAATAGTATTTTCCAATAACCTAAGTATTGAATTAAATATTTTTTCTTTAGTTAATTTTAAACCAATCAATTTATCACCCATGGGTTTTTAAAATATTGTAGTACGGACTTAAATAAGATAAATCTTTATGACCTAGATAAATCATAAAAAGGCGATCCAATCCTATCGCTATTCCAGAGGATTCAGGAACACCTCTTTCTAAAGCATTTATAAAGTTAAGATCTAATGGAAACACTTCTTTTGACAAAGCCTTTCGAATATCCTGCTCACTTTTAAATCTTTCTTTCATAATATCGACGGATGTACATTCAAAAAATGCATTCCCTATTTCCACACCATTCCAGTATATTTCAAAACGACGAGCTCTTCCTTCCTCCACCCTTGCAAGTGATGCCAGAGGCGGAGGATAGTCATAAATGTAAGTTAACCCCTTTTCCAGGGATGGTTCAATCTCATTTAGAAAAACTAGAAAAAATAATTCATCATAGGCCATCTTCTCATAGTCATCTGAACTTCCCCTCACTTTGCGAAGGTAAGAAATGAGATCCTCACGGGAATCTGTGATTCCAAGCTGTCCAAACAACTCCAAGATACTACGTTTTATGATCTTGGATGGATCAAATCCTATCCCAAGAAACTCCCGATCTAAAAATACAAAAAGTTCAGTGCAAACATTCATAAGAGCCCGTTCATCTATCCCAGCAATGTAGAACTCTAGCATCAAAAATTCAGCCGTGTGAAGATTCCCCCTTTCTCCCGATCTATATACCTGAGCTATTTCATATATCTTAGACAGCCCTTGCGAAAGTGCTTGTTTCAATGAGTATTCTGGAGAGGTAACCAAGTATCCCGTTTCCAATCCAGAAGGTTCTCCAACTGAAAACGGTGTGAGGTAGGGCTCCATTCCTGGCACAGGTTTGAGTTTAGGAGTATCTATCTCTAGAAACTCTCGTTCCGTAAAAAATTTACGAAGAGTAAATAAGAATTTACCCCTAAGTGCCAAAATTTGGTATGATATGTTAGGATTCATAGGTCAATGGTTGAAAAAAAATTTACTCATTTTTTAGTTAGAGAATCTGACTTAATGGTCCAGATTGAGCTACTCTTTTCAGAGACCACTCCTGAAATAGAACAGGAGATTAGAGGATTTTTGACAACTCTTTACTTTGCAGCAGGCACAAATATCCAAATAGACTTGGGTGGGATGAAATCCATCAGCCTAAAGACATCTACTTTTCTCGTCCATCTTGGGAAAGAACTTGCAAACACCAATTTGAAGCTTATCCTTTTAAATACTCCTGCGCCCACAGCTAAATTCTTCAAAACATTTCAGTTTGATTCTTTCATTTCCCTTCGTTCTCATACCACATAACCCACTCTTGTGATGAGAAAAAATGTTTTCCGGTAAGATTGGTAAGGGCAGCACTTGTAATACGTTTTTTTGGTGAATCCTTTTCTTTTAAGATGTCAATTAAAAATGGAATGCTCTGTTTTTGTTTTCTGAGTCCTATGTTTTCAATAGCCGGTGTAAAGATTGTTGGATCTACACTTTTAGCATATTTTTCTAGGGATTTACTTGCCTCATCACCCGGGACATTAGCAATTGATCTCATTGCAAAAACGGATAGATTTTTATTTTCTGAAATACGTTTTTCCATTACAGGTATCACTTCAGGAATATGAATGCTTCCTAAACTCTCAGTTGCCATACTCGCCAATCTAAAGTCAGAACTTCCGGATGCTTTTTCCAAAGCGGAAAATCCATCTCTATCTCCAATCACACCCAACGCCCATGCAGCACCGTATCTCCCTTCACCATCCTTTTCTTCTAGAACCGAAATTAGGATCGGAATACTCTTTTTATTTCGAATCCATCCCAAAGCTTGTGCTATAACTTCCCGTTCAGGATTTGCTTTTTGTTGGAGTGCATCTTCAATTTTGGTCCTAGCATTTTCTATCTTCAATCTTCCAAGAATGTACGAAGCCACTCCAATAGAATCTACCTTGGACTCATCCAAAAGCTTAGTACATTTATTCACTAAAGCTTCATCTGGAATCTCTACCATTACATTTGCAGCGTAGTACCTGATCTCTCGATTAGATGACTCTAAGTAGTCATACAATAATGGCAGAGCTGTTTTATCCTTAATCTCTATAAGAGCCTGTGTTGCATTTTCTCTTCCCTTATCAAATTCTCCCCCTAAAGCCTTTGCTAAAAGGGGAATCCCTTTTTTACTCCCTACTCTACCCAATGCAAGGTATGACGCTGCCAGTGTTGGAGAGGGTGGAGTTTTTGTGGCTAATGCAACCAACCAGTCCTCTGATTCCCGTACGTGGAGCTTGCCAAGAACCATGGCATACGTTTTCTTTTTTTCCTCATCGTTGCATTTTTTAGCCATCTCTAAGATTTGCTTTCCCACTGCCGGATTGTTAAGAAGGGAAAGAGTTTCCACAATCTTAAGACGTATGGCATGGTCTTCTGAATCTAAAAATTTTAGGATGGGTACTGCACCGCGAGAATCTCCCATTCTATAGAGTGCATCCAGTACTACATCTGTAGAGACTCCACTCTTGGGTGACAGGAGATCAAGAATAGCAGGAGTTGACTGTGTGTCTTTGAGTTCTCCCAATGCGATTGCAACTGTACCACGTACATTTGGATGTGGATCTTCTACTAGAAGTTTTCGAAATTTAGAGAGATAGTTTTGAGATGGATATGTGCTGAGTTCTAAAATAGCTTCTGTTTTTGTACTCCAAACTGGTGAATCCAGATCAGCTATGAGTTCCGCTTCTGTCTTTTGGGGAAGTGCTGCTTGGGAAGCAGGAGATTCTGGTTTGGGAGGTCCACAGAAGGAAAACATATTAAGTATTACAAGCAGAAAGAATAAGGAAAATTGAGGTTGCATAAGGATAAAAAAAGAAATGTAGAATGATAGATGTCAATTGAATTTTGAGAAACCCGAAGTTTCCTTCGGGCTTCCTTGGTTTTAGATGTTAGGTACTGTCTTTGATACTTTTTGAAGGTCCTCCAACTCCTTCTTCCACTGAGCAATATCCTTGTCGGCAATTCCATCTTGATCAGAACTGAGTCCTTTTTGTTCTCGGGCATACTGAATCAATTCGATTCTAGATTCTACCTCTTTGATTTTATAATCAAAATAGGCCCGTTGCTGATCGGACGTAACACCGGCATCCTTAGGAGCTGCGGCTGGATCTTTTCCAAATTCTGCTGATCTCAACCTAGCAGTCTCCCTGAAGAAATAGGTGTCCACGCTAGTAAAGGAATCTAAAGAAGATCTTCTGTCGGCTGCTTCCTTCTCTGTGAGAGGTGCACGATATTCATTGAGAACATATATGTTCTTAGGATATTTCGATGCAAAGTCCCGCCATTCTTCCCGAACCTTTTCTCTGTGGGCATCATCTTTAACACTTTTGATAGCTGTAGGCCAGAGTGACTTGGCCTCTTCTTCTGCTTCTGCATTGGCAAATGGAGAAGGTGCATCAGGATACATAGAGTCTGAATATCCTGTAAAATTCTTAGTATTGAGGAACTCCTCGCTTTCCTCGGTTTTAGCAACTTTTTTCGTTTTCTCTTTGCCAGAAGAGAGAAAGAAAAGTACTAGAAGTGCAATTGCTCCTGCTGCTCCTAAAAGTATGACAACTCTCTTATCCATAAATCTCTCCTATGCAAAGATCCCAATCAGCCAGGAAATAACCTGGCCGAGAATCGTGTTGGTTAAGAATTTTTTGAGATCAACGGGGTTACGGTTAAGGCTATCATTGAACCACGCGTTGTACTCGCTCACCTGAGGAATGTTAGTATTGTATTTTGCATTGATGGCTTTGATCAACTCGTTAGACATCACTGCATGACCGTACATATTGGGATGTACACCGTCCAGACCGAATATTCCAGGTTGATTCGGTAATGGCCAGTTTGCTCTTGCATTTCCGGGAGAGTAACCATCGGAACTGCGGACAGGTCTACCATTTTCTTTGATATCATCAAACATTACCTTTGCATCTGTGAGAGCAAATCCCATGGCTGCTGCCTGAGCTTTGATTTCATTGTTGAGCATGGTCAGGAATGTTGTGATGGTTTGGATTTCTGTTTTGTCGAGGACTTCATCTGGATTTGAAACTGTGCTACGATAGAAAGCCTTCAAACCGGAATAATTTGCACGCCCCTGTGGATCTGTATAGGACTCTAGGTATGCAATTGCTGTTACATTTGGAACTGTAAAAAGTATACCTCCTTTGATAGAACCGATTGCTGTCATACGTCTCATGACTTCTCTAATGTCTTTTTTGAACCTAGGTTCATCGAGACAACTTGTAGAGGTAGCCAAAGCAGTACACAATACGTGATTTGCACCTACGGATCCAAATAAGAATGTAGGTTTTACTTTTTCCATGACTTCCATCTGTGTTCCTGAATCACGGAGCCCATACTGATGAAACTTGTCGGGAGACTGACAATCTGGAGCTGTCACCCAACGAAATGTGTACCAATACCAAGTAGCCCAATACCATTCACGTACTTGTTTGGTAGCTGTTATGTCCTCGCATTTACCACTGGTTTTCAGAACGTTAGAATAATCTGCACCTGTGATACCTGCATGGGTGGGAAGCTGAACTGTTGATGCGTTACCTCCTATCAGTGAAGATGCCATACAAATTGGACCGCAGTCCCCTTTTAGAACATCTTCAAAATTCAAATATGGTCCTTTTAATACATTATAACTTACACTGGAACCGGCTTGTTTGGAGACAATGACTGGATATGCCCATTCTTGGGATTTCTTTTCAACATTTACACCAAAGAAACCTTGGCTTAGGGAATCCCCTATTACCCCCGGGCGGGCGAATAATTCTGCTTTTGTTTGTGCGGAAATACTAGAAACAAGCAATGCAAAGAGTGTGAGAAAAATTTTGAACATTTTTAAAACATTCCCCTTATATAAATTTTCAATTTTTTTTATTTCAATCAAACTCTAGGATTATCATTTTTCAAAAAGAGCAAGCAAAAAATTTCTTTTGACGAAAAAAAATTTTACAAGGGTTTTTTGGGAGGGATGCGGGAGGCACTCAAAAGTAGTACCCTGCGACTCTTATTTGTGATATGAGATTATTTTTTTTAGTTGGGATGAGTTGATTGTGGTGGAGAAGATAAGAATTGTATGCAAAGTATAAAACTAATTCAATCTACACACCATACAACTGAATTAAATACACTCTCTTATTAATTTTATTTCGTTTGAATTTATTGAAGAATTCTTTTTTGGGTGTTGCGATTTTGTATACTGG
>Ga0214921_10007654_pt1 | contig 14298 bp, 14 predicted proteins | sample LL1505_MetaG_FD_177992 | JGI IMG/M metagenome (GOLD analysis project Ga0214921, IMG submission 177992) | Freshwater microbial communities from Lake Lanier, Atlanta, Georgia, United States - LL-1505 | ecosystem: Environmental > Aquatic > Freshwater > Lake | place: USA: Georgia | collected... | reverse complement strand
ATCTGCTGGTGATCGACGGCGGTCCGGCGCAGGTGGCGGCAGTGGTGGGCGTGCTCGATGCGCTCGGATTCGACGACTTGCCGATCCTCGGTGTGTCCAAGGGTCCGGATCGCAAACCGGGTCAGGAGCGGTTGCACCTCGCGCGCTCGAGTGCGCCGCCGCTCGTACCCGGACCGAGTTCCGAGGGCCTGAAACTTATCCAGCGTATCCGCGACGAAGCGCATCGCTTCGCGATCACCGGGCATCGTCGCAAGCGCGCACGGCGCTTCAACGAATCGATCCTGGAAACGGTTCCGGGGCTGGGCCCGGCCAAGCGGCGCGCTCTGCTGCAGCACTTCGGCGGCTTGCAGGGGGTCATGCGCGCGGCGCGCGTCGATCTCGAGCGCGCGCCCGGTATCGGCCCGGCGCTAGCGCAAACGCTTTATGATGTGCTGCATCCTGGCGAGTGATGCTGATGCCCCTCAACGTTCCCAATGTGCTGACCTGGCTGCGGATCGCCGCCATCCCGCTCGTGATCGTGCTGTTCTATTTGCCGTATCACTGGTCGGATCCGGCCGCCGGCGCGTTGTTCGCCGTCGCGGCGATCACCGACACGCTCGACGGCTATTTCGCGCGCAAGCTCGGCCAAACCTCGCGACTCGGCGCGTTTCTCGATCCGGTGGCCGACAAGCTGATCGTGGCCACCGCGCTGGTGCTGCTCGTTTGCAAAGACCCGCGCGCGATCGTCGTGTTGCCGGCGATCGTCATCATCGGTCGCGAGATCGCCATCTCCGCGTTGCGCGAGTGGATGGCCGAGATCGGTGCGCGTCGCAAGGTCGCCGTCTCGCGCCTCGGCAAGGCCAAGACCATCATCCAGATGGTCGGTTTGTCGATGATGCTGATCCGTTGGGACGTCTGGATTCTGCCGACTTACGAGCTCGGCTTGTGGCTGACCTGGATCGCCGCGGTGCTCACCTTGGTGTCGATGGTCGACTACTTGCGGGCGGCATGGCCCGACCTGCGGCGCGCCGGCTGACGTCTTCGCCTTGACTTGTGGCCGTCTGGCCCTACAATCCCGTCCCTCTGTCCGGCGCGGGAATAGCTCAGTTGGTAGAGCACGACCTTGCCAAGGTCGGGGTCGCGAGTTCGAGTCTCGTTTCCCGCTCCATCTTCTTCAGACAAGACACGATGGCGCCACCGGACATGGGGCTGGGTGGCAGAGTGGTCATGCAGCGGCCTGCAAAGCCGTCTACGCCGGTTCGATTCCGACCCCAGCCTCCATCTCTTCCGCAGATCTTGCGCCCGCTAGGCGACGTCGAAGTTCGCGCGCGGCGTTGACGTGTCCAGCGTCACGCGGGCGTACGGGGCGCGCAACTCGATGCTGACCGTGTGTCGTTGGTCGGCGAACAAATCCTGCAGCAGTTTCGATTCGACCGCGAAGCGACCGCCACGCTCGGGTGCCGGCATTTCCTGATAGAGCACGAGACCGTCACCCTCGAGTTCGCCGCCCACGGCGACGGGGGCAAGAGGGCGACCGGCTGCATCGAACCAGCGTACGCGACGCTCGAGTTCCAGCATGCAGCGTGCGATCGCCGCGGGCGTCGACAGTTCGACTTCGCGTCCGCCCGACAATTGATACAGGGCCAATTGCGCATCGTGCTGGTGCAGGGTGTGCACGAACTCCCAACGCGCCGTACGCGGGTTGCGTGACAGGCGCGTCAGGATCACGTGGGCGCGATGCGCGACGGCCTGACCCGCGCCGCCGAGGACGACGAGTCCCGCCGCGCCCGCGGCGGCGAGCAACGCGCGCCGCGAGACGGGGCGGGGATGGGTCATTGCGCGGGCTTCAGGGGCATCGCTTTGTCTTCGGCCTTGGGCGCGTCCTTGGCGGCTTTGAGTTCCGCGAGTTGGTTGAGCATCAAATTGCGGTCGCGGTCTTTGGCCTTGAAGAGTTCGATGCGGCTTTGCACCACGCGGCGCGGCGACACGTTGTTGGCCGTGTCGGCGTCCGCGATGATGTGCCGGCGATCGAGTTCGACGCTGACGAGGCGCTTCTTGCGGATGAAGAGCTTGCTGATCTGCTCGGCGTTGTAGCGCCAGACCTCCGCCGGCACCATCATCTCCTCGACGCTGCCGTCGGCGTAGGTGAGCGTGAGCGGCAAGGGCGTCACGAGACCGCCGACGTTGCGGAAATCGACGAAGTAGACGAACTCGCCCGCTTTGACGGCGCGATCCAGCGTCTCGGTCTCCCAGGGCTTCAGTCCTTCGCGGAACTCGCGATATTCGTTGCGATCCTTGTTGGTGACCGTGAATTCGTCGTTCTCGTCGTAGAAATCTTTGACTTCCGGGTTGCGCTCGATGCGCGTGACGAGACCCGCGTCGCGGTTGCGCTCGGCGGAGATCACCGGCGGACGGTCCGCCGCGGTCTTGGTGCGCTTGAGCGGGAATTCCTTGTCGGGGTCCTGGCTCGAGATCTGATACTCGCGGATCGAGTCGACCGACACGTCGACGTGATCCGTGCCGTAGAACCAACCGCGCCAGAACCAGTCGAGATCGACGCCGGAGGCATCTTCCATGGTGCGGAAGAAGTCGGCGGGCGTCGGACGTTTGAATTTCCAGCGATTCGAATATTCGCGGAACGCATGGTCGAACAACTCGCGCCCCATGACCGCCTCGCGCAGCACGGCGAGCGCCGCGGTCGGTTTGTTGTAGGCGTTGGGACCGAACTGCACGATGGATTCGGAGTTGGTCATGATCGGCACCTGATCGGCCGAGCGCATGTAGTCGGTGATCGCCTCGGCGATGTTGGTCTTGTCACCGAAGGCCGGGTACTTCGTGTCCCATTCGACCTCGGCGACGTATTCGAGGAAGGTGTTGAGCCCTTCGTCCATCCACGTCCATTGGCGCTCGTCGGAGTTCACGATCATCGGGAAATAGTTGTGACCCACTTCGTGGATGATCACGCCGATGAGGCCGTACTTGGTGCTGCGTGAATAGGTGATCTTGCCGGTCTTCTCGTCCGGTGTCGGACGATAGCCGTTGAACGAGATCATCGGATATTCCATGCCGCCGCGTTCCCAGGCGTTCACGGAGATCGCGTTCGGGTACGGATACGGGAAAGAGAGTCGCGAGTATGACTCGAGCGTGTGCACGACCGAATAGGTCGACCAACGCGACCAGATCGGTTCGGCTTCGTTCGGGTAGAGCGACTGCGCGAGCACGAAGGGGCGTGCCGGGTCGTTCTGCTTGTAGCCCATCGCATCCCAAATGTATTTGCGCGAGCTCGCCCAGGCGAAGTCGCGCACGTTTTCGGCTTTGTAGCGCCAGCTGCGACGCTGGGTGGTCGACTTCTTCTCGTTGGCGAGCGCTTCGGCGGGGGTGATGATGAACACCGGCTTCTTGGCACTCGCGGCTTCTTTGAGGCGTGCGCGCTGCGTCGCGGTGAGGACTGCATCGGGATTCTGCAGTACGCCGGTCGAGGTGACGACGTGATCAGCGGGCACGTCGATCTCGACGTCGTAGTCGCCGAATTCGAGCGTGAACTCGCCGCGGCCGAGGAATTGTTTGTGCTGCCAACCGGTGTAGTCGGTGTAGGCCGCGAGGCGCGGGAACCACTGCGCCATGAAGTATTGATAGGTGTCGCTCTTGGCGAAGCGTTCATAGCCGCTGCGCGCGCCGACGGCCGCTTCCTCGACGATGTTGAAGGCGAACTCGACGGTGAACTCGACGCTCTGACCCGGGCGCAGCGGTTGCGGCAGGTCGATGCGCATCATCGTGTCGTTGATGGTGTGCGCGAGCGCGCGACCACCGGAGGTGACCTTGCCGATCTCGTACCCGTATTCGCGGTCTTCGAACGACTGATGCCGGCGCATGGCATTGAAGGTGAGGCTGTCGCCGCTGCCGACGACGTCGCGGCGCGTGCCCGCGGTCGAGGCCGTTTCCGAGCGCCGCGCGATCGAATCATTTTTGAAGATGTTCTGATCGAGTTGCAGCCAGACGTAGCGCAGCACGTCGGGCGAGCGATTCATGTAGGTGATGGTCTCCACGCCGCTGATGCGACGACGTTGTTCGTCGAGCGACACTTTGATGCGATAGTCGGCGCGCTGCTGCCAATACTGCGGACCCGGTGCGCCGGAGGCCGAGCGGGTGAGGCCGGGCGTGGGCAGCAGGGTTTCGAGTTGCGCGAAACGCTTTTCGGATTCGCCCGGGTTGCCTTTGGCGTGGGCCGTGACGGCAAGGCACAGGGCGAGGGCGGAGAGGAGCCATCTTTGAGTGTTCATCCGCCGATTCTAACCATCCTAACCTAGCCTGCGGGATACTCCCTGGCATGAAAACGATATTGCGCTATCTGGGTTGGTCGGCGGTGGTGATCGTCGCGTTGGGTTTGGTCGCGTTCGTCTGGGCGTTCTGGCTGGGCGGCATCGCGATCTCCGACCGGACGATGTTGTGGCGGATGTTGCGCGAAGAGGGGGTGTCGGCGCCCAGCAGCGCGCAGGTTGCCGAGCGCCTCGTCGTCGAGCCCGGCTACGCGGTCGCCGTCTATGCGACCGATCTGCCGAGCGCACGTTTGATGGTCGTGACGTCGACCGGTGACGTGCTGATCACCCAGCCGCGCGGCGGACTCGTCACGCTGCTGGCCGCCGATCGCGACGGCGATGGCGCGCCCGATGCGCGACGCGTGCTGCTCGCGGGCCTCGACCGGCCGAACGGCATAGATCTGCATGAAGGTTGGTTGTACATCGCCGAGGCGACGCGTGTGACGCGACGACGCTTCGATGCCGCGAGCGGCGTGCTCGACGCGGCGGCGCAGACGATCGTCGCGGGGCTGACCGCCGACGGCGCACATTGGCGCAAGACCGTACGCATCGGTCCGGACGGATTTTTGTATCTGGGGCAGGGTTCGACCTGCAACGTGTGCATCGAGGCGGATGCGCGGCGCGCGGCGATCATGCGCTTTGCGGTCGACGGCAGCGGCGGCGAAATCTTTGCAACGGGGCTGCGCAATCCGTACGGATTCGACTGGGCGCCTTGGGATGGCGCGTTGTACGCCAGCGAGAACGGCCGTGATCTTCTGGGTGACGATTTGCCGCCCGACGAACTCAATCGCATCGAGCGCGGCGGCTTCTACGGTTGGCCGTACGTGCACGGCGAAGGTCTGCGCGATCCGAAGTTCGGCACGAGTGCAGAGGCCGCGTCCAGGATCGCGACGGCCCGTGCGCCGGCATTCGCGTTCCGTGCGCACAACGCGCCGCTCGGTCTGCGTTTTTTGCGTCACGCCTCGCATGCTGGTGTGCGGCGCGCGCTCGTCGCGCTGCATGGTTCGTGGAATCGCTCCGTGCCCGACGGTTACGCCGTCGTCGCGCTGGATTGGGGTAGCGATGGACGCATCACGCAGCGAAATTTTTTGAGCGGTTTCCGCAGCGCGCAAGGCTTGCTGGGCAGGCCGGTGGACGTGGCCGAAGGGCCCGACGGCACGCTCTACGTGTCGGACGATTATTCCGGCTCCGTCTATCGCATCCGACGCACGACTCCGACTGCGAGCAACTAGCCGCCGGCGCGGCGCAGCAAGCGTTCGCCGCGGCATCGTCCGTCGGCGTAACGTTGCCATGCCAGATCCGCCCAGTCGTCGCGCCGGTTGCGAAACGTGGCACGGAATATTTCGCAACGCGCATCGGTCGTGAGTCGCTCGGCCTGCATCGTCTGCAACAAGAGATCGCGCGAGACGCGTTCGTCCTGCATCCGCACGCCGCCGTCGCGCTCGGTGTCGAAGATCATCAAGCGCGGGCCGGGCGCGGCCGCGCTCGGCCACGGCTGCCAGCGCGGCAAATCGTCACGGCCACCCGTGCCGGGATCGCCGTTGCGCGCGAACTCCGCCCAATAGGCCATCATCCGATCGCTGAGGGCGAGTCGGCCCGCGGCGTTTTCCGCGTTGAACAGCAGATCGCTTTGCGGACCGACGTCGAAGTGTCCGAACACGAACGGAATTTCCATGGCGTGCGCGGCGCCGATCAGTCGCGAGATGTTCAGCAAGCCGTAGGCACGACCCTGTTCGTCCCAATCCCATCGATACGTGAACACGGGGGCGCGGTTGCGCACGGCGCCCGGTTTGCCCGCAATGGCCTCGGCGAGTGCATCGACGCCGTCCGCTTTCCACAACAGGGCGCGATAGCGTGCTTCGCGCTCGTACGCGTCGTCGTCGCGGATCGCGACGGGGAGGCCCGCGAACTGACGCGTGAGCTGCGGGTTGAAGGCCATGAATATTTTGGGTTCGTCGCGATTGGTACCGAGCACCAGGGGCACGTCGAGATGCGTGCCCGGGTCGGCGAGCAAGGTCGGTACGTCACCGTCACGGATCAACACGTCGTCCTGGATGACGGTCGGCAACCGATCTTCGTCGACGTTGGCCTTCGAGAACGCCGCGTAGACGGTCCACGGATCGAGCGCACGCAAGAAACCGCCGACGTCATCGTTCGTCATGCCGGCGAGCAGGCGTTCGGCGGTGGCTGCATCGGGCGCGCGTTTTTGGGCGACCAACAATTCAGTGATCGCCAAGCGCGCCGCTTGCTCGGCGACGTCGCGGCGTCCGAAGCCGAATCCCAGGCTCTGCACCACGGCGCGCTGCAAAAGTCCGCGTGCCTGCGGCGTGATCAGCAGCGCGAGGGTGTTGGTCGCGCCGGCGGACTCGCCGACGACCGTGACTTTGCCCGGATCGCCACCGAAGGCGGAGGCGTTCGCCTGCACCCAGCGCAAGGCGGCGAGCACGTCGAGGTTGCCGAAGTTGGCGGTCGGTTCGCCCGGGATCGCAAACCAGCCGAAGGGTCCCAACCGATAGTTGATCATCACGACGATGGCGCGTTGGCGCGCGGCGAGCGCGCTGCCATCGTAGAACGCCGCATGTCCGATCACGTTGCTGCCGCCGTGTACCCAGACGATCACCGGCAGTCGTTCGCTCGTCGCCTCCGCAGGGTTCAGGCGGGGCGCATAGACGTTCAGATACAGGCAGTCTTCGTTGCCTTGCTTCGAACCTTCGGCGCCCACGCCGCCGAGCGGCGAGCCGTATTGGATGCAGGGCGATCCGGCTTGCACCGCGCTGCGCACGCCATCCCAGCCGGCCGCGGGTTGAGGCGCGCGCCAGCGCAGCGCGCCGACCGGCGGTGCCGCGTAGGGAATCCCGAGCCAGCTGTGGCCACCGGATTCGTTCAAAAAGCCGACAAGTTCACCGCCTGCGGCGCGACGCGTGCTGTCGAGGGACGGTTTCGGCGGCGCACCCACAGGCCGGGGCTCGGCACAGGCCGACAACAAGGCCAGCAACAGCAGCAGGAGTGGGCGAATCAACATCATGGGCATGGGGCAATCCTTCGTCGCGACGATCCGGGGTCTACGCAGGGCGTTCGGGACATTTTGCACACCGCGTCGCTGAAACGAGTGGGGCGGCGCACATGATAACCTTCACAAATCGGTGTCGGCCCCGGTGGCGGAACTGGTAGACGCAACGGACTTAAAATCCGTTGGCCGTAAGGCCGTGCCGGTTCGATTCCGGCCCGGGGCACCACCCATCAGGTATGAATCAACTCGAATTAAATCTTATAAATACCTGATTCATAAAGATGAATACGCTTTCTTTGTCCAACTGGCATGTGTTTCGTGGCGAGCGCCAGGTGTTGCGCGGGGTCGGTTTCGACCTGCAGGGCGGCCGCTGCCTGCAAGTGTTGGGCGACAACGGTTCGGGCAAGACCACTTTGCTGCGCTCCATCGCCGGCCTCGTGCCGCGCGAGGCGGGCGAGTTGCGCTGGTGCGGCGCGGTGCCGGCCGACGAGGGGCAGTTTCACGCGGACCTTGGCTATCTCGGCCACGATCCACCATTGAAGGCCGACCTCGATGCGCGCGAGAACCTGGCGTTCGCGTTGCGCGTGCGGCGGCCGGTGGTCGCGGGCGAGATCGACGCGGCCCTCGCGCGCGTCGGTGCGCAGGCGTATGCCGATCGACCGGTGCGCACTTTGTCGGCCGGTCAGCGTCGCCGGATCGCCTTCGCGGCCTTGCTCTGTTTTCGCGTGCCGCTGTGGTTGCTCGATGAGCCGACGACCAACCTCGATGCGGCAGGTATCGCGTTGTTGAGGGAGTTGATGGACGAGTGCCTGGCGCGCGGGGGATTGGTGGTTACCGCGACGCATCAGGATCTCGGTCTCGATCCGCGTCGCCTTGATCGGCTTGCGCTGGCGGTGCTGCGATGACGCCGCAGCCGCGAACATCGGCGTTGGCGGCCGCATCCGCCGTGCTGCAGCGTGATCTCGTGCTCGCACTGCGCCGGCCATCCCAGTTGTTGCAACCGCTGGCGTTTTTCGTCGTGGTCACTTTGCTGTTCCCGCTCGGCTATACGCCGGAGCTCGCGAAGCTGCGCAGCATCGCCCCGGGCGTGCTCTGGGTCGGCGCCTTGCTCGCCTCGGTGCTCGCGCTCGACAGCCTGTTTCGCGATGATGCGGCCGACGGCACGCTCGAGCAGTTCGTGCTCGCCGGGCAGCCGCTCGCGGCCTTGCTGTTTGCCAAGACGGCCGCGCATTGGTTGCTGACGGGTCTGCCGCTCGCCCTGATGGCACCGGTCACCGGCATCGCTTTAGGTGTGCCGATCGAGGCGATGCCCGGCATACTTTGTGCCCTGTGCATCGGGACCGTGACCTTGAGCCTGATCGGTGCGATCGGGGCGGGTCTGACGCTCGGCGTGCGGCGCGGCGGCGTGTTGTCTTCGCTGCTGACGCTGCCGCTGTCGGTGCCGGTACTCGTGTTCGGCGCCCGTGCAACGGAACTCGCGATCACCGGCGGCAGTCCTTCCGGTGCGCTGTATCTGCTCGCGGCGCTGATGGTGCTGGGATTGACCTTGGCGCCGCTCGCCGCAGCGGCGGCCGTGCGGATCGGTTTGGAGTGAACGACGCGACATGGATTGGACTTGGTTTCACAAATTCGGGTCTCCGCCGCACGTCTATCGGCTCGCGGGAGTGCTGACGCCGTGGTTCGCGTGGCCCGCGGTGGCGGCGATCCTCGCGGGACTCTACGGTGGTCTCGTGCTCGCGCCGCCCGACTATCAGCAGGGCGACGGGTTTCGCATCATCTACGTGCATGCGCCGTCGGCGTGGTTGTCGGTGATGATCTACGCGACCATGGCTGCCGCCGCCTTCGTCGGTCTCGTGTGGCGCATGAAGGTCGCGCACGCGGTGGCGGCGAGTTGCGCCGGCATCGGCGCCTGGTTCACCGCGGTTTCTTTGGTCACCGGCATGCTGTGGGGCAAGCCGATGTGGGGCACGTATTGGGTTTGGGATCCGCGGCTCACCGCGCAACTGATCCTGCTGTTGCTGTTCTTCGGCTACATGGCATTGCGCGCCGGCATCGACGATCTCGGACGCGCCGATCGCGCGAGTGCGGTGCTCGCGGTCGTCGGGCTCGTCAACGTGCCCATCATTCGCTTCTCGGTCGATTGGTGGAACTCGATCCACCAAGCGCCTTCGGTCATGAAACTCGGTCGTCCGACCATGCCCATGGACATGCTGGTGCCGCTGTTGCTGATGCTGCTCGGCTTCACGCTGTATTTCGCCGCGGTGCTGATGGTGCGCTTGCGCGCCGAGGTGCTGCGCCGGGAGCGCAACGCGAGTTGGTTGAAAGAGGCGGTGCTGTAGATGAGTGAATTTCTCGCCATGGGCGGCTATGCGCAATTTCTTTGGCCGGCGTATGCGCTGGCGCTGCTCGCGTTGGTGGTGAACGTCGTGGTGGCGCGACGCGCCTTGCAGGCGGCGCGCGCCGAGGTTGCGCGGCGTCTCGCCATGCAGGACGGAGCCGGCGAATGACGCCGCGTCGCCGTCGACTCGTGCTGGTGCTCGGCATACTCGCCGGCGTGTCGATCGCCGGCGCTCTGATGCTGCGCTCGTTCAACGAGAACGTGATGTTTTTCTTCGATCCCAGCCAGGTCGCCAAGGGCGAGGCGCCGGTGGGCAAACGATTCCGGCTCGGCGGCATGGTGAAACCGGGCAGCGTGCAGCGCGCGCCGGGTTCGCTGTCGCTCGCCTTCGTCGTCACCGATTTCAAGCTCGACGTTCCAGTGCGCTACGAAGGCGTGGTGCCCGATCTGTTTCGCGAAAACCAAGGCGTCGTCGCGCACGGTACGCTGCGCGGTGACGGCGTGTTCGTGGCGGATGAAATACTCGCCAAGCACGACGAAAACTACATGCCGCCCGAAGTCGCGCGCGCCATCAAAGAAAAGCACGGCGGCGTAATGCCCGTCGATCCTTCGAAAGCCGCAAAGGAGCAAGCCGCGCGATGATTCCTGAACTCGGGCACTTCGCCCTGATCCTCGCGGCCTGGGTGGTCATCGCGCAATCCGCGTTCGGGCTCGCGGGTCCGGCGTTCGCGCGCGAGCGCTGGATCGCGGCGGTGCGCCCCGCGGTGTTCACGCAGTTCGCGCTGCAGACGGCGGCCTTGGCGGCGCTCATGTATGCCTTCGTCACGAACGATTTTTCGGTGCAGTACGTGGCGCAGAATTCGAACAGCGCTTTGCCGGTCGGCTATCGCATCGCCGCGGTGTGGGGCGCGCACGAAGGTTCGTTGGTGCTGTGGGGCTGGATACTCTCGTGCTGGACGCTGGCGGTGGCGCTGCGTTCACGCTCGCTGCCCGAGGCGTTCGCCGCTCGCACGCTCGGCGTGCTGGGTCTCGTGAGTCTGGGTTTCGTCACTTTCACGCTCGCGACCTCGAATCCCTTCCTGCGTCTGCAACCCGCGGCGCCCGACGGGCGCGATCTCAATCCTTTGCTGCAGGACCCCGCGCTCGCATCGCATCCGCCGATGCTCTACGCCGGTTACGTCGGCTTCGCGGTCGCCTTCGCCTTCGCCTGCGCGGCGATGATCGAAGGGCGACTCGATCAGACCTGGGCACGCTGGACGCGTCCGTGGACGACGATCGCCTGGGCATTTTTGTCGGTCGGCATCGCGCTCGGCAGTTGGTGGGCCTATTACGAACTCGGCTGGGGCGGCTACTGGTTCTGGGATCCGGTCGAGAACGCCTCGTTCATGCCCTGGCTCGTCGGCACGGCGCTGATTCATTCTTTGGCGGTAACGGAGAAGCGCGGGCTCTTCAAAAGTTGGACCTTGCTGCTCGCGATCCTCGCGTTCTCGTTGTCCTTGCTCGGCACCTTCCTCGTGCGCTCGGGCGTGCTCGTGTCGGTGCATTCTTTCGCCGCCGATCCGACGCGCGGCATTTTCATACTCACGTTCCTCGTGCTGGTGATCGGCGGTGCGCTCGCCTTGTACGCCTGGCGCGCGCCCTTGCTGCGCAGCGAGGCGGGGTTCGAGTTCACCTCGCGCGAATCGTTCCTGTTGTTCAACAACATCCTGCTGGTCGTCGCCGCCGCCGCCGTGTTCGCCGGCACGATGGCGCCGTTGATTTCCGACGCGCTCGGGCTCGGTACGTTGTCGGTCGGCAAGCAATATTTCGATCCGGTCTTCCTGCTGCCGACCTTGCCGCTCATCGCGCTCGCCGCGGTCGGGCTGCATTCGCAGTGGAAGCGCGGTCGCGTCGCCGCACGCCGTGGTGCCATTCTCACCACCGCCGCGATCGGTATCGCCTTGACGCTCGCGCTGATGCTCGGCGTCTGGGGTGGAGCGAAGTTGCTCACGCCGATCGGTTTCGCACTCGGTCTTTGGTTGATCGCCTCGTCGTTCGTCGATCCGATCGATCGTGTGCGACGCGGCATTCGCCTCACCCCCGCAATCGTCGGCATGGCGATCGCCCACGTCGGTCTCGGCGTGTTCGTGGTTTCGATCACGGCCGTCGAGTCGTACACCAGCGAGCGTGACCTTGCCTTGGCGATCGGCGAATCGGGTCGCGTCGGAGCCTTCGAATATCGTCTCGACGGCCTGCGCCGCGTCGAAGGTCCGAACTATGACGCGGTGCGCGGCACGGTGACGGTGCTCGAGGCCGGCAAGCCGGTAGTCACTCTTTACCCCGAGAAGCGCAACTACTTCGTGCAGCGCTCGGTCATGACCGAAGCGGACATCCACATGCAACTCTCGCGCGACGTGTTCGCGGCGCTCGGCGAGGATCTCGGCGGCGGTCGCTGGAGCGTGCGTGCGCAAGTTCGTCCGCTCATCAACTACGTCTGGCTCGCCGCGTTCCTGATGGCGCTCGGCGGCATCGTCGCGGCGAGTGATCGACGTTACCGTCGCGCCGAGGGCGAAGCGTGAATCGTTTCATCCTGCCCGCCGGGGTGTTCGTGTTGCTCGTCGCGGTGCTCGCGGTGGGCATTCAGCGTGCACCCAACAAAACCGTGATTCCTTCGGCGCTGATCGGCAAGCCCGCGCCGCAATACCTGTTGCCGGTGATCGCGTCGAGCTCGCCGCTGCAGGCTGTGCAGTTCGATTCGCGCTCGCTCGCCGGGCGTTGGCACGTCGTGAACGTCTGGGGAACCTGGTGCCCGGAGTGTCGGGTCGAGCACCCCGTGTTGCTCGACATGGCGCGTGAGGCGGCGCTGCCGATCATCGGGCTCGACTGGAAAGACGACGATATGGCGGCGCGCCGATGGCTCGAATCGCTCGGCGATCCCTATGACGTGGTGGTCGCCGATCGCGAAGGGCGCACCGCCATCGATTTCGGCGTCTACGGCGCACCCGAGACATTTTTGATCGATGACCGCGGCGTCGTGGTCCACAAGCACGTGGGCGCGATGACGCCGGCGGTATGGCAACGCGATTTTTTGGCGCGTTTGCCCGCACGTGCGGCAACGACGGGGGGTTCGCCATGAGCTTGCGCATCGTCGCCGTGCTGCTGATCGGCGCGTGGCTCGCCATCGCAAGTCATACCGCGGGTGCGATCGATCCGGTCGAGATGACGGATCCGGCACTGCAGACGCGTTATCGCGCGCTCACTCACGAGTTGCGTTGCATGCAGTGCCAGAACCAGTCCATCGCCGATTCGCCCGTGGGTCTCGCCGGCGACTTGCGGCGCGAAGTGCGCGAATTGCTCGAGGCCGGCAAGACCGACCAGCAGGTGCGCGATTACATGCGCGATCGCTACGGTGATTTCATTTTGTTCCGGCCCCGCTTCGCGGCGAACACCTTGTGGTTGTGGGCCGCACCCGTAGTGCTGCTCTTGCTAGGTTTGTACGCCGCTTGGCGCGTGGTGCGAAAGCGCGGTGCGCTGGTCGCGACGGACTCTTTTGACGACGAGGCGACCCGATCGTGATGACGTTCATTTTCATTGCCGCGACGGCGGCGACCATCGCGACCGCCGTGGTCGCGTGGCCGTTGTTGCGTGCGGCAGCCGCACCGCGCAGCGTGGTTGCGGCGGGCGTCGCTGCGTTGGCCATCATCGCCGGCAGCGCCGTCTTGTATGCGCATTGGAGTACTTGGGACTTCAGCGAGCCGCAGGCGGCCGAAACGCCGGCGCAGATGGTCGCCAAACTCGCCAAGCGTCTCGAAGGCGAACCGAACGACGTGCCCGGGTGGTTGATGCTGGGGCGCTCGTATGTGGCGCTCGGTCAGTTCGGGCTCGCCGAGCGCGCCTATCAGCGTGCCGATCGACTTGAAGGCGGACGCAACGCCGAGGCCCTGGCGGGCTTGGCCGAAACCCTGGTGCTCGAGGCCGATGGTGCGATCGACGAGCGTTCCGGTCGATTGTTCGAGCAGGCGCTGGCGCTGTCGCCCGATTCCGAAAAAGCCTTGTTCTACGGCGCGATCGTCGCGCAACGTCGCGGTGACAACGCGGTCGCGGCCGCGCGCTTCGAAAAACTTCTGAGTTTTGATCCGCCGGCCGATGTTCGGCCGATCATCGAGCGTCAGATCGCGCAGTTGAAGGCCGCGCCGGCGAAAGCGCCGCCAGCGACTGCCGCGCCTGCGGCCGCAGCGTCCGCTGCCGCGCCTGCGGCAGCCACGGGCGACGCGACGCCTTCGGTGCGCGTCGCCGTCGAACTCGCACCCGCGCTCGTTGGCAAGGTGCCTCCCGGTGCGACCTTGTTCGTCTTCGTGCGCACTCCGGGTCAGCCGGGGCCGCCGCTCGCCGTGAAACGACTGGCAGCGTCGTTGCCGGTGAACGTCGAGCTCACGCCCGCCGACTCGATGCTCGCGGGCCGATCGTTCGCCGCCGGCGACACCGTCGAGGTGTCGGCAAAGATTTCGCGCTCGGGTAGCGCCACGCCGGCGGCCGACGACCTCGTCGGTCGTACGAGCTACGTCGTCGGACGCGATGCACGCAAGAACATCTCGATCTCGGGCACGGTGCAGTGAGTCCGGACGATACCGACACGCGTCCACGAGGCCGCTGGCTCGTGGGCCCTGGCGAGGGGC
>Ga0214921_10007651_pt1 | contig 14303 bp, 18 predicted proteins | sample LL1505_MetaG_FD_177992 | JGI IMG/M metagenome (GOLD analysis project Ga0214921, IMG submission 177992) | Freshwater microbial communities from Lake Lanier, Atlanta, Georgia, United States - LL-1505 | ecosystem: Environmental > Aquatic > Freshwater > Lake | place: USA: Georgia | collected... | reverse complement strand
GAAAGCCACGAGCATCCACGTGTAGCGCGACTGGCGGCGAAGCTCGGTTTTGCTCATGGGATTTGTATTAAGACCGCAACTTTTGTAATCCGTTCAATGAATGAAAATTAAAAAAAATCTGCGCGCATACGCAAAAATTATAAACAATAACTGACCGAGTTTGTCCCACATTGGCCATGCTCAAGGAAATATAATTTATACTAAGGCTTTTGCAAGCGAATTTTCTTATTCCGACCAAAACAAGCAATATCTATAAACAACTATAATAGATACATTTGTAACATGATTGTAACATTAAAAAATATTAAAAAATAATATCAAATATATAGCGTATATCACTATACAGAAGTTTTTATATTCAAATACCTAAAATAGCCTATTTGGATATACTCCGCTATCTGTCAATGATTTAAGATACTTTGTAACAATTCCCTTGTCTTCAGGATAAGTCATACCCGCCCACTTCTCGGCTGTCGGCAGAACCTTCACCCTGGCCTTACCCTCACTAATCCAGCCCCCTACCGCATTGGGAATCAGGTACTCCGATTTCTCCGATCCCACCTCCTTTTTTAAAAATCTCTCAAACCCATCCTGCAACATCGGAAAGATGGATTCGTTGAATCCCCAACAGTTCATGGAGACAGGATCGTCCCCGGTAAAACTCCCCAGCTTGCCAGAACTTGATTTTCCGGAAACTTTTCCATTCTCTCTTTTCAGCTCAAAAAACTCCTCCACTCCGACGAGAAATCCGTTCGCATCCCTTTGGCAAACTCCCCGCGTCACCGTCCCATGATCCGACAACGTCTGATCCAAACGAAATCCCGCCATGGCAAACTCACCCTTTCCCCTTCCCTCCGGCGAAGTCAGGTGCGCGTGCAAAAGTCGGTAGGATTCCCCCCCATAAAAATCGTCTGCGTTGATCGCGACAAATCCCCCGTGGATGACCTTGCCCGCCGCCAAAATGGCCTGACCCGTCCCCCAAGGTTTCTTCCTCCCTTCGGGCACCGCAAAACCTTTCGGCAGATCGTTCAGCTCCTGAAAAGCGTAGTCCACATCGATCTTCCCCTCGTATCTTTTCCCAATCGCTTTCCGGAAATCCGCCTCCAGATCCTTGCGGATCAGAAAAACCACCCGGCCGAAACCCGCCTTCCGAGCATCATAAACCGCATAATCCAACAACACTTCCCCCGAAGGCCCCACCGGATCCAGCTGCTTTAAACCCCCGTAACGACTCCCCATGCCAGCCGCCATGACCAACAGTGAAATCTTTTCGGACATCCGACTAGATTGCCGAATTTTGCAATCCATTCAATCGAACTTGGCAGGGTTCGAACTCTGTTCGGACCGCAACCAAACTTGTAGTTTTGAGGCCTCAACCCTGTCTGCCGGGACGTTAGTCCTAATCCTAATCTTAATCTTTAATCCCACGCGCCCCGCACCCGTCTACCGTCCAATCTCCTGCAGATATTCGGCCAATCCTTCCTCCCAACTCGGAATCTTCCTTCCCAAAATCCTTTCCGTTTCCCGGATATCCAGAGGCGAATAGGCCGGCCTCGGCACCTTCAGCCCAGAAATTTTCTCCGCCGGCAGTTCCCGAATCTCGCGACACGCCACCTTTCTTCCCTTCTTTTTCATCTGTTCGGCCGCCTTCTCGGCAAACCCCTTCCACGTTGTCACGCCCGACTGCACACCGTGGAAAATCCCCTGAGCATCCGTGGCCGCCAAATCGAGGATGATCCGAGCCGCCTCCCCCGCATATGTGCATGACCCCGTCCTTCCTCCGGCCAACTCCACTACCTCTTTCTCATTCAGAATCGCCGGCAGTTTGCTCATGAAAGTCTTCCCACCATGTCCAAAAACCCAGGCCAAACGCACAATCAAGGCGGCGGGGTTCGCCCGCAACACCTGTTTCTCCCCCTCCGCCTTGTCGCTGCCATAACGGGAAAGTGGACTGGCCGGATCCTGCGGTAGATAGGCCTCCTTCTTCTTGCCGTCGAAAATATAGTCCGTCCCTAGATGCACGAAACGTACCCCCGCCTTCCCGCACTCCTTGGCCCATTCGGCCGGAGCCGTCGTGTTGATCTTTCGGCTCCGGGCCGGATCCTCCTCGCAAAGCTCCAAACTCGTCAACGAGGCCGCATTGATCACCCAGTTTGGTTTATATTTCTCTAAAACCCCCTTCGCTGCATCCGGTCGGGTAATATCCAAATCCTCATGGCTTAAACCCGTCACCTCCATCCCCCTCCGCTTAGCCTCCTGAAGCAGATATCGCCCCGTCAAACCACCGGCCCCGAGAATCAGGACCTTCACCCCGACCTTCATCCCTCGATCGTGTTGATCTCGACCGGTTCGACCTGAACACCCTGCTTCTCAAACCACTTCACCACTTCGTCGATCTTCTCATGCGTTCCAGTGAATTCCAAAGCCATGACAAAAACATCCCGATCTGCCGAGGCCGACCTCACATTAAACTCCACATCGAATTTCTTGCTCATGAGATAGAGCAAGGGCTTCTTTCCAATCTCCGGCTCAAAGGTCAGCCAGTACCGGAGGCTCAAACGCTTGGCGGCCATGGGATCAGCCTCCCGCAATCGCGGGAACAATGCTCACTTCGTCGCCCGCCTTAAGGGGAGTCTGTTGGTTCTGCAAAAACCGGATGTCCTCACCCCCCACATAAATATTCACAAAGCGCCTCACCTCTCCCTTTTCATCCACCAACCGGTCGTGAATCCCGGGATAGGCCTTTTCCAACGAGGCCAACATCGAATGCACATCCTTGGCCTCCACCTCCACGGTGTCCTTCTGCCCGGTTAAGGCACGCAACGGAGTCGGAATGCTGACGGAAATGGCCATAATCTCTTTCTAGGCCTTGGCGTGCGCTTTGGCGAGTCCGGACGAGAGAAGAGCGTCAAAATCCCGGAGGGACGGCTTGATCTTCGAAGGAGTCCCGAGATGCCCGGCCAACGCCTCCACGGTTTTCAATCCGTGTCCGGTAATGCAAAGAACCACCTCTTCGTTCTTCGGAATCTTCCCCGTCTCAATCAGCTTTTTGGCGCAGGCCACCGTCACTCCGCCGGCCGTCTCTGCAAAAATTCCCTCCGTCTCGGCCAACAGCCGGATCCCCTCAATGATCTCCTCATCGGTGGCGTCCTCCGACCATCCCCCCGTCGTGGCCATCGATTTCACGGCATAATAGCCGTCCGCCGGCGTTCCGATCGCCAGCGATTTGGCGATGGTCTTGGGATGTGGAATTGGTCGAATCAGATCGGTGCCGCTCTTTCTGGCAGCCGTGATCGGATTACAACCCGTCGCCTGGGCTCCGTGAATGGTGAAAGAAGCTTTCTCAATCAATCCGAGTTTGGTGAATTCTCCGTACGCCTTGTGAATCTTGGTTAAAAGGGATCCGCTGGCCATGCAAACAACCGTATGACGAGGGACTCTCCAACCCAACTGCTCCATGATTTCATATCCGACGGTCTTGGATCCCTCCGCGTAATACGGCCGTAGATTTACGTTCACAAAACCCCATCCGTACTTGCCGGCAATTTCGGAGCAGAGCCGGTTCACCGCATCATAGGCTCCCTCGATCCCCACCACATTCGTCCCATACACAATACTGTTGAGCACCTTGTTCGCCTCAAGGTCTGCCGGAATCAACACCCAACTCTCCAATCCCGCACTCGCTGCATTCGCCGCCACCGAGTTAGCCAAGTTTCCCGTCGAGGCACAGGCCACCACCTTGAATCCCAGCTCCCGCGCCCTTGAAAGAGCCACCGCCACCACGCGATCCTTAAAACTCAGCGTCGGATGATTGACCGTGTCGTTTTTGACATAACAAGCCTTCACACCGAGCGCTTTGGCCAAACGATCCGCCTTCACCAGAGGAGTGAAACCGACCTGTTTCCCTACGGTGGGCTCGCCTTCAATCGGTAGTAGCTCTCGGTATCGCCACATCGAGTCGGAACGCGACTCGATCACTTTCCGGTTCAGCACGGAACCAATGGCCGAGTAGTTGTAATCTGCCTCCAAGGGACCGAAGTCGAATTCGCAGACATGGACGGCCTTGGCCGGATAGGTCCGTCCGCATTCGCGACACTTCAGCTGGGAAAAGAATTTTCCGGCCATGGTCTCTTTCTCGCACCTCTTTCCGTTTCCGAACCTGGTCATGGCCGGTCCGTTCGCCTGCAAGGAATCGTGGATCACATCGCGTCTCAACGCGGCATGCGGATCCTCTCATCCTCTCCGACGCATTTCCTTTCGGAAACGCGCCTGACTGGGTTTGGCACCTCGTCAGTTCGCCAAAGACGAACCCGGTTGCCGCAGTTTCTCAGGGCCAGCCCCTCCACTGCTCTCGATAAGAAGCGCAAGAAGATAATCCTCTAGAACGAACTGGTGGTCAAGCTGGCAGGACCCCCCCTTAATCTTAATCTGATAATCCTAAACTCCCCATCTTCCATTTTCCATTTACCATCTGCAGAAATGCCCGACGCACCCCTGCTCCTCCGATCCGGCAAAGTCCGGGACATCTACCGCTGGAACGAGGAAATTTGGCTCGTCGCCACCGACCGCATCTCCGCCTATGACGTCATCCTTCCCAACCCGATTCCCGGTAAAGGCATCCTCCTCACTTCCATCTCGAAATTCTGGTTTGAAACCCTCCCCGCCGCCCGTCCTCACCACGTTATCAGCTTCGATGTGCCCTCCGGCGTTCCCAACCCCGAAAAATATGCCGGCCGCCTCACCCGATGCCTTGCGGCCAAACCTCTCACGGTGGAATGCGTTGTCCGTGGTTACCTCGCCGGTAGCGCTTGGGAAGAATACAAAAGGAAAGATTCGGCTTGGGGGCGTCCACTTCCAAAAGGACTGCACGAATCTGAAAAACTTCCGGAACCGATCTTCACCCCCACCACCAAGGCCGAGGCGGGCCACGACCTTCCCATGACCGATTCCGAGGCGGAAAAGGAGCTCGGCTCCACCCTGTTTGAACAAGTTCGCGACCGCAGCCTCTCTCTTTACAAAGCCGCCCAGGTCCACGCCGGCAAAGTCGGGATCATTCTGGCCGACACCAAATTTGAATTCGGACTCGATGCCCAAAACCGTCTCCTCCTGATCGACGAACTCCTCACGCCGGATAGCAGCCGCTTTTGGCCCGCCAATTCCTATCGGCCTGGATGTTCCCCACCCAGTTTCGACAAACAGTTTGTTCGCGACTATCTCTCCATCCTCAAGGATTGGAACAAACAACCTCCCGGGCCGATGCTCCCACCCCAGGTGATCCAAGGGACTCTCGACCGCTATCGCGAGGCCTGCCGACTGCTGACTGGAAGCGAGCCAACCTTGCCGAAATTGTGAGCTCTCTGGACCATCGACCCGTCGAGGACTTCCTCGCTTCTGGGGCGATGGAACGCGGGCACGCCCTGCGCACCCAATCCATTCAAAGAAAACTTCTGGAACGCCTCACCTCTTGGATGGAACGCAAACTTCCCGGAAAAGACTGGCGCGAGATCAAACCCGACGATCTCCGCGAATTTCTTTCCTATCGGCGCTACTCCGGACGCGTCGGGCCGACCACCTTACGGTTGGAAACCTCCATCCTGAGAGGACTGGGTTCTCACCTCCACCGCATGGGTCGCACTCCATGCAACATGGCTGTAGGCCTTCGCTCTCCGAAACTTTCCCGAAAACTTCCATCCTCTCTCACCGCAGACCAAGTTCGGCGAATCCTCGAAACTCCCTCAGTCAAAACCCCTCTCGGCCTGCGCGACCGAGCCCTCCTCGAACTTCTCTACGCCGCCGGACTGCGGGCCTCCGAAATTCTCACAATCCGCATCGAACAACTCGATCTGGAGTCCGGCAGTGCCCGGGTCATCGGTAAAGGCAACAAGGAGCGACTCGTATTGCTGGGCAAAGCCGCCGAAGAGGCCATACGCCGCTACCTCGATACCGCTCGTCCCAAACTGGTCCGTTCCAAATCCGGCGGTGAAGTTTTTCTGGGAAATCATGGCCGGCGCCTTACGACCTCCCATCTTTGGGGCATCGTCAAAAAAGCGGCCAAGGTCGCCGGCCTCGACTCCCGCGTTTATCCCCACCTCTTCCGTCACTCCTTTGCCACCCATCTCCTGTCCGGAGGAGCCGACCTGCGGGTGATCCAGGAACTTCTCGGCCACGCCAGCATCGGCACGACCGAAATTTATACCCACGTGGACGAAGATCGTTTGGCGGCGACGTTTGACCGATTTCACCCTCGGGCACAGAAAAGATAAACGACTCATGAGCACGCCCATCGGCCATACCTTCAAAAACGGTGATCTTCTGGCCCGGGCGCTGACCCACTCCTCCGCTCGGACAGGTCCCGGCCCTTCGGGCGACAATCAACAGTTGGAATTCCTCGGCGACGCTGTCCTACAAGCCTCCCTCAGCGATCTCTTGATCGAGAAACATCCCGCTGCCCCGGAGGGAGAACTCACCGCCATGCGGGCGAGTCTGGCCAATCGCCACACCCTCGCCCAACTTGGACGCGAACTGGATCTCGCTAGCCATCTGCGCGTTGGCAGCGATGCCGCCCGCGATCGCATCCACCATTCCGTCGGCGCTTTGGCCGATGCCTGGGAAGCCATTCTTGGAGCTATTTTTCTGGATGCCGGATATCCCGCTGCCCGGGAATGGGTGCAGAAGATTTATGCCGGCCGCCTGGCACAAGCCGACAAGCTTGCCGATCAATCCAATCCCAAGGGACAACTTCAAGAACTCCTTCAGTCCAAAGGCCAGCCTGTGCCCGTGTATGAACTGGTTGATTCCGTAGGACCCGACCACGGCAAAACATTCACCGTGAAAGTTTCCCTCGGCGAAAAGGAGATCGGCCGGGGTGTGGGACGCAGCCGTAAAGCAGCTGAATCCGCCGCCGCGACGGATGCCTTGGCCAAACTCTGATCGTTCCCTACTTTTTGCGGATGAAGAAACTCATCGCGGGCCCAGGATTTCCCTTTGTCGCCCCGTTCGCCCTCTTCATGGGGCTCCTCTTCCTCCGCCAAAAATTTGAATCCCAAGGATGGTGGCTTTACGGCGCCTGCTCGCTCCTCGTTTTTGGACTGATTCTCTGGCTTCGCCCCCGATACCACGGCCAAGATCCCGCTCCTGTCCCGATTCGCAACTCCATCCTCCTAGGGCTCGGTGCCATCGTTCTCTGGATCGCTCTCGATCCGTGGATGCCCCGTACCGGGACCCGCGACAACACCTTTCCCTACGAAGCCGCCTTCCAACTCGGAACAGTGCCGGGAGTTCTGGCCATTTTCTTCCGGATGTTTGGCGCCGTCGTGGTGGTTCCGATTGCCGAGGAGCTTTTTTGGAGGGGTTACCTGATGCGGACGATTATTAAGCCGGAGTTTGAAGAGGTTCCTTTGGCCACCTTTCAACCACTCTCCTTTTACATCACCACCGTGGCCTTTGCCCTTGTTCATGTGGAGATCGGTTCCGCGATCCTCTTCGCCCTCATCGCCGGTGGGTGGTTCCTTAAAACGAAATCTCTCAAAGCGGTCATTATCCTTCACGCCGCCGCCAATCTTGGACTGGCAGTTTACGTCCTCATCTCACGCAACTGGTACTTCTGGTAAAATATGCGAATCCGCGCTCTCCACGCCGCCGCTTTCTTCCTCCTACTATCCTCGATATCCCATATCCCGAATCCATCCTCGGCTCTGGCGGAGGAATCTTCCCCGGAAGATCGTCTTTTTTCTTTGATCAACCAGGCGCGTGCAAAAGCAGGGGTCTCCCCCCTGACCCGTAGTGCGAAACTCGACCAACTCGCCACCGAATGGGCCGGAGTCATGGCCTCTAAAAATACGCAGGAACACCGTCCACTCTCCAAAGCCCTATTAAACTCCAATGGATGGAAAAACCTTTCCGAAAATATCTACGGTCCAACAGGCGATGGATCGGCCAAGGCGATTTTTCAGGCGTGGATGGGGAGCTCGGCCCACAGGGAAAATCTTCTGCGCGATTCCAGCACTCTCGGAGGAGTTGGGATGGCCCGAACCCAGTCCGGATCTATCTGCGCCGTTTTCAACGGGGCCAAACCCACCCCTCCGGATCCTGAGACCGCCTCCACCACCTCTTCCCAAGACAGCGATGTTGCCTTTCCGGGAGTCGGCATGCCGGACTTTGTCCCCAAAACCATGCGGGATCCGGCGGCCGCCCTGCCCTCCAACTCCGATGGAAGAAAACTTAATCAACTTGGCAGAACAAACTTATAAATCGTTTCCCTGCCTTGCCTGATGCCTGATTTGCCCGAAAATCACTTAATGCAGGATGCGCACACACGGGATCGTTGGTCGAAGTTCGGCAAGTGGGCCGGCCTCGCCGCTTTCTCCTTCTTTTTGGCCAAGGGGATTCTTTGGCTGGCGATTCCCGGCCTGATCTTAGGAAGCTGCGCCAAATGACTTCCCCTGCCGTTCCGAATCCGGACGGCATCATGGCCCGCCTCAAAGCCGGCACGGCTGCCCAACATGCGGTGGCCGAATCCAAACCCCTCGAAGCAGCCCTGATTGAAGGCTCCATTGGCCAAGCCCAATACCAAAAATATCTCTCCCAGCGCTGGTTGATTCATCGTGAGCTGGAAGCCGCCACCAACCGGGCCTTAAAAACCGATGCCCGCCTCACATCCCTCCATCTTCCCTCGTTATATCAGACCCAAAATCTGGAATCCGATCTGGCCCGGCTCGAAACAAACCTCGAATCGATTCGTCCCCTTCCCGGTGCATCTCACTTAATCGAAAAAATCCAAAAGGCCGCACCCGCAACTCTCATGGGGATCTATTATGTGTTCGAAGGCAGCAAGAATGGCGCCCGCTTCATCGCTAAGGCATTGGCCAAAGCTTGGGAGCTAAGCGATACAAGCAGCTTCCGCTATCTCGATCCACACGGAGAGGAACAGCGGCCGCTCTGGATGAAATTCCGATCCGACATGGATGGGGTTGCTTGGACGCCCAACGAGAAGGATTTAATGGTGAAAGCTGCCCAAGCGACCTTTGATGCCATCTCCTCCCTCGACGATGCCATCCACGCCGGCTGAGAAAATTTAAGGAGTCCAGTTGGGATTGTCTTGGGCGGCCGCCTCATCACACCAGCGACGCATGTCCTTGAGTTGATCCCGAGTCAGAGCTTCGGCATGTCCGTCCAGAGTGACGACAACAGCCTTGCCATTGTACCGGGTTGCCAACCCAGCTTCAGATGAGGAACTCCCCGTCGGCGGTCTTACTTCAAAATAACCGTCCAGTTTTCCATAATTCGGATCCTCATACTGGCCGGAAGCGAAAGCAATCAGACCCGCGGGATGAGTCGCCCGATTAATTCGAGTCACACATCGACCTGGTAATTGAGTATTCCGCGTGTCGCCGCCAACGTAGGCAATGTTCATTCCCAGCGTAGGAACCAAGCTAACCAAGTAGTCACGATACGGGTCATTGTCAGGAATTTGAGAGGCTAATTTATTCACCCAAATCCCTCCCCTCACCTTGTAGTTCATATAAGGCAAAAGGCGCCAAGGATAACGTTGAGCCGCATGGGTCGGAGAGATGGGTTGCCCTTTGTCATTGCGGACGTCCCTCAAGCTCGGGTCATTCGGCTTTAGATATCCAGGCAATACCGTCCCATCGTTGTCTTGAATATAGAGCTGAAGAGCCTGGCCCAGGGTTCTAGCAGCAGACATTTCCACACCCTGACGTGATGCAGTTGTCGCCTTTTGATAGGCGGCATTAGCCAATCCCATTAAGCAGCCAATAATCGCGACGCAAACTAAGAGCTCAACCAGCGTGAAAGCCCTGGCAAATGGATAAGAAGGAATAGACGGAATACGCACAGAAGGTCCAAGCACTCTCAAACTTTGGAACGCCTACGGCGTGCCATGCAAAAAGAAAGCACAGCAGATCCAAACAACCCAAGAGCCGATGGTTCCGGCATCGCGACCAAATACATGGGAGCCGCTGGAGAAGTGATTGCACCATCTAAATCAGTCGTTGGCTCGAGAGTGCCAAGTTGCACAGAGGTGTAAATTGACGTCGTCGATCCGGTTCCCACAAACCCCAGCCAACGGGAACCATTCCCCGCAGAGATCCAGTTGGCTACCGTGCTGCCAATATTCAACGTGGTATAACCAGAGCTCGTCAATGTGACGGATCCAACTGCTGCCGCATCGATCATGTTTGTTTTCACCCAAGTATCGGTCATTAAGGCCGTATTGGGAGTCCCGGAAAGCGCCACCACTTTCAATGTAAAGTTTCCTGTCGTCGGGTAAGTAAAACCGGTGGGCTGCGAGTTAGGGCCTCCAGCACCAAAAACGGGATCGACGAAATTTTGAACATATACGGCAAGCCCAGCGCTTGACTGTCCCGCCAAAGAGCTCAAATCAACGCCAGTCCAACTCGCAAGACCAACATAATAATGGGTACTGTACCCACCATAATATTGGCCAACATTCATGTAAGAACGGGTTGGAGTATACGACTGGCTATAAATGTACTCATCGCCATCGGCGGCGGGATTAATCTGAGCTGTCGCGGCCCACAAACCCGAAGAAGGGAAAAATATCATCAGGGATACAGCGCCGAATAAGTTTCGTAACATAGGTGATATTAAAGAACAGTTTTCAGCTTTTGCAAATGACGTCGGCCACCCTGGAACGCTTATTCGGAAAAGGATAAGAAGGCCATAAGATTTCCTAATTCTATATCATTTTACAATACTTAAACTATTTATAACCAGTATTTTGCTATTTTGATAAAAATTTCGCCATTCTCATAATTTTAAAAACCGACTTTGCGAAAAGGCTTAAACCAGCTAGATATCTTAACTCATGTCTGATTTCGACCTTAAAGACACGATCCTCACCCGGTTGGGAGAGAACTACGATCTGCACGACAAGTACGTGAACCGCACACTCGTGAAGGTTCAACGCACCATTGGTTTCGACAAGGTCTACGCCCGTGGAGAAGGCGCCTACCTGTACGACCTCGACGGCAAGGACTACCTCGACTTCCTCAGCGGCTACAGCGTCTTCAATATCGGCCGCAACCATCCCACCCTCCAGAAAGCCATCCAGGACGTTCTCGAACTCGACCTCCCCAACATGGTTCAAATGGACTGCTCGATCCTTTCGGGTCTCCTCGCCGAAGCCTTGGCCAAAAAACTCGCTCCCCGCGACGCCTGCTTTCTCTGTAACTCAGGCACCGAAGCCGTAGAGGGTGCCCTGAAGTTCGCCCGCGCCTACACCAAGCGGCCGGGCATTCTCGCGCAGGAGGGCTCGTACCACGGCCTCTCGTTCGGCTCCCTTTCCATCACCCACTCCGGAAACTTCCGTGAAGACTTCGCCCCATTCCTTCCCGGTGCCGACTTTGTAAAGTTCGGAGATCTCGAAGATCTCGAAAAGAAACTCAAGTCCCGTCAGATCGCCGCCTTTATCTTTGAGCCCGTCCAAGGAAAAGGAGTCAAGTATCCCTCTGACGACTACTTCCCCGCAGCGCAGGAGCTCTGCCGGAAGTACGGTACGCTGTTCATCGCCGATGAGGTTCAAACAGCCCTCGGTCGCACAGGTAAGTGGTTCGGTTTCCAGCACTGGAATCTTGATCCCGACATCGTCACCATGGCGAAAGCCCTTTCCGGTGGTTACGTCCCCTGCGCCGCCATCGTCATGCGCCGCCCCATCTATCAGGGCATCTTCTCACGTCTCGACCGCTGCGTCGCTCACTCCACCACTTTCGGTCGCAACAACCTCGCCATGGCTTGCGGTCTGGCCAGCCTCCACGTCATCGAAAAGGAGCATCTGGTGGAAAACGCCGCGCTCCGAGGAGAACAGCTCATGTCCCGCCTCCGCGACCTCCAACAGAAACACGAAGTCATCGCCGAAGTCCGCGGCAAGGGCCTGATGATCGCCATCGAATTCAAAGAGCCAAAATCCCTCAAGCTGAAACTCGCCTGGAAGGCCATCCACGCGATGGACAAGGGCCTCTTCCCCCAGATGATCGTCACTCCCCTCCTCCAAAAGCACCGGATTCTCACACAGGTCGCCGCCCACAACTCCGACGTCGTGAAAATTCTCCCCCCCCTCATCATCAGCGAGAAAGAGATCGACCGCTTTGTCACCGCTTTTGACGACGTCCTCAGCGATCTCGGTAAATTCCCCGGACCTCTTTGGGACTTCGGGCAAAACCTCGTCAAAGCCGCCATCTCTCAGAAAAAATCCTCCCGCGAAACCGTCCCTGCTTGAGATCGGTTTCAGGCTGTAGTCTATAGTCTGTAGGCAAACTCACGATTCAACGCCCATGCCTGCCATCCTGTATGTGAAGCAAGGCTGCCCTTGGTGTGAAGAGGCCGAGGAAAAACTTCACGAGCTCGGCGTGCCGTATGAACGTCGCGAGGTCCGATCCAACCCGGAATTTTTTAAGGAAATGAGGGAGATCTCCGGACAATCCAAGGCTCCGGTTCTTGATCTCGACGGTCGCATTCTCGCCGATTTCGGACCCGAAGAGCTGCCATTCTTTTTGAAGGGGTGATGCAATGGTAGGGGGGGCGATAACCCCGGCTCCATTGACTCACCTCGCTTTTCCATTTACTATTTCCTTCCTAGATCGCGGGGTGGAGCAGCCAGGTAGCTCGTCAGGCTCATAACCTGAAGGCCGCAGGTTCAAATCCTGCCCCCGCAACGATTTTTGGATGTATCAAGTTTACGTTCTTATGAATACTGCAGGCCAAAAATACATCGGCCTATCAAAAGACCCTCAGATTCGTCTACTCCAACACAATTCCGGTGCATCTCGTTGGACCAAGGGCAAGGGCCCTTGGAAAATTGCTTGGACAAGCAAACCAATGAACTTCTCCAAGGCCAGAAAGCTCGAAAACAAACTCAAACGACAAAAAGGCGGTTTGGGTCTTGAGACCCTCATCCACCTAGAAGGCTCATAATCCCGCATGTGCGGGACCGCAGGTTCAAATCCTGCCCCCGCAACCCATCTTTTCTTCTCTTTTGATTGAGCTCTGCCTCCCATCCTTTATAGCCATCCCATGCTTGCAACTTCCGGCATCCTCTTTGCTTTTGAGCACTCCAACCTCGCAGGCAAGGCTGTCATCTTCTGTCTTCTTGTCGGATCGATCTTTAGTTGGTCCATCATGTGGACGAAATGGGTACAGCTTTCCGCTGCCCGAAAAGCCACCTACTCCTTCCTCAAAATTTTCCGCTCCAGCCGTGAACCCTTGGATCCCTATCTCGCAGGCAAGATCCCTGCGGAATCCCCCCAGAGCGCGATCTATCTCGCCGGCGCCAAAGAGCTCTGCTTTCACCTGACCGGATCCTCTGCCATCGACAGCACCCTTCATGCCCGTCTCTCCTCAGCGAAACCGCTCAACGAAACCGGCATGAACGCCGTCCGCACGGCCATGGAGCGAGCCGTCGGGGAGGAGTCCCTCCGGCTAGAAGCCCATCTGATCACCCTCGCCACCGCTGTCAGTGGCGCCCCATTTCTTGGTCTTCTCGGAACGGTCTGGGGTGTAATGGACGCCTTCAGCGACATTGCCCTTGCTGGCCAAGCCAGCCTCGCCGCCATGGCACCTGGCGTGTCCGGAGCTCTTATTACGACCGTCACCGGTCTCCTCGTCGCCATCCCAGCCATGTTCGGTTACAACTACCTCAACACCTCGATCCGACACATCAATGTTGAGATGGAAAACTTTGCCGCCGAATGCGGAGCGGTCTTTGAGCACCGCTACTTGGGTCGCTCATGAGACGTTCCCGCTCCTCGTCCCATGGTCTCGCCCTCGCCGAACTCAACATCACTCCGCTGCTGGATCTCGTTTTCGTTCTTCTCATCATTTTCATGATCACGACCCCGCTGCTTGAACAACAGCTTCCCGTCGATCTACCCAAATCGTCAAAAGCGGCTTCATCCAACCTTCCCGATCCCAAATCAATCCTCACCCTCACCCTTTCGAAAGACGGATCCGTCATGCTCGCTTCCGAAAAAGTCAGCATGGATCAACTCACCAACCTCCTCACCCAACGCAAAGCCCGTGACCCTGAACTGGTCATCTCGATGCGGGCCGACTCCTCGCTTCCCTATGAGACAGTTTTCCGCGCCTTGGAGGCCGTCCGCTCCGCCGGCGCCCGCCTCGACCTCGCGAATTTCCCGGACAACAAAAAATGAGCCGGCACGGGGGTCTTCCCCGGCGCACCATCCTGATCGTAGTCGGGATTCATTTCGCTCTCCTTCTGGTTGTCGGCCTCCCCATGGCCCAGTGTCATAAATCCGCTCCCATCAAAC
>Ga0214921_10007650_pt1 | contig 14304 bp, 10 predicted proteins | sample LL1505_MetaG_FD_177992 | JGI IMG/M metagenome (GOLD analysis project Ga0214921, IMG submission 177992) | Freshwater microbial communities from Lake Lanier, Atlanta, Georgia, United States - LL-1505 | ecosystem: Environmental > Aquatic > Freshwater > Lake | place: USA: Georgia | collected... | reverse complement strand
GGCGCTCGTGCTGCCGGCGCTTCACATCGTCAACCGCGAGCTGCGGCACGTGCCACTCGACGCCGTCGTCGACATCGCCGCCGTGCTCGGCCTGCCGCCGGCCGAGGTGCAGGACACGCTCACCTTCTATCAGTTCTTCCACCAGGAGAAGCCGCACGGCAAGGTGCGGGCCTTCGTCTGCCGCTCCGTCTCCTGCGCGCTCCGCGGAGGCGACGAGCTGCTCGACAAGCTCTGCCATGCCTATGGCGTGCACCCCTACGGCACCACGCCCGACGGCGAACTCACGATCGAGCCGGCCGAGTGCCTCGGGGCGTGCGACTTCGCCCCCTGCATCCTGGCCAACGACGATCTGCTCAAGACCATGACGCCCGAGGCCGCCGAGGCCGAGCTCAAGAAGCCGCGCGGGAGGGCCACCTGACATGACGCCGTTCAAGCCAGTCCTGCTCGAGGCCGTGGGCGTGCCCGAGGGCCACACCCTCGCGAGCTACAAGAGCCGCGGCGGCTACGCGCCGCTCGAGGCCACGCTCACGAACAAGCAGCCCGGCGACGTCGTCGAGATGGTGAAGTCGTCGGGGCTCCGCGGCCGGGGCGGCGCCGGGTTTTCCACCGGGCTGAAGTGGACCTTCCTGCCCAAGGACCACCCCGGGCCGATCTACCTCTGCGTCAACGCCGACGAGAGCGAGCCGGGCACGTTCAACAACCGGATCCTGATGGAGGACGACCCGCATCAGGTGATCGAGGGGATCATCCTCTCCTCGTTCGCCACCCGGGCGACCACGGCCTACATCTACCTGCGGTACGAATACCCGCATTCGTGGCACCGGCTCCAGGGGGCGATCGACGAGGCCTACGCGGCGGGCTATCTCGGCACGAACATCCGCGGCAGCGGTTTTTCGCTCGACGTCTACCTCCACCGCGGCGCCGCGGCCTACATCTGCGGAGAAGAAACCGGCCTGATCGAGAGCCTCGAGGGCAAGCGGGCCTGGCCGCGGATCAAGCCCCCGTTCCCGGCGATCGAGGGCGTGTTCCGCAAGCCGACGGTGGTCAACAACATCGAGACGATGGCCTGCGTGGCCCAGATCGCCCGCCGGGGCGTGGAGTGGTTCAAGTCGATCGGCGTGCCGGCCGACCCGAACAATCCCCGCGATCCCGGCTCCTACGGGCCCAAGCTCTACTGCCTCTCGGGCCACGTCGAGAGGCCGGGCTGCTACGAGGCGCCGCTGGGCATCACGCTCCGCGAACTCGTCGACCGCTTCGGCGGCGGCGTCTGGAAGGGCCGCCGGGCCAAGGCCGCGATCCCCGGCGGGATCTCGATGGGCCTGATGACCGAGGCGGAGTTCGACACGCCGCTCGACTTCGCCGGCCCGGGGCGGGTGGGCTGCCTGGGCCTGGGCACCGCGGCGGTCGTGGTGATCGACGAGCAGACGAGCATCGTGGACTTCCTCCACAACTCGTGCCGGTTCTTCGCCCACGAGTCGTGCGGCCAGTGCACCCCCTGCCGGGAGGGCACGAGCTGGAGCCTGCGGATGCTCGAGCGGATCCGGGCCGGCAAGGGGCGGCTCAAGGATCTCGACCTGCTGCTCGAGCTCGGCAACACGATGGGCATGATGCCGGGGTCCACGATCTGCGGCCTGGCCGACGGGGCCGCCTGGCCGATCAAGAACGCGATCAACAAGTTCCGCGGCGAGTTCGAGGAGTACATCAAGCGGACCAATCCCTCGGGCTGGATGGTCACCGACCCCGTGCCCGCCCTCCAGATCGTGGGAGCGCACTGATGCCGGTCGTCATCGTCGACGGAGAGGAAGTCGAGATCGGGGCCGACGAGCGGCTCAACTGCATCGAGGCCGCGCGGCGGGCCGGCAAGGAGATCCCGCACTACTGTTGGCATCCCGGCCTCTCGGTGGTGGCCAGCTGCCGGATGTGTCTGATCGAGACCGGCCAGCGGGACGCGGCCACCGGCAAGGTCTCGATGGTGCCCAAGCTCGTGCCCGGCTGCCAGACGCCCGTCAAGGACGGCACGGTGATCGTGACCGAGAGCGAGAAGGTGAAGGAGAGCCGGGCCCGGGTCGAGGAGGCGCTGCTCATCGACCACCCGATCGACTGCCCGATCTGCGACAAGGCGGGCGAGTGCCTGCTGCAGGACTACCACTTCGAGCACGGCCAGCCCGAGCGGCGGGCCGACATCCACGCCTTCACCAGCCGCAAGCGGGACGTCGGTCCCACGATCAGCCTGTTCGTCGACCGCTGCATCATGTGCACCCGGTGCGTGCGGTTCACCCGCGAGGTCTCCGGCACCGGCGAGCTGATGGTGACGTCGCGGGGCGCGAAGGAGGAGATCGACGTCTTCCCCGGCTTCCCGCTCGACAACAAGCTCGCGGGCAACGTGGTCGACCTCTGCCCGGTCGGCGCGCTCGGCGACAAGGATTTCCTCTACCAGCAGCGGGTCTGGTTCCTGAAGCGGGAGGCCAACGTCTGCGGCGGCTGCTCGGCCGGCTGCTCGATCCACACCGAGCACAACCAGGACACGGTCTACCGGCTCAAGCCCCGCGAGAATCCCCACGTCAACGGCTGGTGGATCTGCGACGAGGGCCGCTACGGCTGGCATCACCTCCACGACTCGGCTCGGATCCTCGAGGCCGGCCGCCGCGCCGCGTCCGGCGGCCAGGCTCGCTCGGCCCACGCCTTCCAGCCCGTCGAGTGGGCCGACGTGGTGAGCGGGATCAAGGCCGACCTCGAGGGGGCCGGTCGGCTGGCCGTGGCCGTCTCCCCGATGCTCACGGTCGAAGAGGCCTGGATGCTCTGCGCGGTCGCCCGCGGCATCGACGCGAACGCCTTCCTGGCCCTCGGCCACGTGCCGGTCAGCGAGGGCGATGAAACCTTCCCCGGCGGGTTCACGATCCGCGCGGAGAAATGCCCCAACCGCCACGGCGTCGAGGAGGTGCTGGCCGCCTTCGGCGCCGGCGGCCGCACCTGGCACGACCTCCACGACCGCGTCGCCGCCGGCCACGCCGACGCGGCCTGGATCACGGCGGGCTATCCCTCGGCCTGGATCGACGAGGCCCAGGCCGGGGCCTTCGCCGGCCTGTCGTGCCTGGTCGTGCAGGACCTCTTCGACTCGCCGCTCTCGGCCCACGCCACCTGGCGGCTGCCGGCCGCCGGCTTCGCCGAACGGGCGGGCACGTGGGTGAACGTGGCGCACCATGCCCAGAGCTTCCGGCAGGCGATCCGGCCCCCCGCGGGCGTCTGGCCGGAGGGCCGGCTGTTTTGGAACATGCTCGGCCGCCGCGGGCTCTATGACGCCGCCGCGATCCGCCGCGAGCTGGCGGGGCAGTCGGCCGCCTTCGCCGCGCTCGCCGCCGACGTGCCGCCCACCGGCGTCGACCTCCGCGTGAGGCAGCTGGCATGAGCGAGTTCCTCCCCTCCCCCACCACGATCGCGGCCCTGGCCAAGATCGGGCTTCTGATCGGCGGGCTGATGACGGCCGCCGCCTACCTCGTGCTCGTGGAGCGGTGGATGGCGGCCTGGGTGCAGGACCGCAAGGGTCCCAACCGCGTCGGCATCCCCCTCACGAAGATCCGCCTCTTCGGCCTGGGACAGCCGCTGGCCGACGGGCTCAAGATCATCCTCAAGGAAGACTTCACGCCCAGGCACGTCGACAAGGTGCTCTATGCCGCCGCACCGCTCGTGCTGCTGGCCGCATCGCTGGCGATCTTCGCGGCGATCCCGTTCGGCAGCGTGCTGCCTCCGCTGGGCATCCCGGGCCTCCCCGACCCGATCCCCTTCCTCGTCGCCCCCGCCCTCGACGTGGGCGTGCTCTGGGTCTTCGCCCTTTCGAGCATCGCGGTCTACGGCGTCTTGCTCGGTGGCTGGGCGAGCAACAACAAGTACGGCTTCCTGGGCGGCCTGCGGTCGAGCGCCCAGCTCGTGGCCTACGAGATTCCGCTCGGGCTCGGCCTGCTGGGCGTGGTGCTGGCGGCCGGCTCGCTCAAGCTCGACGCGATCATCAACGCCCAGGCCGAGACGGGCACCTGGTACGCCTTCGCGCAGCCGCTGGGATTCATCGTGTTCCTGGTGGCGAGCTTCGCCGAGGCGGCCCGGCTGCCGTTCGACCTGCCCGAGGCGGAGCAGGAGCTCGTGGGCGGCTACCACACCGAATACTCGGGGATCAAGCTGCTGTTGTTTCTCGTCTCCGAGTTTCTCCACATGGTCACGGCGGCGTTCCTGATCGTGATCATGTTCCTCGGCGGCTGGCACCTCTGGGGCGTGACCGGCTCGGGCCAGGAGGTCACCTGGCTGGGCGCGCTCCTGCGGTTCCTCGTCCTGAGCGGCAAGATCTTCGGCGTGATCCTGTTTTTCATGCTCGTCCGCTGGAGCTGGCCGCGGTTCCGCTTCGACCAGCTGATGAACCTGGCCTGGAAGGTGATGCTGCCCCTGGGCCTGGCGAACCTCGTGACCGTGGCCGCCGTCGAAGAGTTTCGGCCGCAGCTCGTCGCCGCCCTCGGGGCCGGCCCCGCCGGCTGGGTGGCCGTGCTCATCCCCTGGGGCGTGTTCTTCGTCGGCTGGATCGCCGCCGGCCTGCTCACGCCCTCGGGCACCGACAACACCCCGATCCGCAGCCCCGGCCCGCTCGACGTCGAGCACGAACTGGTGGAGGTCTGAGATGAGATCCCACCGGGAGTCGCCTGACGCGGAGGGGTTGCCCGTGCCGATCGAGCGGCGTAGGAAACCGAGCGCAGCAAGGATTGCGGAGCGAGGTTTCCTCCGAGCGACCGGAGGGCAGGATGCCCGCAGGGAGCGTCCGGCGAGACGGCATGGACAAGCCCGGCCCACTTCACGCGATCCACGAAAATCCCGAATGAGCTTTTCATGAAACCCACTGACCCGTCGATCACCTGGCTCGAGGAGAAGCCGCTGGGCCTGGCCGAGCGGCTCTACCTGCCGTTGTTCGTCCAGGGGCTTGCCACGACCGCGCGGCATCTCGTCAGCCCGAAGGTGACGGTGAGCTTCCCCGAGCAGCGGCCCACGGTGGGCAATCCGCTGATCTACCGGGGTGTCCACCGGCTCAACCGCGACCAGGAGGGCCGCGTCAAGTGCGTGGCCTGCTTCCTCTGCGCCACCGCCTGCCCGGCCCACTGCATCGACATCGTGGCCACCGAGAGCCCCTGGCCCGACCGCGAGAAATACCCCGAGGCCTTCCAGATCGACGAGTTGCGGTGCATCTTCTGCGGGATGTGCGAGGAGGCCTGCCCGGTCGACGCGATCGAACTCACGAGCCTCCTGGACCTCACCGGGAAGAGCCGCGAGGAGATGATTTTCGACAAGGAGAAGCTCCTCAGCGTCTACGACCGGACCAAGGACGCCGAGCCGATGAAGTCGGCCGCCCTGGGAGGCACGCTGTGAGCCCGGACGGCGGCCTCTCGAGCACCGGATCACTCCTGGCGGTGGCCGTGGGCTGCGCCGCGGCGAGCCTCTGGCTGCTGCTGCCCCGCGGTGAAGGCGGCCTGCGCGAGCGGGCGGCCAGCCGATTCGGGATGCTGCTCGGGGCGGTGGCGCTCGCGCTGTTCGTGGCCACGGGCCGGCGGCTCGGCGGCGTGGGCGAGGAGGCGGTGTTCCTGATCGTGGCGCTCGTGGCCGTGATCGGCGGGGCGGCGACGGTCGTGACCCGCTCGCCCGTCTACTCGGCGATCTGGTTCGCGTTGGCGCTGGCGGGCGTGGCGGGTGTGTTGCTCGTGCTCGGCGCGCAGTTCCTGGGCGTGGCCACGATCGTGGTCTACGCCGGGGCGATCCTCGTGATGTTCCTGTTCGTGCTGATGCTCGCGCAGCCCACCGGCATGGCCTCCTACGACCGCGTCTCCAACGAGCCGCTGCTCTCGGCGGTGGCCGGCGCGGTGCTGCTCGGCCTGCTCACGCTGTTCATCGGCCGGCTCTCTGCCGGGCCGGACGAGTGCTGTGCGGTGCCCAGCAGGGCCGCGGCCCTCGCCGGCGGCACGCCGCGGCCCCCGGTCGCACCCGAGCCGCCCGCCGACTCGGCCGGCCGTGATCCGCTCGCCGAGAACCACGTGGCCCGCCTCGGCGGCGAGCTCTTCGGCCGGCATTTGCTGGCCGTCGAGGCCGCGGGCGTGCTGCTGCTCGTGGCCCTGATCGGTTCGATCGCGATCGTGTCGCGAACGCCCCCCGACGAGCCGGCCGACGCGGCCGCCTGGAGGGCCGGCGCATGACTCCCGCTCCGCTCGTCCTCAACGGCCTGGTCGTGGGCGCGATGCTCTTCGCGCTCGGCCTGGTGGGCATCCTCGCCCGCCGCAACCTGATCGTGATGTTCCTCTCGGCGGAACTCATGCTCCAGGGCGTCTCCGTGTCGCTCGTCTCGTGGAGCCGTCATCACGGCGACTGGGGCGGACACGTGCTCGTGATCTTCGTGCTCACGGTGGCGGCCTGTGAGGCGGCACTCGCGCTCGTGTTCGTGCTCCAGGCCTTCGCCCGCACCGGCCGGCTCGACGCCGCCGCCTGGCAGTCGCTCCGCGAATCGGTCCTGCCCCGCGTGGTCGATCGCGAACTGCCCGCCAGCGACGCCGCGGTGATGGTCTTCCCCCGACTCACGCCGGCGGGCGTCGAGCCCGAACACGATCCCGACGCCGCCCTCGAACGCGAGCACGTCTGACCGGCCCGCATCCCCACCTCAACCGCCGCCACCCCGAAACATTCTTGAACGATGAATCATCCGCAAGTTGCCACTGTCACGCCGAGGAGGTCGGGGTTGCCCGTGCCATCTCGTCGGACGTTCGCTGCGGGCATCCTGCCCTCCGCTCACTCGAAGGAAACCTCGCTTTCGCCGTCCCGGCTTCGCTCGGTTTCCTACGCCGCCTCGATTGGCACGGGCAACCCCTCCCGGCCACCCGAAAGCCACTGATTCATGCCTGACCTCGACTCCTCGACGCTGCTCGTCCTCGTGCCGGCCCTGCCGCTCGTGGGGGCGCTGCTGACCGTCGCCCTCGGTCGCCTGCTCGGCCCCCGGGCCCACTGGCCGGCCGTGCTCTCGATCGCGGCCGCAGCCGTCGCCGCCATGACGCTGCTCGTGGGCCTCGGCCGTGAGGTGTTCCTGGTCGAGCAGGACGCTCAGGGCACGGTCCAGACGGGCTCCGTGGCCGAGGTGCAGACGCTCTGGCAGTGGGCGAGCATCCCCGACGCCTACGCGCCTCCGGCCGGTTCGGCCGCGATCGCCGTGGGCGACGACCTGGCCGCCAAGGCCGCCGGCCGCCCCGCGGCGCTGCCCTTTTCGATCGGGATCGACCTCCGGCTCGATCCGCTCACGGCCGTGATGCTCGCCGTGATCACCTGCGTGGGCCTGCTCGTGGCCATCTACTCGATCGGCTACCTGCACGACGACCCGGGCTACCCGCGGTTCTTCGCGCTGGTGGCCGCGTTCGTGTTCTCGATGTCGATGCTCGTGGCCGCGAGCAACTTCCTGCTCGTGTACGTCTTCTGGGAGGCGGTGGGCGCCTGCTCGTATCTCCTGATCGGCTTCTGGTTCCGCAAGCCCGCCGCGGCGGCCGCCGCCAAGAAGGCCTTCCTCGTCAACCGCGTGGGTGACTTCGGCCTGGCCGTGGCCGTGTTCCTCCTCTGGATGACCTACGGCACGCTCAACTTCCACGACACGACGCTCGCCGACGGCTCCCCGCTGCCGGGCATCCTCGGCATGGAGCGGCTGAACGATCCGTCGGGCTACGTCGCCGGCGCGGTCGGCACGGCGATCTGCCTGCTCCTGCTCCTGGCCGCCTGCGGCAAGAGCGCCCAACTGCCGCTGCACGTCTGGCTCCCCGACGCGATGGAAGGCCCGACGCCGGCCAGCGCCCTGATCCATGCCGCCACGATGGTCACCGCCGGCGTCTACCTCGTGGCCCGCTGCGCCCCGCTCTACGTGGCCTGTCCTGCAGCGCTCACGGTCGTGTCGGTCGTGGGGGCCACGACGGCGCTGGTGGCGGCGCTGATCGGCACCGTGCAAAACGACCTCAAGCGGGTGCTCGCCTACTCCACGATCAGCCAACTCGGCTACATGTTCGCGAGCCTCGGCACGGGCACGCTGCTGGGGTTCACGGCGGCGATCTTCCACCTCGTGACCCACGCCTTCTTCAAGGCGCTGTTGTTCCTCGGAGCCGGCTCGGTCATGCACGCGATGGGGGGCGTGATCGACATGCGGCGGTTCGGCGGCCTCCGCCGGGTGATGCCGATCACCGCGGCCACGTTCCTGATCGGCTCGCTGGCCCTGGCGGGCGTGGCGCCGTTCGCCGGCTTCTTCAGCAAGGACGAGATCCTCGCGGCCCTCCATGCCCGGGGCTGGCCCGATTCCCACGCGGAGCACCACGACGCCCCGCACGGCAGCCACGCGATCCTGCCCGCGGCGGCCGAGACGCCCATGCGGCTCGTGAGCCTACGGGCCGCCGACGCGGCGACCAGTTCGGGCTCGGCCGGCGCTGCCGACTCCTCCGGCACCTTCCGGATCCTCTACGGGATGAGCCTGTTCACGGCCTTCCTGACCGCCTTCTACACGTTCCGCGCGGTGTTCATGACCTTCACCGGCCCGACGAGGGTGCCGGACGAGGCCGGGCACCACGCCCATGAGTCGCCGCCCGTGATGACGATCCCGCTGGTGATCCTCGCCGTGGCCGCGACCGTGAGCGGCTGGTGGCTGTTCTCCACGCATGCCCCGGCCGACTTCCTCGCCGCCACGCCGTCGCTCGCCGCGAAGAGCGTGGCCGCCACCGCCACGCCCCACGCCTTCCACCTGGATCTCGCCTTGCAGGGCACCTTCGCGGCGATCGCCGGGATCGTGCTCGCCGCCGTCGGCCACCTCGGCCGCCGCAGCGACGGCCCGCAGATGGAGCGGTTCCTCGGGCCGCTGGGGACGCTGTTCGGCCAGAAGTTCTTCCTCGACGAGATCTACGCGGCAGTCGTCGTCAAGCCGCTCGGGTTCCTGGCGTTGGTGGCCGCGTGGTTCGACCGGTTCGTGGTCGACGGCCTGGTCGACGGCATGGGCCGCCTGCCGCTGGGCCTGGGTGCGGTCGTTCGGCGGCTCCAGTCGGGCCTCGTCCAGCGCTATGCCGTCGCCGGAGCCATCGGCACGCTGCTCGTGGTGCTCGCGCTCGCCTGGCAACTGCGAATCTGACCACCCTTCCCGCTCCGTCCTCGAGACCGCCCCCCAAGACCTCCCCCCATGAACGGCTTCAGCCCCAAGGATCACCTGCTGCTCACGATCCTCACGCCGCTCGTCGGCGCGGTCGTGGCCTGGGCGCTGGGCGGCCGCGGCCTGGCCGCCGTCCGGCAGAGTGCCGCGGTCTCGGCGCTGGCCACGTTCGGCCTGGCCGCCTGGCTGATCCTCCGCTACCTGGCCGACCCGACCGCCTCACTCGGGATCCCCTTCGCCCGGATCGACGTGCCCTGGCTCACCGGCGGGTTCTTCGACGTCCGACTGTCGCTCGGGCTCGACGGCCTCTCGCTCTGGATGTTCGGCCTCTCGGCCCTGCTGTCGGTGACGGCGGTGTTCGTCAGTTGGGATGCGGTGAAGGAGCGGCCGGTCGGCTTCTACACGCTGTTGCTCGTGCTCGAGGCCGCGATGCTCGGCGTGTTCGCGGCCCGCGATCTGCTGCTGTTCTACGTGTTCTTCGAGTTCACGCTGGTGCCGCTGTTCTTCCTGATCGGCATCTGGGGGCACGAGGAGCGGCGGAAGGCGGCCGTGAAGTTCTTCGTCTACACGCTGGCCGGCAGTCTGCTGACCTTCCTCGGCCTGCTCACGATCGTGCTCTGGAACACGTTTCACACGGGCACCGTGACCTTCGACATTACGGCGCTCACCGACGCCACGATGCTCCACCCGCTGCCCATGACGGCGGACGGAGGCTGGCTGCAGATGGTCGTGTTCCTGGCGCTGTTGGCGGGGTTCGCCGTCAAGGTGCCGATCGTGCCCTTGCACACCTGGCTGCCGCTGGCCCACGTCGAGGCCCCGACCGGAGGCTCGGTGGACCTGGCCGGCGTGCTGCTCAAGATCGGGATCTACGGCTTCTTGAGGTTCTCGATGCCGATGCTGCCCGAGGCCACGGCCGCCGCGGCCCCCTGGCTCTTCGCCCTCGGCGTGGCGGGCATCATCTACGGGGCGCTCGTGGCCCTCGTGCAGACCGACCTCAAGCGGCTCGTCGCCTATTCCTCGGTCAGTCATATGGGCTACGTCGTGATGGGCCTCTTCGCCCTCACCCCGGTGGCGATCGAGGGGGCCAACCTTCAGCTCGTGAATCACGGCCTCGCCTCCGCCGGCCTGTTCGCCATCGTGGGCATGCTCTACGAACGGTTCCACACCCGCAGCATCGCGAATCTCGGCGGGATCGCGGCCAAGGCCCCCTGGCTGACCGTGTTCTTCATGCTGTTCACCTTTTCCAGCATCGGCCTGCCGGGCCTGAACGGCTTCGTGGGGGAGTTTCTGATCCTGGCCGGGTCGTTCCAGCGGGCCTGGAGCGGCGTCTCGCCCGCCTGGCAGACCTGGTATCTCACGCTCGCCGTCGTCGCCGTCGTCGGCGTCGTGCTCGGGGCCTGGTACATGCTGCAGGCGGTGCAGCGGGTGTTCTTCGGCGGCTCGCGCGAGCCGCCTCGGCACGGCGGTCACGACCATGGCCACGGCACCGGCCACAGCCACGGCCACGCCGATCCGGGCGAGCGGCTCGACATCCGTTGGCATGAGTTCGCGGCCCTCGCCCCACTGGCGGTGTTCGTGCTCTGGATCGGACTCGCCCCCGGCATGTTCCTCGCGCCGGTTTCAGCGGCCGTCCGCGGCACCACCGCCGCCGCCGCGGCCGCCTTCGCCTCCCGGATGGAGGCCCCGGCCGCCGCCGCCGTGGTCGCCGACCCGATGCTCCCGCCACCCCTCGCCCGCACGCCATGACCTCGTTCGATTCCATCGCCCTGCTCACGCCCGAGATCGTCCTGGTGGCGGCGGCGCTCGTCGCCTACCTGGGGGCGGCCTTCGTCGGGCTGCGCCACGGCTGGCTCGTGGCACTTGCGGGGATCGTCGCGGCCATGAGCCTCGCCGGTGGCCAGCCCGCCGACGGTGCCTCGGTCATTTCCGGCCCGGTGACGGTCGACGCCTTCTCCACCTTCATCCGCTGGGTGGTGCTCGGCGCGGGGGCGTTGCTCGCCCTGGTCCAGGCGGGTGACGTGTTCACCGCCGCCACCAGTCGTGGCCCGGGGCTGCATCGCGGCGGCACCTGCGAGGAGGCCGGCACCTTCCTGGTGATGCTCGCCGGGTTGTCGCTCGTGGGCGTGGCCGACGACCTCGTGCTCCTGTTCGCCGGCCTCGAGCTCGTCTCGATCCCGACCTACGTGCTGTTGGGCCTCAAGCGGACCGACGACCGCGGGCGGGAGGCGGCGATCAAGTATTTCTTCCTCTCGCTGATCGCCTCGGCCGTGTTCCTCTACGGGGCCGCCACGCTCTACGGGATCGCCGGCACGACGAGCCTCACGGGCGTCGCCCGCGTCATGCAGTCGGCCGACGGACCGGTCTCGGGGATGGCCACGGTGCTGCTGCCAGTGGCCCTGGGAATGACGGTCGTGGGCGCCGCCTTCCGGCTGGCGGCCGTGCCGATGCACTTCTACGCCCCCGATGTCTACGAGGGGGCCGGCCCCGGCAACGCCGCGGTGCTCTCGACGCTCCCCAAGCTGGCCGGCGTCGTGGTGCTCGCCCGGCTCGTGGCCCTTGGCGTGACGGCCGAGCCCGCAGCGGCCGGCATCGGTCCGGCCGCCACCGCCCACCTCGACCTTCTCTGGCGGCTGGCGGCGGTCCTGGCGGCGGTCACGATGACCGTCGGCAACGTCATGGCACTCTGGCAAACGAACCTTCGCCGGCTGCTCGCCTGCTCGTCGATCGCCCACTCGGGCTACCTGCTCGTGGGCGTGGCGGTGGCCGCCGCCGCAGCCGCCACGCAGGCGGGCCGGCCGCTCGGCGACGTGGCCACGGCCGACGCCCGCTGGACGCTGGGGCTGGGTGGCATGACAGCCACGCTCTTCTATCTCGCCACGTACGTCCTGCCGACGATCGGGCTGTTCGGCGCGCTGGCCTATCTCGGCCATCGCTGGCCCGAATGGACGGCCACGAGCGGCCCCCGCCCGCCGCGCGACGAGATCAGCACGGTGGACGACCTCGACGGTCTCTCGGGCACCAACCCCGTGGCCGCCTTCGCGATCGCGCTGTTCACGCTCAGCCTCGCGGGCATCCCGCCGCTGCCCGGCTTCTGGGGCAAGCTCACGCTCGCCCTTTCGGCGCTCGAGGTCGACGGCACGCTGCCGATCACGTGGGGCAGCCGACGGGCCTGGTTCGTCGGGCTGGCCGTGCTGCTGGCGGTCAACGCCGCGATCGCCGCGGCCTACTACCTCCGGATCATCGCGGCGATGTATTTCAAGAGCACGAAGCGGGGCGTGCAGGCCGACGGCGGCCTGGCCGGCGGGCTGGCGATGCTGGCCTGCCTCGTGCTCGTGATCTTCGTCACCATCCAGCCCCGCGGCCTCCTCGCCGCCGCCACCCGCGCCGGCAAGAGCCTGACCAGCCCCGTCCCCGCCGCCACGGCCGACGTTGTTTCCAGCCCGCTCCAGTAAACCAAGTCCTGAAGACTCGATATGCCACCTTGGGCGGCGGCTCGGGGCTGCCCATGCCCCGTCGCCGGACGTTCGCTGCGGCCCTCCAGGCCTTCGCTCACTCGATGCTGACTGCGCTTCGGCATCCATGCCTTCGCTGGTCAGCAACGCCGGCTCTCGGAGCATGGGCAGCCCCTCACGGAATCACCCTGGACAGTTTCTCACCCATATGCCTCGCCATGACGCATAGCCGCGGTTCGTAATCGCTGACGGCAAGGGGTTGCCCATGCCAATCGAGCGGCGTAGAAAACCGAGCGCAGCCCGGAAGGCGAAGCTCGGTTTTCTCCGAGAGAGTGGAGGGCAGGATGCCCGAAGCGAACGTCCGGCGAGATGGCATGGACAACCCCGGCCCACACCAACGACGTCCACAACCTCGAGAGAACGAGTTGACCCATGCCTATTGTTGACCCCGCCGCCGCCCTCGCCGACCTCCGCGACCCGGAGACGGGCCGGCCGCTCGCCGAGACGGGCCAGCTTGCTGTCACCGCCGCCGATGCCTCGGCGATCGCTGTCACGCTCCGGCTCACCACCCACGCGGCGATCCTCTGGAAAGCCACCCGGGCCCGCGCTGAGGAGCTCGTGCGGGCGGCGTTTCCCGCCGTGCCGAGCGTGAGCATCACCGTCGCGGTCCACGACCGACCCCCGCCGAAGCTCGGTCAGATCGGCCTCGAGGCCAAGAGCGTGATCGCCGTGGGCTCGGGCAAGGGGGGCGTGGGGAAGAGCACGATCGCCGCGAGCATCGCGCTCGGCCTGGCGCGGGCCGGCAGCCGGGTGGGCCTGCTCGACGCCGACGTCTACGGACCGAGCGTGCCGCACCTGCTCGGCCTCTCGGGCCGGCCGCAGATCGAGAACGGCAAGATCCTCCCGATGAAACTCGTGATCGGCGGTGGCGAGATGCCCGTCATGAGCATGGGCTTCCTGGTGCCGGCCGGCGAGGCGGTGGTGTGGCGGGGGCCGATGCTCCACGGGGCGATCACGCAGATGCTCCGCGACACGCTCTGGGGCCCGCTCGACTACCTCGTGATCGACATGCCGCCGGGCACGGGCGACATCGCGCTCACGCTCTCGCAGGTGCTGCCGCTGACGGGGGCCGTGGTCGTGTGCACGCCGCAGGACGTGGCCCTGCTCGACGCCACCAAGGCGATCGCGATGTTCCGGAAGGTGAACATCCCGATCCTGGGCATGGTCGAGAACATGTCCACCTTCGTCTGCCCCGACACGGGCAAGCGCTATGACATCTTCGGCTCCGGGGGGGCGAAGCGGACGGCCCACGAGCTCGAGATCCCGTTTCTCGGCGAGGTGCCGATCCAGATCCCGATCCGCGAGCACGGCGATGCCGGCCAGACCGCGGCCAACTACGACGATCCCGCAGCCCGCCCTTACCTCGAGGCGATCTGCGAGCGGCTCGTGGGGGGCATCGCCGCCGCGGCCGCCGCCCGCCCGCCGCTGCCGAGCCTGCCGGTACTGTGACCGGCACAGGCTTCCGCCGGCGGCGATCCTGATCCTCCGAAACTCGCTCGATGGTGAGCCCGCCGGGATCCGGCGCCACCACTCGAGCGTCTTCTTGCCCGCCAGCAGGCACCAGCCGGCGAGGGTAGACTCCTCGCTCACGGTCGAGAGTCCAAGGAGCCAGCC
>Ga0214921_10007649_pt1 | contig 14308 bp, 10 predicted proteins | sample LL1505_MetaG_FD_177992 | JGI IMG/M metagenome (GOLD analysis project Ga0214921, IMG submission 177992) | Freshwater microbial communities from Lake Lanier, Atlanta, Georgia, United States - LL-1505 | ecosystem: Environmental > Aquatic > Freshwater > Lake | place: USA: Georgia | collected... | reverse complement strand
CAAATTGATCACTGGGTCTGCGAAAACGCCAAATCAACCAGGGCGTTGCTCAAACGCATCGGTGAGGTTCAGTCTCTCAAAACGGTATTGCAAGAACAGCACATCATCGAATTACCTAGGCAGGTTCACAAAAAAGGCGACCGAGTTGCTGCCATCGACACCAGCGGTTTGCTAGAACCCGCGCTGCAAGGCCGCGACATGGGTCTGGTCAGTGAAGCCGGCATGCCAGCAGTCGCTGATCCAGGGTCATCATTGGTGCGCGCAGCACATGATGCAGGTATCCAAGTGGTGCCTTTGGTGGGGCCGTGTTCGCTTTTGCTCGCGCTTGCGGGCAGCGGATTGAACGGTCAGCAATTTGCATTTATCGGCTACTTACCGCAAGACGCTGCCCTTCGTCTGCAGCGGATTCAGGCCTTGGAAAAACAGGCTTTGAAAACCGGTGAAACTCAGATCTGCATTGAGACGCCTTACCGCAATGAAGCCTTGTTATCCGCTTTGCTTGCAGGTTTGCAAGACAACACCCGTTTATGCCTGTGCAGCAATTTAAGCCTGAGTGATATGCAAGTGCAAAGCCTGCGGGTGGCTGACTGGAAGAAAAAGGGCCTAGTACCTGATAAGCACAGTCCGGTGGTGTTTGCTTTTGGTCCTTGAAGCCATACCGTTGGTGAGCGGTGTACCCGAAGGCCAACATCACCGAATATGCGGCACCAAGTGGAGGGAAGATTTCACCGCCGCCTCGCCCATGGCGGCGCCAAAGCGCTTAGCCAAGCGTTCAGCCACATTGTCCTGGCGGGTGTAATCGACAATATCTTCGGCCTTCACCACATCGCGTGCCACGCTGTCCAAGGTGCCATAGCCGTCGGCCAATCCCAGTTTTATCGCTTGTTCTCCGCTCCAGAACAAGCCACTGAATATCTCAGGAGATTCTTTCAAACGGTCACCACGTCCATCGCGCACCACCGCGATGAATTGCTGGTGTATTTGATCGAGCATATGCTGGGCGTGGGCTTTTTGCGTTTTGGTTGGCGTACTGAAGGGATCTAAAAAGCCCTTGTTTTCTCCAGCCGTCATCAAACGGCGCTCCACACCCACTTTGTCCATCAAGCCGGTGAATCCGAATCCGTCCATCAGCACGCCTATGCTGCCAACGATGCTGGCCTTGTCGACAAATATTTTGTCTGCACCTGCCGCGATGTAATAAGCAGCAGATGCACAGGTTTCCTCCACCACGACATAGACAGGCTTGTGGTGTAGCGCTTTCAATCGCTTGATCTCATCGTTGATCATGCCAGCTTGTACTGGGCTTCCACCGGGGGAATTGATTAACAGTACCACTGCTTGCGCACCGTCATCTTCAAAAGCCTGGCGCATGGAGTCAATGATCCATTCGGCATTTGCATTGGCGTCCGAATCAATTTCTCCTTTGATTTCTATCAACGCTGTATGCGAGCTCGGGTGTGTGTTGTTGACAGCACTTTTGCCATGGTGAAACGAATACCACAGCCCTCCCACAAAAAGCAAGGTCCAGAACAAACGAAAACCGATGCGCCAGCGTCTGGCTGTGCGCTGTTCAACCAGTTGCGCCATGACCAAGCGCTCCAAGGTTTCGCGTTCCCAAGCCAATGAATGACTGGCGTCGACATGGCTGTTGTTTGGCTGGGTTGCCGCAGGCGTTGGGTGGCCAACTTCAGGTGGCGTAGTGTTATTTTCTTCTTGCATTGTCAAAATTCCAAAGGCTTCAAGTTGTAAGCAGTATGCCAGTGCACCACCCCGTGGCTTTCGCTCAGGGTTATTTTGACCAGACCGCCGCGACACGGCCCCCCGACGCACTCGCCTGTCGTTGGCGCATAAGTTGCGCCATGGGTGGCACACATCAACCAACGTCCTTCTGTGTCAAAAAAGCGGTCGGGCTGGTAATCCATCTCCATCGCCACATGGGTGCAACGGTTTAAATAAGCCTGTACTTGCCCCTCAAAGCGGACCGCAAACGCCCTGCAAGTCTGTCCTGCATAAACCACATCAAAAGGCACAGCCAAGCCACTGTCGGCCAAATCGGCGCTGTTGCACAGGGGAATCAATTCCTCAGCCATGTCCAATCAACCAGTCATGCAATTCATTGACGTTATGCGCTACTGTCAATGGTTTCCAACGGCCAAATTCAGATGTGCCGTGGGCGCCATAGCTCACTGCCACACTGGCACAACCTGCGTTGTGCGCCATCTCTAAGTCGTGCGTGGTGTCACCAATCATCAACGTACGTTGCGGGTCCACGCCAAACTCAGCCATCAGTTCATTCAACATGCGCGGATGGGGTTTACCGGCGGTTTCATCAGCCGTGCGTGAGCCATCAAACATGCCCCTTAATTCAACCTGATGCAATGCATCATCCAGTCCTTTTCGGCTTTTGCCGGTGGCCACTGTCAACAAGTGCTGCTTTTCACGCAAGGCCTGCAACATGGGCAAGATGCCGTCAAACAAGGACAAATCGTCATGGTGTGCTGCGTAATGGTGCCGGTAGCGCTCGCCCAGCATCGGGTATTTCTCTTTGGGCACATCGGGCGCGGCGTGCGCCAAGGCAGGCATCAAGGCCATGCCAATCACATAAGCGGCTTGCTCGTCCGTGGGCTTTTGGCCGCCGACATCGACCACGGCGGCTTGGATACAGCGCACGATGATGCGGGTCGAGTCGTACAAGGTACCGTCCCAGTCAAAAGCTATCAAATCAAAGCGGCGCGGGCGGTGGTGGTTGGACATGGTCAATGAAATGTTGCAATTCTTCAGGCAAAGCGGCCTCAACAGTTTCACTGCGACCGGTCTGGGGATGTACGAACTGTAACCGCCAAGCATGTAAAAACATGCGTCTCATACCCAGCGCTGACAAGCGCTTGTTCAATTCAAAATCGCCATATTTATCGTCACCGACGATGGGATAGCCTTGGCTGGCCAGATGGACACGGATTTGGTGGGTGCGCCCAGTTTTGATGGTGACTTCCAGCAAGCTGAAGTCACCCACCAGTCGCGACACGCGCACCAGTGTGATCGCACGCTGTGCGTTGGCGTCGTCTTTGTGGGCAATACGCACCCGGCGTTCCCCCTCGCCTGCACCATTGGGGATCAGGTAGCGCTGCAGCGGCAGATCAATCACTTTTTTATTCGACGGCCACTGCCCTTTGACCAGCGCCAAATAGGTTTTGCCGGTTTCACGGTCGCGAAACTGGTCTTGCAAACGCGTGAGTGCGCTGCGTTTTTTGGCCACCAACAGCACGCCCGAAGTGTCGCGATCCAACCGGTGTACCAACTCCAGCATGCGCGCACCGGGGCGGGCCTGGCGCAATTGTTCGATCACACCAAAGCTCACACCGCTGCCGCCATGGACAGCCACGCCGGCCGGTTTGTCGATGGCCAGCATCTGCTCGTCTTCCATCAAGGTAGGAAATTCTCGACCGGGAGCCACTGGCGCAGACAAGTCTACGGCGGCCACACGCACAGGCGGCAATCGCACCAGATCGCCAGTTTGCACCCGGGTGTCGGCATTCACGCGGCCCTTGTTGATGCGCACTTCGCCGGTTCGAATAATGCGGTACACATGGGTTTTGGGCACGCCTTTGAGGTGGCGCAACAAGAAATTGTCCAAGCGCTGACCAGCCGATTCCTCGTCGACCAACAAGGTCTTGGCCGCTGCCGCCGCAGGCGCGTCAGGTGTGTCTATAATGTGCTTCACCAGTGTCCGGTTCTAAGTGCTTGATTTGAATAAGAGATTAGAGCACGTCCCACCTGCACTGAGAGGTCGATGCCCGATGTGGCCGCCGCAAGCCTTACCGCCGAATTGCGGTCTGCCCTGCGGTCACACAAGCCTATGCCTTGGAAAACGCTGAAACGGAATACCCCCATTGCAGGTTTGTTGTGAACCTGCAAGGACCAAAGTGAGATTGACGATACACATGAACCTGATCTGGGTGCTCATCAAAATGTGCTTCTCCTGGCTTATGCCGGTTGAAGAACTGCGCATTTCCCGCCCCTATATCGGTTCGTCAATGAACCCCATGGCTGTGTTTGCCATGCCTGTTCGCCTTCAACTCGCCCGCATCCACCCGCCACCTGCCCGACGTAGCCGCTAAATCGGTACGTCAGGCGCATGACTGCGCGGTATTCCTTTTCTTTTTTCCTGCATAAGCCTGCGGCATCGTTGGGTCCACAGCGACCCTGTGTTGTAACGCTATGAAAAGGAATGCATCATGAAACGGATGCTGATCAACGCCACGCAAGCTGAAGAGCGCCGCCTGGCCATTGTCGACGGACAAAAACTGCTCGACTACGAAATCGAAATCGAAGGGCGCGAGCAGCGCAAAGGGAATATTTACAAGGCCGTGGTGACACGCGTCGAACCTTCTCTGGAAGCCTGTTTTGTCGATTACGGTGAAGAACGCCACGGCTTTTTGCCATTCAAAGAAATCTCCAAACAGTATTTCTCAAACAATGTATCCGCTTCCCAAGCCCGCATCCAAGACGTGATCCGCGAAGGCCAGGAATTGTTGATTCAAGTGGAAAAAGAAGAGCGCGGCAACAAAGGCGCGGCTTTGACCACGTTCATTTCGCTGGCCGGGCGCTATGTGGTGCTGATGCCCAACAACCCGCGCGGTGGCGGCGTCAGCCGTCGCATCGAAGGCGACGACCGGGCTGAACTCAAAGAAGCCATGGACCAGTTGGAATACCCCAATGGCATGTCCATCATTGCCCGCACCGCTGGCATCGGCCGCAGTGCACCTGAGTTGCAATGGGACTTGAACTACCTGCTCAAACTGTGGACCGCAATTGACGGCGCAGCCAAAGGCGGCAAAGGCGCTTTCCTGATTTACCAGGAATCCAGCTTGGTGATTCGTGCCATCCGTGACTACTTCAACAACGACATCGGCGATATTCTGATCGATACCGATGACATTTACGACCAGGCGCAGCAGTTCATGGCGCATGTCATGCCAGAGCATGCCGCGCGCGTCAAACGCTACCGTGACGACACGCCGCTGTTCAGCCGTTTCCAGATCGAACACCAAATCGAATCCGCTTATGCCCGCACCGTGACCCTGCCCTCCGGCGGCGCTATCGTGATCGACCACACCGAAGCGCTGGTGTCAGTGGACGTCAACTCGGCGCGTGCCATCAAAGGGGGGGACATTGAAGAAACCGCCACCCGCACCAACTTGGAGGCCGCCGATGAGGTGGCTCGCCAAATGCGACTGCGCGATTTGGGTGGCCTGATCGTCATTGACTTCATCGATATGGATGAATCGAAAAACCGCCGCGAAGTGGAAAACCGTTTGCGCGATGCGTTGCGCCAAGACCGTGCGCGTGTGCAATTCGGCACCATCAGCAAATTCGGTTTGATGGAAATGAGCCGTCAACGCTTGCGCCCTGCACTGTCGGAAGGTGCATCTATCCCTTGCCCACGTTGCGGCGGCTCCGGCCATGTGCGCGACACCGAAAGCTCGGCACTGCAAATTCTGCGGATCATTCAAGAAGAGTCCATGAAAGAAAACACCGCCGCTGTGCACGCTCAAGTGCCGGTGGAAGTGGCTTCTTTCCTGTTGAATGAAAAGCGTCCTGAGATCGCCAAGATCGAGTTAAAGCAACGCACCCATGTGCTGTTGATTCCCAACAAAGGTCTGGAAACACCCAACTACAAACTCGAACGCCTCAAGCACGATGACCCACGCTTGGACAGCATACAAGCCAGTTACAAAATGGCCGAAGAAATCGAAGACCCGACCGCTGTCACCCGCCGCTCTCAGGAACCGACCAACCGACAGTCACCTGTCATCAAAGGCGTGTTACCTGATATGCCTGCACCCGCGGCAGAAGTCCGTCCTGCGCGTGCATCTGACACCCGCGGTGCGCCTGTCAAACAGACTTCTTCTGCCTCAGCCCCTGCGGAAAAAGGCTTCTTCGGCTGGCTCAAAGGCTTGTTCGGAGGCGACAGCACACCTGCCGCCCCTGCGCCAGACAAAAACGCAACAGCTGATAAACCTGGTGAGCGCACAGAGGGACGCAGCGGCGGTCGCGGCGGTCATGACGGTCGCCGAAACGGTCGCCGCGGCGAAGGCCGCAACGAACGCGGCGAAGGCCGTGGTGAACGCACTGAACGCACTGACAAGCCCGATAACCGCAGTGGTGATCGTGCTGAACGCCCAGAGGGTCGCGCCGCTCGCAGCGGCCGGGGAGATCGGGCGGAACGTACCCGACAGGAACCGCGCACTGACGCGACTGCTGTCACTGATGTCAACTTGGTCTCAGCAGACAACCTGACCGAACTCCAACAGTCAGACAAACCTGTTCGCCAGACCAGGGACAGAACGGATGGCCGCAGAGGTCGCGGTCGCCGGGGCGAACGCAACAACAGCAACGACTCGCAAGACAACGCTCTCCAAGCTGAGGGCAATCAAGTCAGCGCAGTGTCACATGACACCACAACCGAACCTGCTGGCAACCATTCGTCAACTGAAAACCTGACCTCCTCACCCACGGGTGAACGTGTCAACGAGCGCCGAGAGCGCCGTGGCCGTGAAAGACCCGGGCGTGAACGCCAAGCCCGTTCCCCTATGGAAGGTGAAACTCCAGCCAACCTGCCATTGGCACATGAAGCTTCTGCAGTCTCACCGCATTCGTCGCAGGTTGCTCAAGAACCTGCCTCGCAGGTGTCGTCCACCGTTCGTATGCCTAAGGTGACTTCATTTGATTTGCCCTTGGCTGATTTGCAACAAGTGGCGCTTTCCAGCGGACTCGAATGGATCAACTCCAACCCTGAGCGGGTAGCGCAGATTCAAGCGGCCATTGCCGCTGAACCGCGCCCTGTGCATGTGCCGCGACAACGGCCTGCGCCCGTGGTATGGGATGAAGGCCCGCTGATTTTGGTTGAAACCAAAAGAGATTTAAGTCAACTAGCTATGCCTTTTGAAGAAGACGGCGCCCATTGACTGTAGGTTTGATCGCTGCTGACTGCTGGCGTCATGCCATCGGCCAGCAATGCCTTCAAAAACGGGTAGGTAAGAAGGCTCACACGCGCCTATGTATCTCAACCTCGGGCAGACAACTTCCAACATGCCAAGGCCTGTAAGTTATCGCCTTTGTTTTCAGCCAGTTCTGCCAACGCACGCCACGCATGCCGCTGTAACTCGCCGGCAGACAACCTAGGCGCAACCTGCTCCAGCAACTGGGTGGCCTTGCCCCACAAACCGTGACGCAAACACACCATGCCGCTCAGGTATTGCAACTCTAGGCTGCGCGGATTGTTCAGTCTGGCAAGTTCAATACGCGCCAGCCAATCGCTGTCGGGTTCCAATTCAAACAGCGCAGTGGACATCGTTTTCACCAATTTTTGACGCTGATCTTCAGTCATCGTCCCGCTGGTGTTAACCATGTCCTGCCACACTGGCATGAGCCATTGGAGTGCTATCTGCGGGTCTCCCTGCACGCTTAACAAACGGTTCGAGGCATGCAGCGCTACCTCTGGCATGGCACGCTCATCTGGCAAAAGCAATGCCCAACTAGACTGCAACTGGCTGCCGTCATGGCAATCATCCAGACAGGCAATCGCCAAGCCGCGCAACAAACTGCGCGCCGGTCCCGCAGAGAAAGCGCCGTGCTTGGCCAGCAAACGTGCGGTGTCCATCGCGGGTAAATGTTGCTGGCTCAATCGGTCGGCTTTTAATCGCAAACGCAATGCCATGGTGCGACGCGCCACACCCATGGGTAATTGGCTCAGATAGTGATGCGCCTGTTGGGCTTCACGGTCATGCAAAGCCCAGCGTGCAGCATTCAAATACGCCGCATCCTGTAGTTCAACTTTCTGATCCACACGCCTGCCATCTTCATGGTTCAAAGCTTGTTGAAAGTGTTCATCACGCGATGTTTTGTCACGCAAGGCATGTGCGCTTTCAGCGGCCAACAAATGCAACAAGCTGCGCATCAAACGCATTGACGATTGATTTTCCAAGTCCAAACTGCCTAGCAAGCTGTCTACCTGCGCCAGCGCTTGCAAGGCAGCTTTGCGTGAGCGTAAAAAACGCCCTGCCATCCACATCACCATGGCGTTGAGCAAGGCTTGTTGGGCGGAGCGCTCGCGCTGCTGTGTGCGCCAGCGACGTGCTTGGGCCGGTAACTCCATCACGCGCAGCAATCCCCGTAACGCGGCATACATGAACAAAAAACCTGCGGCCAGCGCAATCAACACCAAATTCAACGACATGTCGATGCGGTAGGGCGCCACAAACACGGTCACCGTCCCTGCTTGCATGCTCAGTCCCAATGCAATGGCCACGGCCACTCCAAACAAAGCCAGTAACCACAAGGACCAACGCATGTCAGCGGCCTGCCGCGACTGTTGCCAGTGCCGCCAACGAGCCATCCAGACGCGGTAAGCTGGTCTGCTGAACCTGTGACTGCACCTGTTTCATCAAGGTCTGCACAACGCGCCCTTGACGCGATGTCGATTCAAAGTATTGCGTCAATTCCCGCTCAGCCATGGCCAAATCATTCTGTGCGGTGGTGATTTGCCTGGAAAGCAAACTCAAGCGTGCATTCAATAAACGCAGCTTTACATTTTCCCGAACAAAGAAACTTTGTTCTGGTGAAAGCAATACCGCCTCTGGCTGCTCGATGCGGCTGACCCTGATCAAATTCGAGATTTCAAGCCAAAAACGCTGACCCACCGCCGTCCAGTCTTTGTTCTGCCAAATTTGCGTCCAATCTGGTGGCAGCTTTTTGTCCGAAGTAGGCGTTAAATGGTTGGTATTTGCCACGTGATTGAGCATAGGCAATGTTTCAACCAAGACCACCAACTCATCCAAGCGGATCAACAAACCGGGAATATCGGTGACAGAGGCGGATTGCAAACGTTCGATGTCATGCTGAATCGCACGCAACACCGGCGCCATGCGAGGCTGAGGAATTTTGCTCAATCGCTTTTGAGCGGTTTGCAATGCGGCCAGCATGGGTTGAACACTGCCCGTCAACTCGGCTTGTTGTTGCGCCAATCCGAGAGCTGATTCAATGTCAACGACCAGGTTCTCGTCCCGAGAGCGCGACAAGCTTTGCATCAATTCTTCCAATTGACTGCGCTGCAGTGCGACTTCGCTCAATCGCGCATCCAGCAAAGCCACGCGCGCGGCGGTTTCCTGGGTCAGTTCTTCGGCATGTTTAGCCGTGCTGTTGGCTTGCATTGACAACTGACCGGCATCTGCGCTTTGTCGAGCCAACTGCTCCTGCATGGCACTGAGTTTGAACCACAGTTGCACACACACCAAGGCGCACAATACTGCCAGCACCAGGCTCAATACTGGCAGTTTCTGATGCCACCAGTTGAAAGTTTCAGTCGATGGTGTGCTGGCAGTGGAGGTAGATGTGTCGTTGGTAGGTTCACTGCTCATGCCAGCGATTCTAATGAGGACTGCAAGGCCTGCACCGTAGGTTTACAAACATACACCTTGCCCATGCCTGCCAATGCGGCTGCTTGTCCAATGCGTTCATGGGTGGCAATAGCCTTGGCGCCAGACCAGTCTTGCCCGGACAACAGTTGTTGCAGATGGAGAATGGCCTGCGAACTGCTGAACACCCACACACTGCCATCGGACAGCGCCTGACTTGCCATCGCTCGCTGTTGTTCGCTCCACACGGGACAAACACGTTGATAAACCGCCCATGTCTGCACCGCCACGCCCGCCTGAGCCAATTGCTGCATCAACCAATCGCGTCCGACACCTTGCGCCGCAAAGTCTTGCTGATCGGCTTGGCTGCCGCGCAGAATCAACACCGGTTGGGATAAGGAGATGCTTTTTTTGACCACTTGCCACAACGCCTCTGTGTCAAATTGAGTCGCATCAGCCGCAGGCGCATCTATCAACTGATCAGGCACCCCAGCGTCGAGCAAGGCTTGTCGGGTGCCCGGACCCGTGGCCCAACAACGTGTCGTGCCCCAACCGGTTGCAGGTTTGCCTGTTGCGAATGTGTATGCGACGGCATTGCGGCTGACAAACATGACTGCCTGGTAGCGGCTCCAATGTGCCAACGCATTTTGTAATGGCTCTAGAGGCGTCAGGGGTGCAATCTCGATCAACGGCCAATTGACCACCGCATGTCCAGCTGCTTGCAAGCCCAGTGTCCATGCCTGACTGTCTTGGGTAGGACGGGTCAATATGACGCGGCGTCCGGCGCTCAATTAACCCGCCCCCTGGGCCCGCAATTGACGCGCCGCAGATAAACCCAGCGCCTCTGCATCATCCAACGTGGCCACCTCGCCCTGGCTATGGGCGCGAACCAATGGTGCATTGATGCTTTCAGGGTTGCCCCAGGCTGCGTGTAAATCCAGCACATCGCCGTGCAACACAGCATGTGCAGCCAAGGGCATCGAACAACTGCCGCCCATGGCGCGGCTGACCGCGCGTTCGGCGGCCACGGCCAGCCAGGTGGTGTGGTGAGCCAAGGGCGCAAGCATATTTCGCACGTCATCGCGCGCGGCGCGTATTTCAATACCCAGCGCACCTTGTCCGGCAGCCGGCAGCATCTCAGTGACTTCAAAAATATGGCGAATGCGTTCAGCCAATCCCAAGCGCTTTAATCCCGCAGCCGCCAGCACGATACCTGCGTAATGCCCTTCATCCAATTTACGCAGACGTGTATCCAAATTGCCACGCAAGGGTTCTATTTGCAGATCGGGACGCAAAGCACGCAGCAGTACGGTACGGCGCAGACTGGAGGTGCCCACCACCGAGCCAAACGGTAAATCCTGCAACTTGGCATAACGCGAAGACACCCAAGCATCTCGCGGATCTTCGCGTTCCATCACGCAAGCCAGTTCAAAACCCAGCGGCATGTCCATGGGCACGTCTTTGAGCGAATGCACCGCCAGATCGGCACGGCCTTCTTCCAAAGCGACTTCCAGTTCTTTGACAAACAAACCCTTGCCGCCGACCTTGCTTAATGAACGGTCTAGTATTTGATCGCCTTGCGTCGTCATTCCCAAAATATCCACCTGACAGCCGCGCGCGCGCAACAGGTCTTGCATGTGGTGTGCCTGCCATAAGGCCAGACGGCTTTCGCGGGTGGCGATGGTGAGATGGGGTGTGCTCAAAAATAGGGACCAAGGGCCGTCAATCAAAGGGGCGGGTGGATGCTAGCATGGACATTCGTCGTGGTTTTCCCTCTGTGTCACTCGTTTTGAAATGACTAATTCCAAACAACGTCCACCTGTTGCATCGCGCACATCAACCGCTTTGTCCAGCCATGAAAGACCACTGGTGGACGATATACGCTGGCTAGGACGCACCCTGGGCGATGTCATTCGTGAGCAAGAAGGCGAAGAGGCTTTTGCACTGGTAGAACAAATCCGTCGTTTGTCGGTAGCCTTCAGACGCGATGCAGACACGCAAGCGGGTACTGCTTTGAAAAAAAGGCTGGCATCCCTCAGCAGCGAGCAAGCAGTGAGCGTGATACGCGCATTCACTTATTTCAGTCACTTGGCCAATTTGGCCGAGGACCAGCACCATATCCGACGGCAACAAGCCCACGACCGCGCCGGTGATGTGCACACCGGCAGTCTGGCTGCTTCATTAAACAAGCTCAAGGCGGCAGGCGTCACTACAAAAGCGATCAGCCAGGCATTGGCCCATGCACATATTTCGCCGGTGTTGACCGCGCACCCGACGGAGGTGCAACGCAAAAGCATCCTAGACGCCGAACGTGGCATTGCCGCTTGTTTGCAAACCCGCGACGAGATTGTGTCGCGCGGCACGGACGCCACCTCTGCGCGTCAATTGGCGCAGGTAGAAGCGTTGGTGCGCGCGCGCGTCTTGCAACTGTGGCAAACACGCTTGCTGCGCTTTACCAAGCTGACTGTGGCCGATGAAATCGAAAACGCCATGGGCTATTACGAGTCCACTTTTTTATCTGAAATCCCCAAGCTGTATGCCGATCTGGAGCACGAACTCGGCGGCCAACCGATCGCCTCATTTTTTCGCATGGGACAGTGGATGGGCGGTGACCGCGACGGCAATCCGAATGTGAACGCCGACACACTCGACTTGGCATTGAAGCGCCAGTGCGAAGTGGTGATGCGACATTACCTGACTGAGGTGCATTGGCTGGGCAGCGAGTTGTCCACCTCGGCCATGTTGGTCGGCGTGCCGCCTGCGTTGCAAGCCTTGGCCGACTCCTCACCCGACACGAACGCGCACCGCCAAGACGAGCCTTACCGGCGCAGCCTGACTTTCATTTACGCCCGCTTAGCAGCGAGCTTGCTGCATTTGACCGGCAAAGAAGCGGCTCGCCACGCTTTACCCCCGCAACAGCCTTACCCGGATTCGCAAGCGTTTTTGACAGACCTGCAAACGCTGAATGATGCATTGAGCGCACAACACGCACAAGCGCTGGCCTTGCCGCGACTGCGCCCTTTGATACGCGCGGTGCAGGTGTTCGGTTTTCATTTGGCAACCGTCGATTTGCGGCAAAGCTCGGACCAGCATGAGTTGGTGGTGGCTGAACTCTTTAAGGTCGCAGGAATTGACAGCCATTACCTGAAACGCGATGAACAAGCACGCCGTGACTTGCTGATGCAAGCCTTGAACGATCCGCGTCCATTGCGTATTCCCGGACAGAGCTACAGCATACACAGCGTGTCTGAATTGAACATTTTTGAAACCGCCCGCCGCATACGCTCTGACCACGGCGCTGACGCGATTCGTCATGCCATCATCAGCCACACCGAATCCGTCAGCGATTTACTCGAAGTGTTGTTGTTGCAAAAAGAAACAGGTTTGCTTCAAGGCTGTGTGAACGCCAAAGCACGGGCTGACTTGATCGTCGTGCCTTTGTTTGAAACGATTGAAGACCTGCACCAGGCGCCGCTTATCATGCGCGACTATTTCGCACTGCCGGGTATCGCCGCGCTGGTGGCGCGCAGCGGCGGCGAACAAGACATCATGCTGGGCTATTCGGACAGCAACAAAGACGGCGGCATCTTCACCAGCAACTGGTCGCTGTACCAAGCGGAAATCGCATTGGTCGATGTGTTCAAGACGCTAGAAGAATTACACGGCATCACGTTGCGCTTGTTCCATGGGCGCGGCGGCACGGTCGGCCGCGGCGGCGGCCCGAGTTACGAAGCGATTCTGGCGCAGCCGCCCGGCACGGTGCGCGGGCAAATTCGATTGACCGAGCAAGGCGAAGTCATTAACTCCAAATACGCCAACCCCATGCTGGGCAGACGCAATTTGGAAACGCTGGTGGCGGCCACGCTCGAAGCCACCTTACTGCCTGCGAGCAAAGGCGCACCACGCACCTTCATCGAAGCGGCAGAGTTGTTGTCGCAAACCAGCATGCAGGCTTACCGGGCATTGGTTTACGACACACCGGGTTTCAGTGATTATTTTTTCGAGGCCACACCGCTGCGAGAAATTGCGGGCTTGAACATCGGTTCGCGCCCGGCCTCGCGCAAACCCTCGCAACGCATCGAGGACTTACGCGCCATTCCATGGGGATTCAGCTGGGCCCAATGCCGCTTGACGCTGCCAGGCTGGCTGGGCTTCGGCTCGGCGGTCAATGCATTCATTGACGAACATCCCACCCTGTCGCGCACACAAGCATTGGCTTTGCTTCGCCGCATGCACAAAGACTGGCCGTTTTTCCGCACACTGTTGTCCAATATGGATATGGTGATGGCCAAGTCAGACTTGGCGCTGGCCTCGCGTTATGCAGAATTGGTCAGCGATGCGCGGCTGCGTAAAAAGATTTTCAAAGCGATTGAAGCCGAATGGCATTTGACGGCCAGCGCTTTACAACAAATCACCGGCAACAAACAACGGTTAGCCAACAACGCTTCGTTGGCCAGATCCATCAAACACCGTTTTCCCTATATCGATCCCTTACACCATTTGCAAGTGGAGCTCATTCGCAGGCACCGCGCCGGCATCACCGATGAGCGCGCGCAACGCGGCATCCATTTGTCGATCAACGGCATTGCGGCGGGGTTAAGGAATACCGGTTAAGGCTTAAGCCACGGGTTGATCAGCGTCATTCCCAAACCTTGGAACGCCACACCTAAAATGCTCCCATGACTTCCTCCAATTCGCTAGACCGTAAATCCCAGGCTTGGTCCGCCTTGTTCTCCGAGCCCATGAGCGAGTTGGTGCAGCGCTACACCGCCAGCGTGTTTTTCGATCAGCGTTTGTGGCGGGCCGACATACAAGGCAGTCTGGCGCACGCACAGATGCTGCAAGCGCAAGCCATCATCAGCGGGCAAGATCTGTCCGATATTCAGCGCGGC
>Ga0214921_10007647_pt1 | contig 14315 bp, 9 predicted proteins | sample LL1505_MetaG_FD_177992 | JGI IMG/M metagenome (GOLD analysis project Ga0214921, IMG submission 177992) | Freshwater microbial communities from Lake Lanier, Atlanta, Georgia, United States - LL-1505 | ecosystem: Environmental > Aquatic > Freshwater > Lake | place: USA: Georgia | collected 2015-05-28 | reverse complement strand
AGATATAGCTATAGATGATGGTATTATTATTCAGGTTGGCCCTGATTTACCAACCAAAAATGTATTTCAGGTTGTTGATGTAAAGGGTCTTTATGTAGTACCTGGCATCATTGATATGCACGGCCATCACTTCTATGGCACAGAACCAGATTCCTATTTAAGCAATGGATCCAGTGCCTTGGCTCCTGATGGTTTTACTTTTAGGTCAGGGGTGACTACTGTGGTCGATGTCGGTGGTTCGGGCTGGCGAAATTTTAAAACATTTAAAAAGCAAACCATAGAAACCTCACAAACCAGAGTCCTCTCTTTTTTAAACATTGTTGGCTCAGGAATGAAAGGTGGACCCATTGAACAAAATCTGCTCGATATGGATGCAAGACTTACTGCCATGGAAGCGCTTGCATTTCCTGAATTTGTTGTAGGTGTTAAAGTTGCTCACTATGCCGGGCCTGAATGGACTCCCGTGGAGCAGGCAGTTCAAGCGGGTAAACTGGCAAATATTCCCGTTATGATCGATTTCGGGGGTGTTGAACCTGAATTATCATTAGAAACCTTGTTCAATGATAAAATAAGACCAGGGGATATTTTTACTCATTGTTATGCAAAAGTTAAAGGCAGAATTCCTTTAGTTGATGAAAAAAGAAAATTGAGACCTTTTGTTTTACCGGCTCAGAAAAAGGGAATTATTTTTGATGTTGGACATGGTGGGGGCAGTTTTGTCTGGGATCAGGCAATTCCAGCGATTGAGCAAGGTTTTAAGCCTAACACCATTAGTACGGATCTGCATACGGGAAGTATGAATGGAGGGATGAAAGACCAGCTTAATGTAATGTCCAAATTACTCAATGCCGGGCTTTCCCTTGATGAAGTTATTGAAGCCTCTACCTGGAAACCCGCACAGGTGATAAACAGACCTGCACTCGGTCATCTCTCCGTTGGTGCGGGAGCAGATATCGCTGTCCTAAAAATGGAAAATGGAAATTTTGGTTACTCCGACGTCTTAGGCTGGACAATTATTGGGGACAAAAAACTGGTTTGTGAATTAACGCTCAGAGACGGAAAAGCCGTGTGGGATTTAAATGGTATTGCTAAACCTTTATGGGAAAAATAGGTGATTAAAATGAATTGGTCCTTTATTCTTATCTTTTTCCTTTTTATGTTTTCATGCAATAAAAAGCCCTTGAAAACTCCTTTCTCGGTGGCAGAAGGGGTTAAAGTAAAGCATTTTCTCTCTATTGGACCCAACTGTGTTCGAATCGTTCAGGATCCCGTCACAAATCAGATTGTCTATACCACTTTCAATGGATCGGTTTATGAGATCGATAAAAACAGATTTGGCTTACCTGTATCAAAATTGCGTTTTACGGTAGCCGATCATGGAATCAATGAGCTACAAGGCATTGATTTTCTTGGAGATACTATGTTTTTGGTAGGAAATATTAAGGTAAATAAGGGGAAAGGAACCAGGGGGATAGGAATGAGGGCCATTCGCTCTGGGAAAAATAAATACGAATGGACTCCTTTTTTTATTACAGAAGAAATGGGTGGAAATAAAACGATTTTCAATCATGGGTTTAATGCTACTGTCATAAGTCCTGATGGGAAATACGTTTATGTAAATAGTGGTGCCAGAACAGATCATGGTGAGCTACAAGAAAACGATGGATTATATCCTAATCAAAGAGATGTGGCTTTAACTTCCTGTATTTTGAGATTTCCCTCTGACGCCTTTGCCCTTACATTACGAAATGACAGAGAATGGTTGTTATCGGAAGGTTATCTCTTTGCAGAGGGTGTTCGAAATGCTTATGATATGGCCTTTACTAAGGATAAGCAACTTTTTGCCGTTGTCAATTCAAGCGATTACGATCATCCCGAGGATATGTTTGAAATAAAAATGGGGAACCATTACGGTTTTCCCTGGATGATGGGGCAGCTGGATAATCCACAGCAATATTTAAATTGGATTCCTGATGCCTCTTTGGATCCATTTATTCCTGAAACAAGTCACGCCTATCAACAAAAATATTTTTCCGTTGATTCTTCTTTTCCTAAAAAACCTTCCTTTTTGAAATTTTCAAAACCTGTGTTAAATAAAGGTCCTCGTCTTAACCATTATAGAGACAAGAAAACAGGAAAGGTCATGGATGGGGATACTACAGGTCATCTTGTAGGTACCTTTACCCCACATTCCTGTCCTCTAGGACTTATATTTGATACAAAAGGCAGCCTTGGAGGGAAATACAAATACAGTGGATTTACCCTCTCCTGGACGGATGGAGAAAATTTTGAGCTTATGTCCAGAATTTCTTTGGAAGGAGAAGAACTGGTTCATTTAGAGATGGATTATGATCCAAAACTTGAAAACTACGTAATGAAAACTACCAGCCTTGTGGATAATTTTTTATCGCCAACAGATGCAGTACTTATTGATAATCATATATTTGTCATTGAGTATGGACATAGAGCCAATATCTGGCAAATAACCCTTCCTTCATCGGTTAATCCTAAGTAAAATGGAAAAAATTTTTAGATTTTCTTTGCTTTTATCTTGTGTATTATTTGTTGTTGTGCTAACCCTATATTTTTCAGAAAGAGGAAGTGAGGCTGGAATTCCATTAAGTTTGGCTTTTTTTTTGCTTTCCTTGGGTATTCGGTTACACCCATTTTTAAAAGGTTTTACTTTTACGGTTCTTATATTTAGTGCCGTTACGCTGGCCATGTTTTATCCCTCTTATTTTGTTCAGGTTGGTACCTTTAAACCCAAAGTTCTTATTATACCATTGCTGCAAATTATAATGTTTGGTATGGGAACAACTATGTCCCTCCAGGATTTTCTGGGAGTTCTTAAAATGCCGAAAGCTGTGTTTGTGGGCCTGGTCTGCCAGTTTACTATCATGCCATTCCTTGGATTTGGATTAGCTAAATTATTTAACTTTCCTCCTGAAATAGCTGCAGGAGTCATACTTATAGGTTGTGCCCCAAGCGGTCTTGCCTCGAATGTGATGTCTTATATTGCCAATGCCAATGTGCCTTTATCTGTTACCCTTACAGCTATTGCAACCATCGCAGCACCTTTTATAACTCCTTTTTTAATGCAACAGCTCGCAGGTCAATATATTCCTATTGATTTATGGAAAATGATGCTGGATATTGCCAATATGGTTATTTTACCCATTGGAGCAGGCTTAATATTCAATTATTTTTTTCATGGAAGGGCAAAATGGCTGGATTTAGCAATGCCTGTTATTTCCATGGCAGGTATTGCTATTATTGTAACGGTTATTACTGCAAATGGTCGTGATGGGTTACTTCAAATTGGTTTCAGTCTTATTCTTGCTGCAATACTTCATAATTTACTTGGCTATTTTTTAGGCTATCTGGGGGGTAAATTAGCAGGTTTGAATCAAAGAGATTGTAGAACCGTTGCTATAGAAGTTGGTATGCAAAATGGAGGTTTAGCTTCGGGGATAGCGCTTACCATGAATAAAATTGCTACCGTTGGTCTGGCACCAGCGGTTTTCGGTCCATGGATGAATATTTCTGGTTCTTCTCTGGCTACCTGGTGGCGAAGCATTCCGCTTAAAGAGGATGGAAATAAATAAAAATATATAAATGATGGAAACAAACAGACGATTAGCCTTTAAAAAGTTAGGAGCCGGACTGGCAACTATTTTTGGGTTTACCCTTTCAGCAAAGGCAAAGGAAAAAACGGTTCATTCCTCTTCAAAGGAGGTAGTAGGAGAAATAATTACAGACGAACAGGGAATTCCTCTTTTTTCAAGTGCCGTCAAACATGGAAATCTTCTTTTTATAGCGGGTAAAGGGGCACATTTTGAAGGAGATATTAAGGCACACACTAAACATGTGCTAGATGAACTTGAAAAAGAACTTGTCAAAAACGGCTCTTCCATGCAGAAAGTTTTAAAAGTTTCTGTTTTTCTGCACGATTTAAATGATTATGCAGCAATGAATGAAGTTTTTAGGGGTAGGTTCGGTGAAAAGCCACCCGTAAGAACCACTGTTGCAGCCTATGGTGGAATTCCCGGGGATTCTTTGGTTGAAATGGATTGCATTGCCGCTTTAGATTAATTTATAAAATTTTTATTATGTTAACCAGAAGAAATTTGATTAAAAATCTCTCGGCAATTCCTTTTGTTGGCGGACTGATAAACTATAAAAATATAACGGATCCTCCAGCTTTAACTGATGATTTTCCACGCGATTTTTTTAAAGAATTAGGTGTTCGTACTTTTATTAATGCCGCTGGTACTTACACCGCATTGACGAGTAGTTTGATGACTGAAGAGGTTAAAAATGCCTATTTGTATGCAAGTACACAATTTGTGAATTTAAATGAATTACATGATCGGGTCGGTGAACGACTGGCCCAATTACTCAGATGTGAGGCTGCAATGGTTACTGCTGGGGCGGCATCAGCCATCACATTAGGTACAGCTGGCGTTTTAACAGGGCTGGACGCTGCTAAAATAGACAAAATACCAGGAGATTTATCAGGCATGAAATCGGAGGTAATCATACAAAAATCTCATCGGGTTGGTTATGACCATGCCATTAGAAATACAGGTATTAAATTGATTGAGGTGGAGACCCTGGCCCAATTTGAAAAGGCAGTTTCAGAAAAAACAGCTATGTTTTGGTTCCTGAATTACGCCAATCCTGTGGGTCAGATTAAAGATAAAGAATTTGTTGCACTAGGTAAAAAATATAATATTCCTACTTTCAATGATTGTGCTGCCGATGTTCCTCCAGTGGATAATCTATGGAAATACACAGAAATGGGCTTTGATTTGGTAGCGTTTTCAGGAGGTAAAGGACTTCGGGGTCCACAGAGTGCAGGCTTGCTTTTAGGTAGAAAAGAACTCATTCAGGCAGCTCGTGCCAATGCAGTGCCCAATGGTAATACCATAGGAAGAGGAATGAAAGTTAATAAAGAAGAGATGCTTTCGTTATTGGTAGCCGTTGAAAACTATCTGAAAAAGGATTTTGATGCTGAATGGAAAATGTGGGAAGCACAGATTAATCATATTCACCAGGTTGTTTCAGTTATTCCTGGCGTAACCACTGAAATACATATTCCTGAAATTGCCAATCATGTGCCATCAATCCGATTATATCTGGATCCTCAAAAATTGAAACATTCACCTGATAATCTTCGCCTTGCACTTAGAAATGGACATCCTTCCATTGAAACAGTTGGAGGAAGTGAATCCCTTGATATGACTACCTGGATGTTAAATCCAGGGGAAGAAAGAATTGTCGCAAGAAGAATAAAAGAAATTTTACTAACTTAGTGTTTATTTTTAAAAAATGATTAAAAATGAAGTATTGGTACTTTTTGTTTTTAGGTATTTTAACTCACTTTAATATGGAGGGACAGGAAAATGGTAGTCCAGAGGAAAAATTGAAGGCTTTAGGCATTACGCTCCAGGCTCCTTCAAGCCCTGTGGCAAATTATGTCAATGCAGTTCGTGTTGGAAATATGTTGTTTCTCTCTGGAAAAGGTCCGCAATTGTCCGACGGAACTTACATAAAAGGTAAGGTTGGGGAAAATCTATCTATTCAGCAGGGTTATGATGCTGCTCGCTGGACAGGAATAAATCAACTGGCGGTACTTAAGGCAGAATTAGGCGATTTGAAAAAGGTTAAAAGAATTGTAAAGGTTTTAGGAATGGTAAATTCCTCAGCTAATTTTACCGATCACCCAAAAGTAATTAATGGGTATTCCGATTTAATGGTTGCCGTTTTTGGTGAAAAGGGTAAACATGCACGTTCGGCCGTTGGAATGGGCTCGCTGCCTAATGATATGGCCGTAGAAGTGGAAATGATTGTTGAAGTAGAAAACCCTTAATTTTGTCAGTAATTTTTCCAAATTGGCGCGATTTATATAGCCTTTACAATAATACTTTAATTGAAAATATTATCCCTTTCTGGGAGAAAAATAGCTTGGATTACGCAGATGGTGGTTATTTTACCTGCCTTCTGCGAGATGGAACTGTTTTTGATACCGATAAATTTATCTGGCTACAGGCAAGAGAAGTATGGATGTTTTCCAAGTTGTATAATGAATGGGAACCTAAATCTACCTGGTTAAACATTGCTTTACATGGAGCGGAATTTCTTGAAAAATATGGTAGAAATGAGGAAGGTGACTGGTATTTTTCTTTAAGAAAAGATGGAAAACCTCTCGTTGCTGCCTATAATATATTTTCAGATTGTTTTGCTGTCATGGCTTTCGCACAGTTGGCCAAAGCTACAGGAAATGAAAGATTTTCCAAGCTGGCAGTGCAAACATTTGAAAGAATTTTAGAAAGACAACACCATCCAAAAGGAAAATTCTCGAAAGTTATTCCAGAAAATAGAGCGCTAAAGAATTTTGCGTTACCTATGATTTTATGTAACCTTTCACTGGAATTAGAGCAGTTATCTGATAAATTTGACATTGAATCTCTCATTGATGTTTGTGTGAAAGAGGTCATGGTCGATTTTTATAATGAGGAATTTGATATTACCCTTGAAAATGTAAGTCCTGATGGTTCCTTTTCTGATACTTTTGAAGGCAGATGTGTCAATCCGGGACATGTTATTGAAAGCATGTGGTTTATTATGGATATAGCCGAAAGAAGGCAGGACAAAAATCTTATGCAACGGGCCGTTGACAGAACAATTCGTTCCTTGTCCTATGGATGGGATGAAAAATACGGGGGAATCTTTTATTTTTTGGATGTTAAAAATTATCCTCCTCAACAATTAGAATGGGATCAAAAACTTTGGTGGGTCCATTTAGAAACCCTCATCGCCTTGTTAAAAGGTTATCACCATACAGGAGATACCCGATGTAAAGAATGGTTTTTAAAAGTACATGAATATACCTGGAATCATTTTCCCGACGCGGAACACGGTGAGTGGTATGGTTACCTCAACAGGCAGGGAGAAGTTCTTTTGCCCCTGAAGGGCGGAAAATGGAAAGGTTGTTTCCATGTCCCAAGAGCATTATTCCAATGCAGCAAAATTTTAGAAAAGTTATCCTAACATGAATAAATCTAAATTTATAAACAGTCTGTTTTAAACTTTTCATGCTGTGATAAGGAAAAATTAATTTTTACCTTAGCTTTAATTTATGTGATGTTAGTGAAATAAAATGTCAAAATATTATTAAGTCTTGAAAGATTTAAAATTATCAGTTGGAATCGATATCGGTGGCACGAATACTAAATTGGGTTTAGTTAACACAAATGGAAATTTAATTAAAAGAGTTAATTTTTCTACCAATCCATTATTGCGTTTTTCAGACTATCAGGCGCTATTGACAAATGCATTGGAAGAGCTCATCCAGGGTTTTGAAAATTCAGATGTTTTAGGCGTTGGCCTGGGTGTTCCAGGCGCAAACGGAAATACAGGAAGTATTCCAGAAGCTGCCAATATCCCTTTTCTAAGTGAGGTTCCTTTGAAAAATGTATTGGAAAGTGCATGGAAATTACCTGTTTTCGTGGCTAAAGATGCCAATGCAGCGGCTTTAGGTGAAATGCTCTTCGGAAGCGCCAAAGGCATGCAAAATTTTATTCTGCTCACTTTAGGCACTGGATTGGGTTCCGGACTGGTCTTAAATGGAAAAATAGTTTCCGGATCAAACGGTCTGGCCGCTGAATATGGTCACTCTCTATTAGTAAAAAATGGAAGATGGTGCAATTGTGGTCAAAGGGGATGTTTTGAAACCTATGTTTCTGCGACAGGTTTGAAAAGAACGGCTCTTTCCTTGATGGCAAAATCAAATCAATATAGCATAATGCGGGAAATTGCTCCCAATGATCTTGACGCGCTTAAAATAGCTGAAGCCGGGGAAGCCGGTGATGAATTAGCCAAAAAAGCAATTGAAAAAACAGCCTATTGGCTGGGTTCAAAAATGGTCGATTTAGTAGTACTCACTGATCCTGAAGCGATTATATTAGCTGGTGGCCTTACTAACATTGGAGATTATTTCCTGTCATTGACGAAAGTAACCTTTGAAGAAAAATTATTGCCTATGTTCAAAGGGATGGTAAAAGTGAAATACTCAAGTCTTGGAAGTGATGAAGCCGCTATCCTTGGTGCCGCTTCTCTGCCTATGAATGCTTAATAATATATTTTATTTATTTTTATTAATAAATTTTCTTAAATTCAATAATTCATTTTTCATAAATATCTTACTTAATATGAAGAAACGTTTATTTTTTTTAGGGATGATAATAAGTCTCTGTTCTTTTGGCGTTTTTGCGCAATCATCTGTTCGGGGAACAGTGACTAGTTCTGACGGGGAACCTATTATAGGTGCCAATGTCATTGAGTTAGGAACTACCAATGGAACAGTTACTGATCTTGACGGCAACTACAACTTAAAAGTAGGTGTAAATGCCGTTCTAGAGTTTACTTACACCGGATATGTTTCCCAGAAAATTACAGTTGGTAGTCAATCGACAATTAACGTTACCCTTTTGGAAGGAGTGGCTCTAAGTGAAGTAGTCGTTACCGCTTTGGGTATTTCTCGGGAAAAGAAATCATTGACTTATGCCGCTCAGACAATTCAGGGTGGCCAGTTAACACAAGTGAGAGATGCTAACTTTACCAATACTTTAAGTGGTAAAGTGGCTGGTTTAGTTGTAACAAATGCAGCATCAGGGGTGGGAGGCGCCACCAGGGTAAATCTGCGGGGTAATCGTTCTATTCAAAGCAGTAACAACGCACTCTTTGTGATAGATGGTGTCCCAGTAGATAACTCAACTCCCGGTCAGGTAGGGAATGATTTCGGTGGTTATAACGGAAGTGACGGTGTTGCAAATATTAATCCTGATGATATTGAATCTATTAGTGTCCTCAAAGGAGCAGCTGCTTCCGTACTTTATGGAAGTCGAGCGGCAAATGGCGTCATACTCATCACCACTAAAAAAGGGGGGAATGGCTCTATTTCTGTCGATGCCAATGCTGGTGCTCAATTTGATGCACCTTTAACCCTACCTTACCTTCAAAATGAATATGGTCAGGGGAATGGAGGTGCTTTTGGCGCCAGAGCCAGTGGAAGTTGGGGACCTAAAATGAATAATCAGGCTTTGACTGACTGGACAGGGAAATCTCAAAATATGACCCCCCAGCCCAATAATCTGGCTGATTTTTTCCAACTGGGTTCTTCTTTCAATAATTCGGTGGGAATTAAGGGGGGTACTGAAAAAGTGCAGTCCTATTTTTCATTTACAAATAATCAGGCTTCAGGTATCGTTCCTGGAAATTCCTTGGATAGAAACACGGTGAACTTGCGTATTTCAACCAATCTAAGTAAAAAGTTTTCTACCGACGCAAAAGTTACTTATGTAAACCAGATACTTAATAATAAATTAAGATCAGGGGAGGAGAGTTCTGAGGTAATGAACCTCTACAAAACACCAAGAAGTATACGTATTGAAGATATGAAGAATTATGAGTCGGAATCTGGTGCTCCCAATTATTGGACTTCTTCTTCCATCTATATGAATCCCTACTGGACCATTAACAGGACTTCCGCTGACGAGGAGAGAACGAGAACAACGGGTTTGGTTTCTGCTACTTACAATATAAATGAGGAAATGAAAATTCTTGCCAGGGTAAGTTTAGATCAATATACAGACCGGGGGGAAAATACTTTTTATAATAATACCCTGCTATTTGCTCAGGCAGGGGGTTCATTCCAAAAATATTTCCGTCAGGTTCAGGAGAGAAATGCCGAATTATTGTTGATTGGAAATAAAAAGATTAATAATAATTTTAAACTTTCATATACTTTCGGTGTGGCTGATTTAGCCAGAAAATCAGATTTTACTCAGACTAACGCGAATGGTTTGCTGGTTCCCAATAAATTTAACCTGGGTTTTGCACGTACGCTTTCAGTGGGAACCGGATTTGTAGAAAGGGATCTTCAATCTGTGTTTGGTTCCGTTCAGGTAAGTTTAATGGATTATCTGTATCTTGATGTTACAGCCAGAAATGACTGGTCTTCTACTTTACCAGCTCCTCATTCTTACTTCTATCCCTCCTTAGGTCTTACAGCTGTTCTTTCAGACATGGTTGAATTGCCTTCTTTTATCAGTTTTGCTAAATTAAGAGGTTCTTACACTCGCGTGGGAAATGACGCAGCTCCCTATTTATTGACTCAGACGTATAGTTTTAGTCAGGGGGGTATAGGTGGATTTATCAACAGAGACGGTACTCAGGCTATTGGTGACCTTAAACCTGAATTGACGACTTCTCTCGAGTTTGGATTTGACGGACGATTTTTTGACAACAGAATGGGACTTGATGTAACTTTCTACAAAACAAATTCTGTAAATCAATTATTAAGCCTTCCTTTGGCGCCAGCTTCCGGATTTTCTAATCAATATATAAATGCTGGCGATATTCAAAATTCAGGAGTTGAATTAACCTTAACAGGTTCACCCGTTAAAAAGGACGATTTTGTCTGGGATATAACCCTGAACTACGCCCGAAACGTTAATACCATTGTCTCTCTCCATCCTGATATCAAACAAACATTCCTTTCCAGTGGATATGGCAGAACAGCAGGTGTTTTGGTTAAAGAAGGAGGTGCTTATGGCGATTTATATGCCGATGGCTGGGCTAAAGCACCAGATGGACAATTTATCATGGATGCCGCTGGAAAGCCAGTGCTAACTGCCACTCAGGAATTTTTAGGGAATTTTAATCCTAAGTTTACCTTAGGTCTGAATAACGCTTTTTCTTTTGGTAAAGTGAGCCTTAATGTTTTAGTTGATGCCAGAATAGGTGGTGTAATGACCTCTGGTTCAGATGCAAATCTTGCTTTTGATGGTAATGCAGCATATACAACAGCATACAGAGAAGGTGGCTGGGTTTTACCTGGTGTAGTAAAAAATGGAGAGAGTTATACACCAAATAAAACACCGATAAATGCGGAAACCTTCTGGACAACTGTTTCAAACGGTCGTTATTCCTGGGGACAGTTATTCACTTATGACGCAACGAATGTTCGAATCCGCGAAGCTGCCGTTGGTTACGATTTTACCGTCAATAACAGTTTTGTGAAAAAGGCAAAATTGTCAATTGTAGCGAGAAATTTGTTTTTCCTGACAAAAGGAAATGCAATCATTGATGTTCCTGGCATTCCTACACGTAAAATGTGGTTCGACCCTGATGTCAATCTGGGTGCTGGAAATTATCAGGGAATCGAATACGGAACCTTGCCTTCAACTCGCAGTATTGGCTTGAATCTTAATCTTTCTTTCTAAATCAAATGTTCATGAATATGTTTATCAAAAATTATCGCATGACCGTCCTTAGTTTGCTGACGGCCATTGTCGTATCGGTGACCTCGTGTACGCAAGATTTTGAGGAGCTTAATACGGATAAAACAAAACTTACCGTATTAACTTCTACAGAATTACCTTACCTTTTCTCAAAAGCTCAATCAGCTTCATCTTATGCCTTTTGGCGTTATCAGGTTGCTCAAAATCTATTTTCTGACTTATATTCTCAATATTTTGCTACTTCCGCTACTTATTTTCCTTCCGATCGATATACCATCCGATTTGATTGGTTGCAGTGGCATTGGATTCCTATCTATACAGAGGCAGTTCCTCAGCTAAAAACTTTGTTGAAGGAAACTGATGCGAATTCTGCTGAAAATGCTCTGGCTAAAATAATGTGGGTATATTCTTTTCACCGACTAACAGATTACTACGGGCCTGTTCCTTATTTCAAAGCTGGTGAACCTGCAAGCAGTGTTCCTTATGACGGTCAAAAGGAAATATATTATGATATGTTCACCAAATTAGATGAGGCAGTTAAGGTTTTAAATGCAAATAAAGCGAAAACTCCTTACGGTAGCTTTGACCTTATCTATAATGGAGATGTTAATAAATGGATCAAATTTGCCAATACCCTTCGTCTCCGTTTAGCTTTGCGCATATCGAAAGTTGAACCTGCTAAAGCTAAAACAGAGGCCGAAACGGCCGTAGCTTCTGGGGTTATGCTTTCAACTGCCGATGACGCTTATATGGTTAAAAGCGAAAATGGGGGCGATTTTAATGGATTGGCGGGTATCTCCGTTTGGAATGAATTCCGTATGAGTGCTTCTATGGAATCAGTTTTAAAAGGATATGAAGATCCCAGAATGTCCATATATTTTCAACCTGCTGTAGGTACTGGAAAATTTGATGGTTTGAGAAATGGGCTTCTTCCTGCTCAATTGAATAATTCTATAAACAGCAATGATGCCAATTCTAATATCGGAACTCGTTGGACAAAATGGTCAGGTTCTTCCTGGGGTGGACAAAATACCACGCCCCAAAATATTCTGCATGCTGCCGAAGCTTATTTCCTTCGCGCTGAAGGTGCCTTAAATGGCTGGAATATGCAAGGATCTGCTCAAGATCTCTATGAAAAGGGAATCGAAACATCCATGCGCCAATGGGGAATCAGCGATGCGGCTGCTATCGCTGCTTATCAGAAAAGCGCCGCTACACCAATTCCTCCTATGGACGGAGTGAATTCTCCTGCAATGGCCTCTATTTCTGTTAAGTGGGGCTCCTCTCCAGCAATTCAAAGAGAGCAAATCGGCACCCAAAAATGGCTTGCTCTTTATCCTGATGGTATTGAGGCCTGGGCAGAATTTCGACGCACACGTTTCCCAAAACTTTACCCCATTGTAAATTCTGACAATTCAGACTTACCAGCAGGTACCTTTATCCGCAGAATTCCATTCCTCGTACTGGAAAAGAATACAAATGCCGCCGCTGTCAAAACGGCTGAAGGACTCTTAGGAGGTCCCGATAAACCTAACACACCGCTTTGGTGGGATAAAAATTAAAGGGTCATTTAAAGGCCATCTCTTGCCATTTTCCTAAATAGGATGAACGGCAGGAGATGGCTTTTTTATTTGGATAATTTAATATCTCCTAAATCTAATCATCATGCGCATCCTTGTTTTCATTTTTCTTGCAGGTATCTTGTTTTCTTGTGAAATTGCCAGCGATGGTTCCTCAAAAAAATGGAAGTTTGCACTCGTTTCCCCAAATTATTCCAATATTCATTTTAATAATCGGATTCAGGAATCCGAATCATTCAATGTCCTTCAATATGGATATTTATATAATGGAGGTGGAGTTGCCATTGGAGATATCGACAATGATGGCTTAGCTGATATTTATTTTTCTTCTAACATGGCCTCAAACAGGCTTTATAAAAATTTAGGGAATCTAAAATTTAAAGATATCACAGCATCTGCTGGTGTTGCAGCCAATGATGCGTGGAATACAGGGGTGGCTATGGCCGATGTGAATAACGATGGTTTTCTCGATATCTATGTATGTCGATCTGCCGATGCTTATCCGGAAAAACGCAAAAATTTACTGTTCATTAATAATAAAAAGGGGGCATTTTCGGAAATGGCTTCCTCATGGGGTATCGACGATGCTGCTTATTCTACCCAGGCTGCCTTCTTCGACTATGATAAAGATGGCGATCTGGATCTCTTTTTACTCAACCATTCTGTTCAGCAATTTGCAGGGTTTAATCAATATCTTTCAAAGTATAAGGAAGATCTGAATCCAAATTTTGGGGATAAACTATACCGAAATGATGGAGTTAAATTTACCGATGTGTCGAAAGCGTCGGGAATTATTTCAAATGTACTTGGTTTTGGACTGGGAGTTAGCATTTCTGATTTTAATGGGGATTCCTGGCCTGATATATATATTGGAAATGATTATCATGAACAGGATTATTTTTATTTAAATAATAAAAATGGCACCTTTTCAGAGGCTTTATCCTCTTATTTTAATCATGTTTCTTTGTTTTCTATGGGAAATGATGCCGCAGATATTAATAATGACGGTAACCCAGATTTGCTTACTTTAGATATGTTGCCGGAAGATCATTTTCGACAAAGTATGACCTCCGGTCCTGACAATTTTGATAAATATCAGGTGCTGTTAAATGGTGGATTTTACCATCAGACCATGAGAAATATGTTGCACCTCAATAACGGTTCTCATGGTTTTTCTGAAATAGGACAGTTAAGCGGTATTTCTAATACAGACTGGAGTTGGTCGGCTTTGTTCGCGGATTATGATAACGATGGCTGGCAAGATTTGTACGTAACTAATGGATATAAAAGAGATTATACCAATATGGATTTTTTGCTCTATGCAGCAGAGGCTAAAGTTAAATCTCAAAAATCGGGAAAAAAGCTCGACGTGGCTGAGATTTTAAATAAAATGCCTGAGGTAAAAATTCCTAATTTTATTTTTAAAAAT
>Ga0214921_10007646_pt1 | contig 14316 bp, 15 predicted proteins | sample LL1505_MetaG_FD_177992 | JGI IMG/M metagenome (GOLD analysis project Ga0214921, IMG submission 177992) | Freshwater microbial communities from Lake Lanier, Atlanta, Georgia, United States - LL-1505 | ecosystem: Environmental > Aquatic > Freshwater > Lake | place: USA: Georgia | collected... | reverse complement strand
TATTTTTCTATTATTTTCCATTTCATATATTATATTATATGATATAATGATATAATAGAATACGATATACACCTTTGGACATTTAAGTTCGCACAAAAATGGTTCAAAGTTAGACAAAACCAAGTCTATGTAAAGTTTGGTTGGTCATACAATAAATGTATGGGTTGGTTAAACCGACAGCGGTAACTGCCACTGGTTACATACGAAGTATGTTCGTTTTGAGTGGTTTTTATGTGATGCATACAAAATTCGCTTTTATAGCAAAGTAGCAATCACCCACGAATGAGTCAGTAAGGAACAATTAGAAAAACCTCTCGTCATTACATATTATAATGATGCGTCTTTAAGTATTTTTGTTCCGTTTGAAATGTTCAGTGGTGTAAATATATTTGTTTTAAAATGAGTTAAACTCAACTTACGTATTATATATAGTATAATTAAAAAATGAACGGAGGTGGAGGACAAGAACTTAAAAATATTATGTATAAAGCGAAGTTTTTCAAGGAAGACTCGCCATCAGCAATTGCAGCAGCAGCGGCTGCTTCAAAAAATAATAGTGAAAATTTGGATTTGTTTTTAGACAAAGAAAGAGAAAATATTAAAAAGGAGACGTGGAGCCGTTTGGATAAAACAATTAAAATACAAAAGTTGGATGAATATGTAGAATCTATTTCAGAGAAAAACCAACTTACACAAGATGAAATTGCTGGATTGAAATCCTATTTGGCGAATAGCATAGACCGTAAGAAATTACAATGCGTGAAAGATGTTATTTATGACAAGACAACACAAAAGATTAAATCTATTCCTTGTTTATTATTTAATACAACTACAAGAACATATACATTGAAACGAAGTGAAAAACGTGTTTCCACACTTAAATCACTTGGTCCGATTGTAAACAATAAAAAGAAGGTCATTACAATGGAATCATTGAGTGAAAATAGCGCGTAAAGTGTAAGTGTTAGCGAACAAGGAATATATAAAAAAATTGATACATAAAGACTATTTATGTATGAATGTAATAATAGGTATATGAATAATATAAATATGTTTGCGAGCGAAGTAGAAAAAAACGAAGTTGTAGCAAACGATGCCGAAGGCACAGACAGTGAAACTGAAAATGAGTTATTATTACAGATGTGTCGTGACCACATTGACGAATTACAAAAGTTTGTAGATGAATTGATTATATCGGATGAAGAAAAGATGCAGTTATATGAAACCGCGTATAATTTAGTGTGTGAAACAGTTCAATCAGACCCGATGTTATATATATATCCGCATTTTCACGAACAAATGCTAACTCAAATATCCGATTTATTATTACAACAATTAGGTGATATATTTATAAATACAAGTTATATTAGTGATATAATAAATACAAGTGTAGAGGTTGGACTACAATTATTTTACAAAAAGATATGTCCGATGCGTTCATATAAAACGACTATACAAACAACACAACTAGAATGCGAGATGACAGATAAAATTAATTATTTGAAAAGTGTTCCACAACCAGAGCAAAGAACTTCAGAGTGGTATGCATTTCGTCAAAACGTCCTTACTGCAAGTAATATATGGAAAGTGTTTTCAACACCAAATACAAACAGTCAACTCATTTATGAGAAGTGTAGTCCGTTTGATGCGGATAAATATAACAACACATTTACAAACACATCATCACCAATGCATTGGGGACAGCGTTTTGAGCCGGTTTCGGTGATGTATTACGAAACCATATACAATACAAAAGTCGGTGATTTTGGATGTATTCCACATAAATCGATCGCTTGTTTAGCGGCATCGCCTGATGGCATTAATATATCAAAAGAAAGCGGTCGTTATGGTAGAATGTTGGAAATAAAGAATATAGTGAATCGTGTTATTGATGGAGTGCCTAAAATGGAATATTGGATACAAATGCAAGTCCAAATGGAAGTATGTGATTTAGATGAATGTGATTTTTTAGAAACGCGATTTGTAGAATATAGTAGTGAAGATGAATTTAATACAGACTTTAACGTATCTTCGTTTCATAAAGGATTGATCATGTATTTTAATGATGGTGGAAAACCTCTTTATGAATATTCCAAATGGGGAGCGAAGATAGATGACATTGAAATATGGGAAAATGAAATGCTGGAAAAACATAGCAAGTTGGTTTTAGTACAAAATATTTATTGGAAGTTGGAAGAAGTTAGTTGTGTTCTTGTTTTACGAAATAAATTATGGTTTGATGCTGCGAAACCAATGATTGAGAATACGTGGGAAACGATATTGAGAGAAAAGGAATCAGGTGAATATGTAAAACGAGAACCTAAAAGAAAAACAACTAAAAATTCGTTGGTAGCAGCAGCAACATGTTTAATTGATACGAATTTATTTAATGTATGCGAAGAATACACGGATGATGTAACAATATATGATATAAGTGGTTGTGAAATAGATATTATTCCTGAGATGGACGAATAATTAAAATTATTTACCATAAGATAATCATTTGTGATAATATACAAAATACAATAATTTATCACATGCAAAATCATACGCATAATAATATTATTTACACATAAAATATTATTCATCTAAAAACCACATATTATTTTATATATATACGCTTTTTCATACTTTTATTTCGTCTGATTTTTTTTGCTCTATATTTTTTTGTTACGTTACTTTTTTTTTTGAGTTGTTTGTTTTTACCTCCATATGTCATATCAATTTTTTCTCCACGTATTTCGCTTAGATCATTTATATATGTATTTTTGAAAAAATCAACATAAACAGAGCAAGTAAAATCAAAAATAATAACTCGTTTTATTTTTTCTTTATCGTAATAATCTAATATATCCTCTGTAGTTGTATATTTATAATAATACATATCATTTTGTATACCTATAGTGTCTAATAAATCCGGAAAAATTGGCTCACCATTCTTTTTATAATTTTTAACAGAATATTTATCTATCACCGAAATTTTCATATCATTATGATCGGATGGACCATGTTCATAAAGACGTCTTGAATATATTTTATTTATAATTTTGTCTCCACCAGTATTGTGAAATGTATTAAAACCTTTGGTTGCAGTGTTCAAGAACGCTTTTTTGTGTTTATAATCTTGTTCATTTATCATTTGACTATCATTCATTTTTTTTTCAACTACTTCTGTTATATGTTTATTTATCTCCTTGATTTGAGGTATCATATCATTATTTATTGAATCATTTACATCACTACTTTGATATAATTTCAAATAATCCGCATAATCAATAATTATATCAGTCATTTGTTCTGTAGAATTTATATTTGCACAATTCACCACGCCTCTTGGAGAAATCGTAAATTTTATTAATTCCATTCCATCTGGTATAGTTGTTATTTTTTCAGCGTAACCTTCTTTATCTTTATATTTAAATTTTCCTACCGGAATTTGTCCGTGTGTTGTTATAGATAATATTACAGTTGGTGGCGCTTGTGATGAAAATAGTTTTGATATTTTCGAACAAAACCCATTTTTACAAATAGACATATTATATTATTACATATATTATAATATATATATAATGCCAACAAAGAAGAAGTTAGCAGCATCCAAAAAAAGAAGTTAGCAGCATCCAAAAAAAGAAAAACGCTTAAAGTAAGAAAATCTCCATCAGAAAGTGCGACATTGTTTCCAGAAGGAACCATTAAAGATAAATGGGTTGTCGTTAAATCTTCCAATGGAGTTCAACGTTGGGTCCCACAATTATCTGTAGAACTTAATGGATTTAGGAATTTTACTGTAAATTATGCCGCAAAACATATTGGTGAACCGATAAAATTATATTCTAGAGAGTTTGGTAATGTCTGGCCCAAAAAATCAAGTTTCAAAAAAAACAATGAAATTACATTCACTCCTAATGGAGATGCAATTAAAAACAAAACAATAATAAAAGGTTGGTTACGCACACAAAAACCAAAAATAAAACCTTTAACGCGTTTTGGAATAGATGGACCGGTCAAATACTATGATGATGACCGCACGCATGATGGACTAAGTGTAGATTCGCGTGAAGGACAAATTGTTAGTGATAATCTAATGAATAGTGAATTATTTGTTCGTGTATGATGATAAATTATATATTATTTATATATTATTATTATTATTATTTATATATAATGAATTTTAATGTGCCACTCAGATATTTGCCGAAATCCTTATCTCTCAAAGATAAGAAAGAACAAGCAAAAATGTTAGCAAAATCAAGAAAACTATATAAACGAAAACAATATTATACAAGAAAAAAAGTGAAGTCCTTTCACAGCAAACCATCAAAACATATTTCAAACGCACGTAAAACATACAAAATTAATACAATAGTTCCTTCAAAAGAATTATCAAGAGCAACAGGATGTTCTATTTCATCTTTACAAAAGATTGTAAATAAAGGCGAAGGTGCTTATTTTTCTTCTGGTTCAAGACCGAATCAGACCGCTCAGTCGTGGGGATTTGCCAGATTAGCAAGTGCTATTACAGCAGGAAAAGCGGCAGTTGTGGATTATAATATATTGGAAAAAGGATGTGACCATAAAAAAAAGGCATTCAAGCTAGCAAAGAAAGCGAGAAAAATATATCATTACGGACATTCAAAAACTCCAAAGGTAAACGCAAATGTATAATAACATTTTATACTTTTATTTTATGTTTTTGAGATATTATACGCCTATGTGATTTTCTGCGTGTCTGCGACTTTCTGCGTGTCTGCGACAATCCACCTCTTTTAGGCATTGGCAAATTTTTTATCGCTTCAATGCAATCATAATTCAAACTATCCTCCAACATTTGTATTTCATTTTGTAATTCTCTTTTTTTTATTTGATCTTTTATCAACAAAGACTTGGATACACGTAATAATTTATTTTTTAATTCTTGTATTTTATTTTGTATTTAACGTTTTTGTTTATCAGAGAAAACATTCATTATAATATATATAAGTAATAATATTTAAAATCAACCCGTTTATATATTATAGTAAAGATGTCGTCATCATTAGAACAAGAATTATGTGTATTAAAACGCGACGGTAAACTAGAAGAAGTCGCGTTTGACAAAATTCTTAATCGTGTAAAAAAATTAGGCAATATGTCTCCTACATTACAAGTTAATTATTCCCAACTGGTAATGAAAGTTATCGACCAATTGTATCATAAAATAAATACGTCTAAAATCGACGAACTAACTGCCGAACAATGTGCTTCTCTATGTACCAAACATCCCGACTATGGAGAGTTGGCAAGTCGTATCAGTGTCTCCAATAATCATAAAAATACACTTGATTCTTTTTACGAGACGATGAAGTTATTATATAACTATATCGACGTAAATGACAAACATGTTCCAATTTTACACGAGGACACATGGCGTGTAATTGAAGAAAATAAAGAAGAACTCGACGCGATGATTGATTATGACCGTGATTATTTGATTGACTATTTCGGATTCAAAACATTGGAACGCGCTTATTTAATGCGTGTAAATAAAAAAATTGTTGAACGCACACAACACATGTGGCTACGTGTTGCTATCGGTATTCATTCTGACGATTTAAAGTCGGTGAAAGAAACATACGACTTAATGTCACAAAAATATTTTACACATGCAACTCCAACTTTATATAATGCAGGTACTCCTAGACCTCAATTATCTTCCTGTTATTTGTTGGGTATGGAAAGCGACAGTATTGACGGTATTTACAATACGCTAAAGGAATGTGCAAAAATCTCCAAATGGGCAGGAGGTATTGGTCTTCATGTACACAATATCCGGGCAACCGGCTCTCATATTCGAGGAACAAATGGAACATCAAATGGAATTGTTCCGATGCTTCGCGTGTTTAATATGACGGCTAGATATGTAGACCAAGGAGGTGGAAAGCGAAATGGAAGTATTGCAATTTATTTAGAGACGTGGCATGCAGATATTTATGACTTTTTAAACCTGAAGAAAAATCACGGAGATGAAGAGATGAGAGCAAGAGATCTTTTCTACTCACTTTGGATTTCAGATTTGTTTATGGAAAAGGTGAAAAATGACGAATCGTGGTATTTATTCTGTCCCGACTCTGCTCCAGGATTGTCGGATGTTTATGGTGCTAAATTTCGCGAATTATATGAAAGATATATTTCGGAAGGAAAGACTATCAAGGTTGTAAAGGCGCGTGAATTGTGGTTTAAGATTTTAGATAGTCAAATGGAAACCGGAACACCTTATTTATTATATAAAGATGCTGCAAATGAAAAGAGTAATCAGAAAAATCTAGGAACTATAAAATCAAGTAATTTATGTACAGAAATTATTGAATATAGTGACCACGAACAAACGGCTGTTTGTAATTTGGCAAGTATTTCTCTTACTAAATATGTGAAGGAAAACAAGACATTTGATTATGACACTCTTCATCGTGTAACTAAGGTAGTAACATCCAATTTGAATCGTATTATTGATGTGAATTTCTATCCGACTGAAAAGACGAGATTGAGTAATTTGCTTCATCGTCCGATTGGTATTGGAGTGCAAGGTTTAGCCGATGTATTTGCGTTGATGGATGTTCCTTATCACAGTGATCAAGCATTAGAAATTAATAAACTTATATTTGAGACTATTTATCACGCATCTGTTGAACGCTCAAATGAAATGGCAAAGCAGCGTATGGTTGGTATGAATATTATATCAAAAAGTTATTATAACGGTGGTAAGTCTTCATTATTTACAGATAGCACGGTCAGGACATGTAGAACATATAATGAACGCGAAGGTGAATGTGACAGTGAAGATGATCGAATCTATAGAAAGAAATTACTCGATTTATTATTGCCTATTCAACCTGAATTGAAGATGCTTGAATGTGATCGTGCCGGGTCGTATTCGTCATTTGAAGGGTCACCAGCATCAAAAGGTATTCTTCAATTTGATATGTGGGGAGTGAAACCTTCAGACAGATATGATTGGGATGGTCTTAAGAAATCAGTTGTTCAATATGGATTGCGCAATTCATTGCTTGTCGCACCGATGCCTACAGCAAGCACATCACAGATTTTAGGAAACAATGAGTGTTTTGAGCCATTTACAAGTAATATTTATTCGCGTAGAACATTAGCAGGTGACTATGTGATTATTAATAAGTATTTGATGAAAGAACTGATTGATATTGGTATGTGGAATGAAAAGTTGAAAGACAATATTATTTTGAATAAGGGAAGTATTCAACATTTAGAGATGATTCCACAAAAGCTGAGAGATAAGTATAAGATTGTGTGGGAAATTCCAATGCGTCATATGATTGATATGGCGGCAGATAGAGGTGCCTACATTTGTCAGTCACAAAGCTTGAACTTGTGGATGGAAGACCCTGATTATAAGTCTTTGACAAATATGCATTTTTATGGCTGGCAAAAAGGATTGAAAACAGGTATTTACTATTTAAGAAGAAAACCAAGACATCAACCTCAACAATTTACAATTGGTGTGGATAAAGAAAAGAGTGTTGGTGGTGAGAAGGAAGATGAACCTTGTGAAACGTGTTCGGCGTAATATTATTTAGACAATTTATTTAACAAAATATAAAAATATGTAAAATCTAAAAAATATAAAAAATCTAAATTATCCAAATAAAAATATAATATACTATATTATAATAATGAATTTGGATAATTTGTTCGGCCCATTGCCAAAATCTTACTGCTTGTATTTTTACTATCTCTCTATTATCGGTTTTGTATTGTTAGTATTGTCTATCGTTGGAACTCTTTCAATGGTTCTTTCAAAGCCTAGAGGATATACTTTCTATGTCAATAGTTTAATGATTGCTGTTAGTTATTTGATCTTCTATTTCCAAAATAGATTGTTACACACAATGTGTATTCACAACACTGATATGTAAGTGTGTGGATATATAAGAAACCCTAATTATAATATTCACTATGTATATTATAATTACAGATGAGTTTATGTAAATATAAAAATATTTTTGGTCCTCCAAATGAGGGTGCGCATTCTTACAGATTTTTAGATGTAGCAGTGGTTGATGTTACAATGACTATTATTTTAGCTTTTATTATTTCTTATTTATTTCATTTGTCGTTTCTATACACATCTCTCTTCTTATTCATTTTAGGAATTATAACACATAGATTATTTTGTGTTAGAACAACTATAGATAAACTATTATTTCCAAATGCGAACTAACAAAAAAAACAACAAACGACAAACAGAGTAGGTAAGCGTAAGCAACAAACGACAAACAGAGTAGGTAAGCGTAAGCTACAACACCACCTACAAACAATACAAGTTATACAATTCACGAAATTTGGAACATCCTTTTTTAACAAAATCCACATTATTACGTAACATTTCACAACATCTCAAACATATCAATATATCGGCCATTGAATCGTGTGTTCCCTTTGGCTTGTTTCCAAATATTTTTTCGTGTAATTCAGAGAGATTTGGATATTTGAAATATTTCTCTCCAGTTGTCATATTTATTTTTTCAATAGCACATAGTTCAGTTGTTGTTTTCATCGTACAGTATTCTGGTTTTCTAACACCAAATTGTGTAAAATACTGTGCCTTTTTCAGACGAATACATTCCACCATAATCATCCGTTTGTCAAAAGACACATTATGTCCTACAATCAAATCAGCTTTTTGTATTGCCGCATTAAATAAATCAATCGCATCTGTAATAGGAATGCCTTTTTTTTCGCATTGATAACGTGTAATGCCGTGTATTTTTGTGCTTTCATCAGAAATCGGTATATTTTTATCAACTTTTATAAGATTGTCTTGAATATCAATAATTGTATGCTTCTCATCATCATACAATATAAAACTTATTTGTAATATATGCGGCCAATTTTGAGTTTCAGTAATAGACGGGTTAATGCCAACTGGAAGACCATTTGTCTCGGTATCAAATACAAGAACTTTCATTTGTTATGCTGATGCTCTTTAAATCCTTTTACAATGTATATATGGTATAATGATGTATTGATTAAATAACATTCAATTTTTCGGTTTTACATATACCGAAACTGGTGCGATGAAACTGCGATATTCCATATTTTTTAATACCGTCCATATGTGTTTTTGTTCCATATCCTTTATTGCTGAGTAATCCATATCTCTCATCAAGTAGTGGGTGTTCTTTACATAATTCGTCTATATAATTGTCTCGCGCAACTTTTGCCAAAATGGAAGCAGCTGCGATAGCTGAATATTTATTATCACCACCTTCAATACACGTATGTGGAATTTGAACCAACCCTTCATCCATACTCATTATCATATATGGTTTAAAATCGTTACCATCAACTAACAAATGATATTCATTGCCGCTCTGCATGTCACTATGACGGTCAATGTCATTATTAGATTGATTAAGACGTTGAATAATATCTAATACGCATCTATGCATAGATTTGTGTGTCGCATTACGAATATTGTACTTGTCTATTTCTTCTTTTTCGGCATATTGGACGTTCCACATAATCGCATTCTTTTTAATGTATTCGGCTGCTTCTTTTATTTTTTTTTCAGAGTGGAAACGCTTGCTGTCTTTCATCAATGAATGGTCGTATGAATCATCTTTAGGTAGAATAACTGCGGCAGTATATACACGTCCAAGCATTGGACCACGTCCTGCTTCATCAATGCCTATTTCTATTGACTTGCTATTTGTATCATAACAACTTAACAATTTTTCGTGTTTTATTACTGTTCTTGGTTTTCTTGTCTTTTTTGATTTGTTATTTTCAATGTCATTGTCAATGTTATTGGCATTATCATTGTAGTTATCATTCAATGACATTATAATTTCACCTTCCTTTGTTTCTTCCATATTTGTTATGTAGCGTATAGTATATAGTAATCATATCATAAAAATGATGAAATGTATTCAATTTTTATGATATATAACATCATTGTAATCTTTTTTTCCATATCTATTCTATATAATGAAATTGTTTGGAATTACGTTAAGACCTTTACATATATTTCTTATTTTATTAGCTATTTTAATTTTAGTTTCTATTCTTTTAGGAACGAATGTCATTGAAGGTTTAACGAATACTCCTGGAAGCGATACTAGAGTTTCACCAATGCCTGTATATAGCACTGCCGACCTTGACGTGCCAGGAGGACAAAAACCTGCTGTTCCTGATTTTACAAAACCAGTTGGTGTTGGCGACCCCAATGAAACTGGATTTGGTGTTCCAGCAGGAGAGATTAATTTAGTATCTGGAACAATGAACCCAAGTGAAGGTGGCAGTGGAAGCAATTTGATGGACGCATATGGACCAGGTATTCCTAAATCACAAATTCCTAAGGGAGATGAAGACCTTTATATTTTGAAATCACAAATTGTTCCACCTGTATGCCCTGCTTGTCCTACAGTTTCATCGTGCCCTAGAAAGGAACCTTGTCCTGCTTGCCCTGCCTGCGCCAGATGCCCTGAACCTTCATTTGAATGTAAGAAGGTTCCTAATTATTCTTCTAATGATGACAGGTATCTTCCTCGCCCAGTATTGGCAGATTTTAGTCAATTTGGTATGTAAGAACGACGATGTATGTAAAAACAACTATGTATGTAAGAACAACTATGTATGTAAGAACGACAATGTATATGATACACGCATTCTACATCAAATGATACGCATCTTTTGATTTGAAACATTTTTTATCTATCTGCATCGTTTCACATTTTTCCTCTTGTGGAACGATTTTAATAACACACTTTGCGTATTTTCCGTATAAAGGTTCAGTGCATCCTTTTTCTTTTGCTTTGCCTTTGCCCTTGACATTACTTGTGCCCTTGCGTGTTTTCTTCAATGTCTTATTTTTCGCATTTTTAATTTTTTCAATATCAAATGGTTTAGGTATATCATCGCTACATCTTGCTCTAAAATGTTCGTATCTCTCACGAACATCACAATACGTTAAACCTGAGTTTTTACCAAGCATTTTATTTACCATTTCGTGTAATTCATAAATATATCTGGAAAAACTGTCACGATTCTTCATAACTTTGTCTGTAACTGGAAATAACTTGAAGTTCTTTGTTAAATTCTCTCTACAAAACCTACACGGAAGTACATATTGTAAATGAATAACAAAATCCCGATAATGTTTCTTATCTTCATCTGTTGGTTTTACAGGATAATTGAATGACATTGTGTGAAGTGAATGCCACAAACTTGGTCCCCAAACAGGAGTAAGCATTCCGTCTCCACTTAAAAAATCTTTTTTCGTAAAGACCCTTTTCTTTACTGTCGTATTCTTTCCCATTTTTCTTTCTCTCTTATTATATTTATGATAGAAAAAATATAATAACTTTGTATCTATTGCCTTTGTATCTATTGCCTTTGTATCTATTGCCTTTGTATCTATTACCTTTGTAACAGCTTTGAAATAGTTGTCACCATATTATTCATCAGTGTTGAAGGTGTATTCGTATTTGTAACAGTATTCGTATTTGTAACTGTCGTAACAGTATTCATAATTTTTTTATAATATAAAATATCATTTTTATAATCATTCTTAGATATACGAACAATAATTCCATCTTTATTTCTGAATAACATTGTGTTATTTGTTTATGTATAATACTAAATTATTATTTAGGTATTTTAGGTTAAAACTATAATAGTAAAATATTTTATAGTATTATATAACATCAAAATGCTTGAAGAATACAAAGAACAAATTAAAAATATGGTTTTTAATAAAAACTTTCTTATGATTTTAGGGCTTGTTGTCCTTTTTATTGCTTTAGCAATCTATATTTATAAAGAATATGTTGCACCAAGAATGAACCCAAGCTATGTTGCTAATAAGGAATTCGTGTCAGAACAAGATGGAGGCGGAGATAAGGATGTTGCCGACCTTTATTTGTTTTATACAACTTGGTGCCCTCATTGTAAAACAACCAAGCCTATTTGGCAAAAGTTGAAAGACCAAGTCGGTGACGCAGGCGTCAATGGTGTACAAATCAACTTTATTGAGATTGATTGTGATAAGGATAAAGATACCGCAAACAAGTTCAAGGTAGAAGGATACCCAACTATTAAGATGGTTCATAATAATCAAATTATTGAATACGACGCAAAGCCAAACTTGGAAACATTAAATCAATTCTTGAATACTTCCCTGTAAGGGTGCTATACCTTCGGTACCATACGACCCCACCCAATAGGAAGGTGCGTCTCTGTCAGCACCCCTTGTAATAAAGAAATAATTTAGCGTGATGTGTTCCTTTTTCTATCATAGATGTTCGCGATTCTTCTGTATTAATCGCTGTCATCCAGTCACTAAAATCAGTCATATTTTCAATCATACATCTAACTGTATATTTCACTTCTGATTGTTTCGCTTCTGTGTCTATTTCTCTCTGCATCTTCCGAATAATAACATTCATCAAATCCAACATAGACGATTTTTCATTAATAACAGTATCATTCGTTATAAATATATTTTTAAATGCCAATACCTCATCGCTATTACATTTTGACTGTTTAATACAGTCATTCAGTGGATAATTATTCAATAGTCCGCCATCTATATAACACGCATCTCCATCACATACTGGTTTAAATGCGACCGGATATGCGGTTGTCATACATATAGCCTTTATAACAGACATATCCGGATGAGTTTTATATGATATATCTACTTTTTCAAAACGGAATGTATTTATATTTGTGGTATATACGTGAATTTCCTTTTTATTCCACTCATATAATTGTTTAAATGTTATATTTGTATCTAAATCTTTACCGTGTAGTAATGGAGCCATAACATCATATACAATCTTCTCTCCCAAAAATCCTTTATCATAAAAGCATTGGAAGAGAGATGTCGCGTTTGATTGGAACACTTTTATCCAATCTCTCTTTATAAAATAATCATCTAGCCAATCCCATTCATATCCAAGTGACAAAATAATACCCATACAAGCGCCAATGGAACATCCGTATATGCTTTCTATATTTTCCAATTTCCAAAAACCTTTCTTATGTAAATATTTGGCTGCGCCATATGTAATAAGACCTGCAGGGCCGCCGCCATTCATTACAATGTGTTTTATTTTTGGTATATTTTGTAAATTTATATCTGTATTTGTATCTGTATATGACATTTTTGTAGATGATATGATATGATATATATAATATACAATCCGTTATTTTTATTACTTTTTTTTCTTTTATCATTTTAGTTGTGTTTTGTAAGCAATGGATAACATATTTACATTGGGTGATTTACCAGAAGGTAAGATAAAAGTGAATTTAGATGAATTGTATGAGAGAAAGAAAAAGACAGACTTGAATACATTGGCGGTTTATAATAGTATATTAAACCGAATACACACAAAAATTAAAAACTGTTCTAGACAAAATGGCTCAGAACAGTTTTGTTGGTATATTATTCCTGAAATTATGATTGGCGTGCCTAGATACGACCACGCTGCTTGTACTGCGTATATACTACACGAATTAAGAGATAATGGATTTATTATACGTTATACTCATCCTAATTTGTTATTAATTTCGTGGAAGCATTGGATACCTTCCTATGTGAGAAATGAAATTAAAAAGAAGACAGGTGTCGTTGTGGATGGATATGGAAATAAAGTTGGTGGTGGAGAGAATAATAACAACAAACGAAATAAAAATATAGAAGATGACCCGAATAATTTAATATTAGGATTGCGTCATATAAATGACAAAGATGATGATGATGAACCTTTATCTAAGCCGACGAGAGAATATAAATCAATTGATACATATAAACCATCAGGATTAATATACAATCAAGATTTGTTACGAAAAATAGAAGATACAACGCGTAAAATAATACAATAAACTATATAATATAATATTTCAAAACAAATTGGTGTTCGTTTTGAAACTAAAAAACATAATAACAGCCGAGCGCGCTACCAATTGCGCCACGAAAGCAACTAGCCGGTTAAGCTATTTACGCTCTCGGATGGAATCGAACCATCAACCTATCGGTTACTATTTATACCACCATATACAAATGGTGATGTTTCTTTATATTGTTTTTTTCGTTAAATATATATTTTACACCTTCGCACTTTTCAAGTGCGTGGTAACCGTTACCTTTGTCACTCATAAACGCCGATAAACTCGGCGTTTTAAATGTGCAAAGGTGTAGTCTTCATATACATTTTATACTTCTATTCTTTCTTCTTCGCGGTCGCCTTCATTTACAGAGTAATCAGGTTCAGAGTAATCAGGTTCTTGTTCTTTGCT
>Ga0214921_10007645_pt1 | contig 14319 bp, 8 predicted proteins | sample LL1505_MetaG_FD_177992 | JGI IMG/M metagenome (GOLD analysis project Ga0214921, IMG submission 177992) | Freshwater microbial communities from Lake Lanier, Atlanta, Georgia, United States - LL-1505 | ecosystem: Environmental > Aquatic > Freshwater > Lake | place: USA: Georgia | collected 2015-05-28 | reverse complement strand
ACACTCGAGCTGGAGCGGCGGGAATACACCGCGAGCGGGCAGTTCAGCGCCAGCCTTGCGTGGCTTGGTGGCCAGCTCGACTGCGCACTCAACAGACGTCACAGCATCGGCGGCGGCGTGCGGGCGGCGAGCGACGGGCCTGACGGGGCTCGCCCGGGCGGCGGCGCCCTGCGCAGCGAGGCGAGCTTGGCTTGGCGTTGGGCGGCAACGCCGAAAGTCAGCACCGAGCTGTCCCTGTACGCGGCCTACAGTCGTGACCGCGAGGGCTTCTCGGCACTGCTGGAGGGCAACGCCCGGCGTTACCTGATGCGGACCGGTGAGCGAGTGACCATCGAGTGGCGCCACCCATTCGGGCTAGAGCGGCGCTTTTCGGCTCTGCTAGAGCTTGAAAACGTGCACGAGGACAGTAACTTGCCGCTGTTCGTGTTCAACGATCGTCAAGTTTTTGTGGGTATCCGTTACGCATTTTAATTTTTGTGACGGACGTCACATCGAGGCTCCCGTCTTTCCGTCAATATCCGCACGACCCTAAAAAGGTTCGATGCGCCTGTCGTGCCCGGCGCATCTGTATGAGAAGTCGGGCACACAGGACTTAAAAGCCTCTAGACCAGCATCACCAAAACAGGAGCAAGAGATGGCCACATTCACCACCACCAGCGGCAAGCGGCTTACCAAGGCCGACAGCTCGAGCAGTGCCGATACGTATGTCGTGTCGAGCGACAGCCTGGGCCTCGTTCTGACCGGTAACGCCAGCGGCGACACCATCAAGATCGACGGTCTGAGCACCGATTTCACGTACAAGGCCAGCGGCAAGACCCTGACCCTGACGAGCATCGACACCCCCACCTTCAAGATCCAAGTGCAGCTCGCTGCGGCCGGTAGTGTCACTCTCGGCTTCCTGGATGGTGGCGTCACCGCCTCCTACGCGTCCTCGGGTTCGGCCAAGGGTGTGACCTTGGCCGGTTCCGCTGGTACCCAGAAGCTGACCACCAAGTCGGCTGAGCTCGCCGCTACGGTGACCATCGATGAGGCGAAGGCTTCGGTGTCGACCTTCGACACGACGACCAGCAGCACCACGACAACCACCACAACTTCGTCGACCGGCAGCAACTTTGTTCTGTCCACGAATGTGGATGCGGTCTCTGGTACGGCTAACAACGATGTTATTGTCGGCCTGATCGGAACTTCGGGGACGTTCACTGTCGGCGACAATATCGACGGCGGCTCGGGAACTGACACGTTAAACCTCATTGATGCGAGCGGAACTGCCGGGGGTTTTGTGTCAATTAACGGGGTTGAGACCATCAACGTTCGCACACTTGTTACTGCGGGCGCCGACGTGACGGAATTGAACGCGATTGACTGGTCTGGGGTTGCGACTCTGTCTAATGCATCTTCGTTTTCCGATTCCGAGTTGAATGTATCTGGCCTCTCAATCACCACTCAAGTCCGTTTGGTTGGTAACACCGACATTAATGTCGATTTCTCGAACACGACTACCGGCTCGGTGTCGATCGCTATTGTCGGTAGCGGAGTTTATGACTCCACCGCCTCTACTTTGGGTTCTGCCAGCGGTGTGGCAACAGCCAACATTAATCTCAACGATAGCGTCGAAGGCTTGATCAGTGGTGTCGCAATCAGCCTCGTGGGGTCTAGCCTTGCCAAGATCGAGGCGGGCACAGCTGCGGCGAACTTCACGGTCTCCGGTGCCGGCAACGCCGTTTTGGTTACGGACGACACCATTTCCACGTTCAATGCGTCACAGGCCTCGGGTAACATCGATGTTACTTTCCAAGGTGCATCTGACGTGACTGTTAATGGTGGGGCGGGTAGCGATATCTTCCGATTTGGCACCACCATTAGTAATGGTGATAGCGTGAATGGCGGCGGCGGAGCTGACGCCGTCTACGCAACAATTCAGGGCTTCAGTCGTTCGCTACTAACCACGAATGTGGAAACTGCACAGCTCTCATTCAAGGATGACGCGGGCGGATCGTTTAATGTGACGGGGAGCACGGTCACCACTTACAATTTGTTGGGTGATTCTGCCGGTGCCGATGCGAATATTGCCGGTATTTTGGGCGGCGCCGTAGTTAATTTGACTTCCGGGGCCGACGCCCTTGACGATGTGTCAATCGGTGCAGTGTCTGGTGCTTCTAGTCTTGTTATCAATTTTGGTACCGCGAGCGGGTCGGTCGCTGTAGATGCAGCATCAATTGGCGGGGCTGCCTCGGTGACTTTGGCTGCCGCGACCAACACCACAGGCACTAATACCATTGCTAGCGCTACGTTCGACGCTGCCACTCGTTCGATTGCCATTTCGACAGTGGGTGGTGATGCTGATTTCAACGTCAGCGATCTATTTGTCGGGGGCGCTACCGCATTGACAATCGTTAGTAACGGTTCGGCTGGTATTGATATTGGCACGGGCATCAGCGGCACCTCGCTTGCCTCAGTTACGGTTCGTGCAAACGGCACCGATGCTGCTGATGTTTCGGTCGACGCAATTGAAAACAGCACCGGTTTGACCTTGGTAACGTTGGACGCTAACTCGGGGGCTGACATTTTTGTAAGCGGCACTGGCATCGAGTTCGGCAACGGAGCGTCTGCTGGCGTTCTGACTGCAGTTTTGAATCTCCAAGCGGAAACCAACTCGTTGGTGGGGACTGCGGCCTCGGGCGGTAGTGGCATTCGTGTGAGCACGACTGGGGCGATGAATTTGACGATCAACATTGCTGCGGATGTCAGTGGTGGAGTCCACGTCGGCACCGCCACATTGGCTCTGGGCAGTGCAACCGCGGAGACCACCGCGGTACTTAATATTTCCGCGGGCTCTATCGGCAGTAATGCAATCGTCCGACTTGAAAAAATTGATATTGATGGTCAGACGGGTACGCAAGTAAACGTTGGTGCCGTGACCGTAGGGGCATCGGCGCAGTTTGTGCTCGCGTCCGGAGGTATTGATGCTACAAACGTCGACAACGCCGACGTTAGCGCACTCAACATCACGATTGCTGCTTCGGGTTTTGCCGAGATTGGTGCAATTACCACCACTGCCGGTTCGTTGAATGGCGTTACGGTCGTGGCGGCTGATGGAGCATCCGCAACGTTTGGCAACGTGGTGGCGTCGTCAATGGGTGCCGTATCGTTGACGGTGGCGTCCGGTGCTTCGGCAAACTTCGGCACCGTGCTCGCGTCTGGTTCCGCGGGCGGTTCCTTTGCTGGTTCGGTTGGAGCTATCACGCTTAATGGTTCCGATGCTGGTGGCGTCACATTCGGAACGATTGGTGCGAGCGCCGTTGGTGCAATTACGGTTTCGGGTGCTCTAGACGTTACGTTCGGAACGATCACTGCCAATCGCGTTGGCTCAATCAACGCTGCCAACCAGGGGGCGTCAGGAAGTTTCAGCATTGACCTTTCCGGGGTTTCTGGCGCAGCTGAGATCGTTCTCGGTGCGGCAACCAACACTGTCGTCTCGGGGAACGGTAACGATGTGATTACTCTGAAGGTCGGAAGTACCGGCAACGATGTGATCCGTTTCACCAGCACTGCACAAGGCGTCGATAACATTATCGGTTTCTTCGCCGGTTCGACTGGTTTGGACCAACTTGAGCTTGCAACGGCGATGGGGTCTGCCATCATCACGGCTGCCAACGGTAGCGCGGTCGCCAATGCATCTGACGCGGACCTGTCTGTTGTGATCACGGGCACTGGCACCACCCTCGCTGCAGCCGATAACGTAATCGTGATTGGTACCGCTTTCGCATCTACTGCAGCGATGCAGACGTTCCTGTCTACCGGCGTCGCATTGGCAAGTGCGGCTGTGGCGACTGCCACGTTCGTGGTTGTCTGGACCGATGGCTCTGACAGTTACGTTTCTCTCCTGGGGGCAACGGGGGCGGGTTCCGCCGCCGCCACGACACTGGGTAGCGGGGGGCATACGCTGTCGACAACCACCTTGGCCGTGCTGCAGGGCGTAACTCCGGGTGCTTTGGTGGCTGCCAACTTCGACTTCGTGTAACCGGCAGGGGTTGTGCTCCCGGGTTTTAAGTCCGGGTTTTAGAATGCCTCGTAGGTTTCGAGCCTACGGGGCATTTTTATTTGTTACCACGTCCGAAGTTTCCGTACTAAGTCGAGCTCAGATCCTGAGTTGTGAGTCATGATTCCGAGCCCATCTATCGACAACTGATAGATGTAGGTGCGGATCAGCTGGCGGGGCTTGAAGACGCTCCATTCACCTTGAAAGATGTACATGGTGGACTATAGTGGCCGAGCGATATCGGCACATCTTTTCTGTGTGAAAGTTTCTTCAAACTACGGCCAATCGGGAGTGTTTCAAGCGAATCGCTTAAAACAATTTACAGAATTTTCTGCGCGCGCTTCCAAATGAGATTCATGTCGACAATTAGCGGGTGAACGGACTGAAACGTTGAGGTGCAACTTTGTTTCCGGACCTATGAAGGCCCCTGTGGCTACTGCCTTTAGCCCCACGAAGACAGTTGGGATGACTGTTTTCCTTGATCCTGCGTGTTGCACCGGTCAGCCCAAAGGCCGGAATCTATCGACGGGTTGGCGAGCCCCGGTTGGCGTTATCTCTTGGCCTGGGTCGCCCGAACGCACAGCAATCGTTAGGCCAACCATGCCCCAACCTTACTGGGAAGAAAATGTTGGTTCTGTGCGAATCCCAGTTTCATTTAAAGCCCTGCGCTTGGATAACTACAGATCGGTTCTTTAGTTACCCCAGTTCGAGAACTCTGTGCTTGTCGCGGAGTTCGAAAAGAGTCCGTTCCGGACGGTCACGTCAGCGTTCTTTTCGCAATTCTTAACGTTAAGACAGAGCGCTTGGGGTTCGCTAGTTACACGCGGGCAAACGATCGGGGCGACTATGGCATGCGGCCGACGACGCAGGGGTCCCGTCGTTTTTCGTTTTTGGGAAATCGCTCGCAGGGTCACACCGGTATCCGGGCCAAATGCTTTCGGAAATGAGGTTGCCTCGCAAAGGCATGTGTCGAATTAGTCTTAAAGGTTATTTGTCAATTTGAATACCGAGAGGCTTTTATGGGAAAGGCTTGGGAAGCGGAGTTGCTGTTTATTTCGCATTAGATCAATCACTCGAACCCACCATTGCTCGAAATGGCGGGCGCTCCGCTACTCTCTTGGCGAGATTGGGTTCCCTGACCAGCCCATACGGATCTCAGTGGTCGACGCTTAATTCCTCATTGTATTCAATTACGGGCCCGCTCCAAAAATGAGGCCATTTTGTTGTACAAATCCACCTGGCGCCTCGTATTAAAAAAGTCGAAGAGGTTTGCTCCTTAAAATGATCGCGCTAAAAAGAAACCGCTGATTGCTTGCTTCACGAAGCTCGCTCACCTGTTGCGGGTTCACTGTTGGGGATGGTGTCCCGTTAGGGTTGTTTCGGGTACACTCGTCAAATGTTAAAAAAATTTCGGATGGCAATTCGAACCGGCGATCCATATGACCCAGGCTGAACTTTTAAAACTTGCCAAACAGGCGGACGAGGCCCTAATAATCAATGACTTGGAGCGAGCGGAAGAACTGGCGGAGTCTCTCGTCCGTTACAACCGTTCGGCGGGGTTGGCCTACAAGGGCGTTGTGGCGTTACGTCGAGAATCCTATGACGAGGCCGAGGCCTTCCTTCTCGAAAGTTTTCAGTTGAATGGCAAACAGCATCTGGCCCTAGCCAACCTTATCCCAACTTATATCAAAAAGCGCGATTTTAAAAAGGCCGCTGCATTTGGCGAGCAGGCCTTTGCGGCCATGCCGAAAAACCAGAGCGTTTGCATCAATTACGCCGCTGCACTTTTACAAGAGCAGGGTTTTAGTAAAGCTTTGGACGTTCTCAAACCGCATTATGATCCGGTTCATCCAAATGTTTCGGTTCTGAGCGGTTTGATTTCTTGTTACCGTTCCTTGTTTATGAAGCAGGAGGCCGATGAGCTCCTCACCGTTGCTGAGCAGCATTTCGGCGACAGGCACGAGATCGTCCGCCTCAAGGCGGACACGCTTGCTGAACGCAGTCCCCATGAAGCGCTAAGGTCTTTCGAGGAGGCTTTGGCTAAAGATCCGCACAACATAGCGACATGTTGGAATATGTCGTTGGTCCAACTGCGCATTGGAAACTTTGCCGACGGTTGGCGCAATTATGATAACGGCTTGCTGCCTGAAGTCGGTAAAATCGGTCGGCCGCTCCCCAAATTATTTGAGGGGGCCAGACGTTTGGTCGATATGGCAATGTTAGATCCTGCGAAGTGGACTTTTGCTGTTTGCGAGCAGGGCATCGGCGATCAGGTGTTGTTTTTGGGGGTGTTAAGGGAATTTATTAAGGATTTCCCTAAAACCGTTCTTATTGCAGAAAAACGTATGCGGCCGATTCTTGCGCGTTCGTTCCCCCAGCTGCCCATTTATTCTTACGGCACCGGTCCACTCTTGGCTGCCAATTCCGACCTTTGTAATGGATTTGTCCCGATTGGATCGTTCCAGAAAAGGTATCGAAGCACTCGCGAATGTTTCATTAAAAATCGCCAGGTATATCTTAGCCCGGATCATGAAAAAGTCGCTAAGTTCCGTGAAATTTTACTTAAGAAGACAGGCGCGAAAAAAATTATTGGATTTTCGTGGAAGGGCGGCTTTTGGGAGCGCGCGCAGAAAACTAAAACCTTAGACATCGAACTGTGGGATCCGGTTTTTGAACGCGATGACGCAATTTTTGTGTCTCTCCAATACGGCGAAGTCGCTAAAGAGAAAGAGTATTTGTCTTCGCGCTACAGAAATGTCCGTTGGATTGACGGACTGGATTTCAAGAAAGACTTGGATGGTTGGTTTGCACTTACCTGTGCATGTGATGACATCATTTCTGTGTCCACAGCCTTGGTGCATTTTGCCGGCGCTGCTGGTTTAAGTGTTCACCTTTTGTTGTCTGATCGTGGTGCCCCCTTCATCTGGGGCCTTGAGGATGACTTCAGTATCGCTTACCCCGATATCAAGATCTACAGAAAATTGGCCGAGCAGAGCAACGAGGAATTTTTCGAGGGTGTGGCGGTAAAAGCGCTGGGCGCGGAGGCTGCAACATGAAGCTCTATGACCTCATCAAGGACCGCCTGAAAGATCCGCAGGGTGTCATATCGGATAACGAGATGGTTGTGCTTAATAGGCGCGATTTTCTCTATAGCGAGACGTCTACCGCGGGCGCCTTCTTAAGGCTCTTCAATGCCGAGCGTGTCACATACGAGATGTACGCCATCATTGATTACTTGCACTCGTCACTGTGCAAGGTCCGTCCACCTACTCACGTGCGCGTCTATCAGTTGTCACAATCCATGACGTTGCCCGCTTTAGCCGTAAGCGCTTTGGTAGGTGATATGGCGACTAGCGTTCGGATCCACGCGCCGCGGGGCGTTCAAGGGATACGGGCTCAAGACCCGTTCGCTCAGGATCTAGCGCGTCGATTCGAGTCGCAACTTAACGCGGGGCTTGCCATGGGGGATATCGGGGCATCAGGCGATGCAATAGATATTCTATTATGCAATGCATCAAACGAGGCCGAAGTGTCGAGTGGCCTCAAGTCCTTCGAGAAGGTCCATCGTGGTTTAATTCTTATCAAGGGCTACGGGCGTAACAAAGCGCCAAACTGTGGCGAAATTATTTTATCAGCCAGGCTGAATGTGCACTGCGCACTATCGGGCTTTGGCGTTTGCACCGCAATCTAGGAACATCCATGCGCGATCTTGCTTCCGAAGAATATGCATCGCAACTCAAACAGTTGCATGCCTCGAGTCAAAACTTTGGCGTTGGTAGTGTTACTGCAAAGCACTATCCAATGATAGGCGGTCTAATTAAAAAGCGTAGCTTCATTAGCGTCCTAGACTACGGGTGTGGCAAGGGACACTTTATCAACTATGCAAGAGAAAACTTTCCTGGCTTGCAAGTGAGCGGGTTTGACGTCGCTTCCGACGAATATGCCACGCTGCCCGATAACAAGTTCGATTTGGTGGTGTGCCTGGACGTAATGGAGCACGTTGAATTCGGCGCTCTCTCGAACGTTTTGTCTGAGATTCGTGACCGCACGGGCAAGGTTTTTATCTGTTCGGTGGCTAACTATCCCGCGGGCAAGACGCTTCCTGATGGTCGCAATGCGCATGTGACGCAGATGCCGTTTTCGAGCTGGTTTTCTTTCTTTTCTGGCTTTTTCCGCGTCGACCAATTCCTTCGTACGGGTAAGGCCGAGGGTTTATTTATTTGTGCGTCCATGGGTACGGGCAATGATTGGCGTTAGCGCTGTCTCCCAACCAATGTCTTTGATCCGGATTGTTATTGGGTTTGATCAGCGCGAGTCGGTAGCCTTTCACACGTTCACCCAGAGCATCATCGAGAGAGCCAGCCAGCCGGTTAGCCTCATCCCGCTCGCTCTCAATGCGCTCAAGGGCTACACCGAGCGTCACACCGACGGCAGCAACAGCTTTATTTACAGTCGCTTTCTCACTCCCTTTCTGTGCGATTACCAGGGCTGGGCCATCTTTGCCGACGGCGACATGATCTGCCGGGCCGACATCGCAGAGCTCTGGGCCCTACGCGACGACACCAAGGCGGTAATGTGCGTCAAACACGACTACCAGACCAAGGCGCAGGACAAATATCTCGGCAACAAAAACCAGAACTACCCGCGCAAGAACTGGAGCAGCGTGGTGCTTTGGAACTGCGGCCACCCCGACAACCGCATCCTCACGCCAGAGTTCGTGCAGCAGCAGACGGGTGCTTTTTTGCACCGGTTCACCTGGCTGCGCGACGAGCAGATCGGCGAGATCCCGCGCGAATGGAACTGGCTCACCACCGAGTACCCCGACAACTATGACGCCAAGTTGCTGCACTACACGCTTGGCACGCCGTGCTTCAAGGACTACTGGTCCGCCGAAATGGCCGACGAGTGGCACGCCCACTACGCCCGCACCCAGGATGGCATGCATGTCTAGCGCTGGCTGGCCCTTGGCCGACCCGTTGGCCATGGGCCGCCGGGTGCTGGCCGAGGAGGCCGCGTCACTGCAGCGCACTGCCGCCAGCTTGGGCGCCGACTTTGCCGCGGCCGTGCAAGCGGTGCTGGACTGCAAGGGCAGGGTGGTCGTGTCCGGGGTCGGCAAAAGCGGCCACGTCGGCCGCAAGATCGCCGCCACGCTCGCCAGCACCGGCACGCCATCCTTCTTTGTCCATGCGGCCGAGGCCGGTCACGGCGACCTCGGCATGATTACCGCAAGCGACGCAGTCTTGGCCATTTCCAACAGCGGCGAATCCGAGGAGGTGGTCAACATCGTCTCGTTTGCGCGGCGCTTTGGTGCCCGCATCATCGCCATGACCGGCCGCCCGCAGAGCAGCGTAGCCCGGCTCGCCGACATCCACCTCGACAGCGGCGTGACACACGAGGCCTGCCCGCTCGGCGTGGCGCCGACCAGCTCCACCACCGTGCAGCTCGCGCTTGGCGACGCGCTGGCCATGGCGGCGTTGGCCGGCCGCGGGTTCACCACCGAGGACTTTGCCCGCACCCACCCGCTTGGCCAACTCGGCCGCCGCTACTACCTGCGCGTGCGCGACGTGATGCAGGGCATCGCCGACATCCCCCACGCGCCGCCCACTGCCCGCCTGGCGGACGTGATCCCCGAGATGGCGATGGGCCGCATGGGTGCGCTGCTGGTGCTCGACGGTGATGCGCTGGTCGGCATCTTTACCGACAGCGACCTGCGCCGCCTCATCACCCAGTCTGCAGGGCAGTTTGATGCCCGGCTGCAGCGGCCCATCGGCGACTTTGTCACCCGCAACCCCATGACCATCCAGGCCGGGCAGCTCGCCAGCGAGGCCCTGGAGGTCTTCGAGAGCAAGCGCATCAGCCGCATCGTCTGTGTCGATGGCAGCAAGGCGGTCGGGCTGTTGGCCTGGCACAACCTGCTGCAGCACAAGGTGGCTTAGCGGTACGCCTGTAGGGGCATTCTTCATATAGGAGTTGATTCATATAGGATCTCGGGTTAGCATCCTTCTATGAACTCTGCCCACCAGCCCTATCTGCCGTGAGCCAGCCGCGCATCTCCGAGCTGCGTCAGGCCCTTGTGCCGCTAAGCCCCTACCTGATTACCGCGCTGGTGTTCACCACCGCGGTGGCGCTGCTCTCGCTAGCCCCCATCGGCTACATGCGCGACGTCTACGGCCCGGTGCTCAACGCCCGCAGCAGTGACACGCTCCTCATGGTCACCTTCATTCTGGTCGGTGCACTGTTGGCCTCCAGTTTTCTCGAGTGGGCTCGCGCTCGAGTGATGGCCGGCGCCTCGGTCCGCTTTGCCGAGGCCATGAGCCGGCGTGTTTTTTCCGCGAGTTTCCAAGCCAACCTGCAGCGTTTGCCGGGCGCCCGGCAGGCTCTGGGCGATCTGCTCGCTATTCGCAACTTCATCACCTCGCCCACCATGGTCGCGCTCCTGGACGCGCCCATGGGCCTTATCTTTCTCGGCTTGGTATTCCTGATAAGTCCGTTCATGGGCGCCTTCTCCTTGTTCGGCGCTTTGGCTGTGCTGGTCATCGGCGTGCTTTCTGAGCGCAAGGTCAGCCCGCTCATGACGCAGGCGCAGCGCTTTTCTTTTGCGGCCAGCAACTTCGCCGCCGACAGCGGCCGCAACGCCCAGGTGATCGAGGGCATGGGCATGCGCGCTGCGGTGCGGCGGCGCTGGCTTGCGCTGCACAAGCAGTTTCTCCGCGATCAGGCGCTTGCTTCCGAGGCGCAGGCGCGCGGCGCAGCCGCCTCCAAGTTCGTCATGCTCGCGCAGGGCTCGCTGCTGCTCGGCATCGGCGTGCTCTTCACCATTTGGGGCATCCTTTCGCCGCAGGCGGGGGCGCTCATCATCATCGCCAAGTTGCTGGGCGTCAAGGCCATCGCCCCGCTCATGCAACTTATCAATTCCTGGAAGCAGGTCGTGGTGGCGCGCGATGCCTGGGAGCGGCTCGACGAGTTTCTCGAAAAGGTCCCCCAGCGCGAGAAGCGCCTCAGCATGCCGGCACCCAAGGGCCACCTCGCGCTGGATGCCGTCGCAGTCCGTGCCCCCGGCACCAAGAAGACCGTGCTCGTGGACGTGACTTTTGCCGTAAAGCCCGGCCGTGTGCTCGGCGTCATCGGGCCATCCGGGTCCGGCAAGTCGAGCCTCGCCCGTACAGTCATCGGGCTCTGGACGCCTATTGCCGGCAGTGTCCGCCTCGATGGCGTAGACGTATCAGGCTGGGACAAGGCCGAACTCGGCCCGCATATCGGCTACCTGCCGCAGGACGTCGAGCTCTTCGACGGCACGCTCGCCGAGAACATCGCCCGCTTTGGCGAGGTCGACATGGACAAGGTGCGCGCCGCCGCCACGCTGGCCGGTCTCGACCCCATCGTCGCGCAACTGCCGCATGGCCTGGATACCGAAATCGGCGACGACGGCTGCACCCTGTCCGGCGGCCAGCGTCAGCGCGTCGGATTGGCGCGCGCCATGTACGGCGACCCGCGTCTGCTCGTGCTCGACGAGCCCAACAGCAGCCTCGACGAGCGCGGCGAGGCAGACCTCGTGGCAGCCATCCGCACGCTGAGCGGGCGCGGCTGCACGGTGGTAGTGATTACTCACCGCAAGGGCCTGCTCGCGGCCACCCATCAGCTGCTGGTTTTGGCCGACGGCCGGCCCAAGATGTTCGGCCCGCGCGACCAGGTGCTGGCCAAGATCAGCCCCGCGCCTGCTGCGCCCGCCGCGCCGCCACTCGAGGCTGCCTGAGCCATGTTCGCGAGCCTCTCCCGCGCGACCGGCAGCCAACTCCTCGGCGTGCTCGGGCGCTTTCGACGCGAGCTCTGGGCCATGGCGGTCTTCAGCGCCGTTATCAACCTGCTCATGCTCAGCCCCACGCTCTACATGCTGCAGGTATTCGATCGCGTCCTCATCAGCCGCTCCGAGCTCACCCTCTATACGCTCACCGGCTTCGTGCTGTTCTTCTTTGTGGTGCAGGCCTTCAGCGAGTGGATGCGTTCGCGCCTGATCATCAGCACCGGTCTGCGGCTCGACGCTGAACTCGGCGATCCGGTCTTCCACGCCGTGTTTACCGAGCGCCTGCGCAACGCCGGCGGCTCTCCGGTGCAGGCCTTTGCCGATCTCAACGTGATCCGCCGATGGCTTACCAGCCAGGGGGTCTTCGCCTTCTTCGACCTGCCCTGGTCGCCCATCTACCTCGGCGTCATGTTCATGCTGCACCCGCTGCTGGGTGTGCTGACCATCGTCTTCATGGTCCTCCTGGCAGCCTTTGCCTGGTGGACCACGGTGGCCACCCGTGAGTTGAGCGACGTGGCCGAAGAAGAGGAGCGCGAACTCAACACCTTCGTGCACACCAAGCTGCGCAATGCCGAGGTGATCGAAGCCCACGGTATGGTGCCCAACCTTCAGAACCGCTGGTGGCGTCATCAGGTCGATGTCCTTGCCACGGAGGCGCGCGCGCTTGAGTTGGAGGAGCGCTTCAGCGTCTCCAGCAAGGAACTGCGCACGCTCATGCAGTCGCTGGCGCTGGGTGCCGGCGCGCTGCTCGCCATCGAAGGCGAACTCAGCTTTGGCGCCATGATCGCTGCCAGCCTGCTCATGGGGCGCGCCACCTCGCCCATCGACCAGATCGTCGGAGGCTGGAAGAGCTTCAGCAACGTACGCAAATCTTTCCAGCGCATCGAGGCCTTGCTCGCCGCCGACACCTCCAGCGGCACCGTGGACCCGGGCGCTGTGCCAGGGATCGCCGTCTCCCTCCGCAACGTGGTGGCCACTGCCCCGGGTCGTTCCGAACCCATCCTTAACGGCATCACCGCGGACTTCCCGGCCGGCCAGGTCTACGCGGTGCTGGGTAACTCCGGTGCCGGCAAATCCACCCTCGGCAAGGTGCTGATGGGCATTTGGTCCAATGTGCAGGGCGATGTGATGCTCAACGGTGAACCGATCGCCGGATTCGACCGCGACCGGCTCGGCCCGCTGCTCGGCTATCTGCCGCAGGACATCGAGCTGTTCGGCGGCACCGTGGCCGAGAACATTGCCCGCATGGGCGAGCCCGACACCGAGGCCGTTATAGACGCCGCCAACCTCACCGGCACCCACGACCTCATCCTCCGCATGCCCAAAGGCTACGACAGCCAGATCGGCGAGGGCGGTGCGTACCTCTCCGGTGGCCAGCGCCAGCGTGTTGCGCTCGCCCGGGCCTTTTACGGCTCACCGCGGCTCATCGTGCTGGACGAGCCCAACGCCAACCTCGACGATGTCGGCGAGGACGCGCTCTGTCGCGCCGTGCTGGCCATGAAGGAACGCGGCGCCACCGTGTTCCTCATCACCCACCGCCCCGGTGTGGTGCGTGTGGCCGATCAGATTCTGGTCATGTCTGCCGGCCACATCGATCTCTACGGTGACCGCGCCAGCGTAAAGGCGGCGCTCAAGGCGCGCAGCCAGCCGGCGCCGGCGGCTGTCGAGAGCGACTCCGACAACACCCCTGTAGAGCTTGCGCCTCCCGCAGCCTCTGCTGGCCTTGCATAGGAAAACCGATGTTCAGCTCTCTCAGACGCCTCTTGGGTATTGCATCCGGATCGGCTGCCACGCCGACGGTCTTGTCGCAGCGCTCGCCGGCAGACACCGCCATAGCCGCCGATGAGCAGCTGGCCCGCTTGTCTGACGTCAGCCACATCCGCCGCATCGGCCTCTTGACCTTGGCCATCGGCTTTGGCGGCTTCCTGCTTTGGGCCGCGCTCGCGCCGCTGGAACAGGGCGTTCCCACCCAGGGCATCGTGTCGCTGGACACCAAGCGCAAGGCCGTGCAGCACCCCGCCGGAGGCGTGATCAAAAAGATCCTCGTGCGCGAGGGAGATCAGGTCAAAGAGGGTGATCTGCTGGTCAAGCTCGGCGACGCCACCGTGCGCGCCAACTGGGAGGCTGCCCGCCAGAATTACTTCAGCCTGCGAGCGGCTGAGGGGCGCTTGCTCGCGGAGCAGACCGGCGGCGGCATCGTTTTCGACCCGGCCCTCCTCAAGGCTGCCCGCGAAGACCCGGTCATCGCCCGACACATGGCCTCGCAGGAGGCCTTGCTGCGCTCCAAGCGCGCCGGCCTCGAGGCCGGCCTGGGCGCCCTTCGCGAGAGTGCCCGCGGCCAGGAGGCCCTCATAATCGGCTATGAGGACGTTGCCCGCAGCCGCCAGGGCCAGATGAATCTGCTGCAGCGCGAACTCTCGGGTGTCCGCGACCTGGTGGCTGAGGGCTACGCGCCCTTGGTCCGCCAGATGGAGTTGGA
>Ga0214921_10007644_pt1 | contig 14322 bp, 29 predicted proteins | sample LL1505_MetaG_FD_177992 | JGI IMG/M metagenome (GOLD analysis project Ga0214921, IMG submission 177992) | Freshwater microbial communities from Lake Lanier, Atlanta, Georgia, United States - LL-1505 | ecosystem: Environmental > Aquatic > Freshwater > Lake | place: USA: Georgia | collected... | reverse complement strand
GTGCTGGATGCTATTAACGAAGAACTAAACGAAGCCCCTTGGGATGTGAGTTTTTTGGCAGGTGTTAGTGCATCCGCCGCCCTACGTGCTGCTGCTGATGGGTGCGACCCCGACTGGTTAGCGCTGACCGTTCTTCACCACCTACACTCTATTGCCGACGAACTGGAGGCGCAATGACTGAAGAAATGGATTACCGCACCGCATACCTTGAAATTGCGCAAGTCATGTGCAGTCGATTTCCCGCCTGTGAAATTACCACAGTAGACATGGTACGCATGTTGGCATTTGAAAATGACACACTGCGCATAGCATTAAAACTTCCACTTGCTAATCAAGTTTTATCTGCCACTGAAAATGAACCATATTCATAGCAGCACCATAAAAGCCGTATGACATTATGAAAGTAAAAGTTGTTAGTGATTTGCATTTGGAATGCTGTGATTACGGACATGGCATTCCCAACCTTGGAGCAGGCAATATTCTTATCCTTGGAGGAGATATTCTTTGCGCCAGGCACTACAAAAAACAAAGTCCTTTCCTCGAAATTTATAACAATTTTCTAAGTAAATGTATCAAAAGTTTTGACCATGTTCTATATGTAGCCGGTAACCATGAAGCCTATGGTTACACTTACGAGAAAACATGGGATACATTAAAAGAATGCCTGCCTTCGTCAATACACTTGCTGGAAAATAACTCAGTCAAAATAAACGACTGGATTTTTATTGGCGCAACGCTATGGGCTGATTTTCGCAACGAAAATCCATTAGTAATGGGAGAAGCGGCTCAATGCATGAACGACTATAGCTCCATCCGCATTGGCAATAGCTATCGCAAATTAAAGCCAACTGATACGCTAAACTTCCACAAGCAATCAAAAGATTTTTTTACAAAAGAAATAGAAAAATATAAAAACTCAAAAATCTGGATGGTCACTCATCATGGACCATCCTACCAGTCGGTTCACAAAAAATATAACAATCTTTCTATTAACGGTGCCTACGTCAGTGATTTAGACAATTTCATTTTAAACCATCCTCAAATTAAATATTGGAGCCATGGTCATACTCACGAAAGTTTTGATTACAAGATTGGCGATTGTCGAATAGTTTGCAATCCTCGTGGATATTACAATGGATACAATTCAAGCGATCTCAACCCAAACTTCACCACCAATCTTGAAATCATTTTAGACGATTAAAGCACTAGAACATGTCATCAATGGCTACCGTATCATCAATAGCCACCATGTCATCAATAGCTACCACATCTTCAAATACTACATCTTCTTGCTTGTAGTCCCAAGACTGATACATCCTGGTCTTCTCTCCATTGAGACCATCCACGAAGCTGCTGGTAATAAGACCTTGCCTTCTGGCCACTTCTAGCATCTTGCCTGTGCCCGCAATGTCATAGCTACCAACGCATGCCGCCGCTTGATGCTTAGAAAAGCGCTCATGCTTGCGCATGTGAATAGCATTTACAACCTTGTCCAATTCCTCTAATGTTCCACCTATTGGCCCAGCATATTCCCAGCCATAGTTCAAAGCATCACGACGCAGCACATGCTTACCTGTGAGGCCACTTCGACTTTTCAGCCATTCCAAGTTGAATTTATTGCTATCAAATTCATTGTCTGATTTAGAAAGCTTAACCACTTCGCTCACGTTATCTACAAAGCTCGTGGAATCCCTTAATCCGCCACTCTTGTTTAAATGGTGAAGAATAAGGATGGAGCATTTGTAGTTATTAGCCAGATCGCGTAGCCCATATATTACATCACCAGCATTACTTCTTACCAAATCTACATCCATGCCAGCAAGGCACGCGGTAAGACTATCAATGGTAATAAACAATGGCCGATGTTTTTTCACATAATCCTCTAATTGCTTCATGTGGGCAAATCGCCAAGTTTCCCAGAAATTGATAGTGCCTGGTCCCAGTCCAGCGTCTTCATATCCAATAACACCAAGCTTTTCACTGGTATCAACTAAAGGCTCGTCACTTTGAATGATCAAGCTTTTACCTTGCATGCATCGCCTGCCACTCCAAGGTGTGCCAAGTGCTACATGCAATGCCCAGTTGTAAGCAATCGTGCTCTTGCCTTCCCCTCCAGAAGCAGCAAGCAGCATCACGCTACCAAGAGGCATTATGCCTGCAATTAACCATTCCCTAGCCTTGTCAGAGCCAGCAATGGCAAGAGCATCAATGGTTTCCATCTCCTCTCGGCCATAAATACGACCCTTCACTTCATCAATGATTTTCTCAATAGTTTGCTGGTTTAACTTCATCGCACGTTGCTCTAGCCATGCACTTGTTTCAAACGCAATACGAGCATCGTTTGCGTAGAGCCCCACAAAGTTCTCAACGGCAGCAATGATCTCCTCATAAGCTGGCTTGCCATCTTGATTTTTATGGCGATTTTTGGAAACAATGGAAGCAAGCAGTTCGTCTTTCGTAACACCTTCTTCAATGTAATCCGCAAGGTCGTAACCATTGCCAGATGGTAAATTATCCCACTCCCATGACTTTGGATCAGCATATAACCAACTGGCGCCAGGGTTATCATTTTCAATTTCAGCCATGAAAGCTACACCTTGGTCATCGCGATCAGGGGCTAAGACAATCTTCTGTCCCTTGAAAAGCTGACCATAATCACCATTAGTTCTGTATTGCTTGCTTCCTCCCAAGAAGGTGACAGAAGGTAAACCAATATCCCATACTGCGTTGCAAGTTAACTCACCCTCAACAATAATGATTGGCAGCCCTGTTTCATGGCTTGTTTTTATTGCCTCTTCATACCTGTAAGGCAGAATATTTGCCTTTACTTCTTGCAGTTGAGTTTTGTGATTGGTGGCATTGGGTTCAATGGTGGGGAAATCTTGCCAAATACGTTTGCTACCCCCTGCGTCGTCACGATTAACAATTACAACCTTTTCTTGCTTATTGTTGTAGTAATGAAACTGATGGCGACCAGTTGCCCTTGATGGCTTTTCCCATCGAACCAATGGGGCCAATATATTGCGGATGTCAGCCCGGTGAGCGGCACTAGGGTCATGCCAGCAGTTGTAGCCTCCTGTGGCCTTGTTGACGGTGAAATCATTACCTCCGCACGCTGGGCAGACAAACTTCCCAGTTTCGTTGCTGGGCTCCAACTGCTCCAGGTGGTCAAGGATTGAAAAAGACATGGGGGCCAGAAGGGCTGAACCATCATGGCATCTTTGCTGGCCCGTTGCAATGACTGGCCTCTATAAGGAATCCTGATGGTCTGCAGCATTGTCAGCCAGCATGATGGGCCTATAGTCAGAGTGCACCAACGGAGGCCATGCCCAAAGCTCACTACGATGGCGGCAAGCAACGTCGTCATTTCACTCTGTCCAGTCAGGTTTACGATCACCTGTCCAATCTGGCTACAGAAGCTCAACTCAGCCGCTCTGAAACTGTTGAGCGAATATTGCGCTCGACAGGCATTGAATATGGCAACATCGTCTCCGATGATGTCTGGCCTGAAATCATCGATCACACTACTCCCTTACCCCCTCGCCCATTGTCATCATGAATCTGTCTGAGTTCACCAAAATTTGCAATCAAGCGCTAGAGCTTCATGGGGATATTCCAGTGTTGCTCTGCTACGAAGAATCAGCGATGGAGGAAGGATACAAAGAGACCGAGACAGAAGGTGTTAGTGATGTCAGGCTTGTAGAAGACTGGCCATTACCAGGATCAAGCTTAGTTGTAGATGAAGCCGAAAAGCCAAAAAGATTTATTATTTTTTACGATAATCATTACAAGCTTGACTCCGCTCACCTTTCTTCCTTCTGATAATGACATCTTCTTCTCTTGAAACACCGGTTGACATGATGTTGACCGAGCGGGCACTAGGTATTTTCCTGCCATTGGAAATATCTTCTGATGCTTTCACAAAGGCTTACGAACTTCCTATTGGGGAACATGTCGAAAAGAACTACAAGGGCCTTTCTTATCTTTCCTGGCCGTTTGCTTTTCGCTACCTCAAAGAACACTTTCCTTCTGTATATGTGGCATTTGAAGAACGCGAACAAGGTTGGCCGGTATTTGGCCAAGATGGTTGTTGGCTTTTGAGGCCATATCTAACAGATGGACAAAAGCGCACTACAGCGCTGGTCTTTCCCTTGATGGACAACAAGCACAATGCATTGGCAAAGCTTGATGCTCGTGCTGTCAGTGACAACATTCAACGTGCAAGCGTTAAATGCATTGCCACTTTTACTGGTCTTGGATTAAAACTGTATTCAGGGGAAGACATCCCCAGGAGCGACGATGATGCGACAGTTGCACCCAAATTCTCGCCTTCTCAGGAAGCAACGAAGCCTGCTCCGAGGGCAAGCACGAAAGCAGCGCCAACTCCAGCAAATGTATCTACTGCTGGAGCAACGGAAGCTGTTGCCGCCAATGCTACCGCCGAGTTCGATGGCAAAGCAGCGCTTCTTGGATTCTGTAAGGCCAACCCCCTTGGGAAGCCTGATGAAAGAGCCAGCATGATGCTAGGTAAAAATGCCTTGCAAAATCTTGGATTGTCCAAGGGAGAGGACATCAAGGATGCTGAAATGTTTGCCAATGTGATCAGCACCCTGGTCACTTCATGGACCAAAGATGAAGGCATCAAGATGACAAAGGCTGCAATGGAAAAAGAGATTGATGACTTGCGAAGTGCCTGCTTGCAAGGAAATGCAATTGAATGGACAAAGGATTATGTGACAAGAAAAAAGTAAGCAGGGCTGCAGCCATGCTCGCGAAAACTTTTGCGGGCATGGTTGTATGTAACAAAGACGGATCTTTATTTGATGGCCCTTTATGACTTCATTCGAGCACTTCCATCCACAGCGCATTAGCCTCAACGGAAAACGACACTATCAATGTCTTGATTTTCCAAATGTGCCAAATGGCATGCTTTTGCCTTCTGTTACTACTTTTCTGTCTGCCCTAGCACCAGCGTCCAAAATTATGGCGCTAATGAATTGGCGAAAGAAAGTAGGAAATGAGGAGGCAAATCGTCGAACTAGGCTTGCGGCCAATCGGGGCACTTGGCTTCATGCCGTGCTGGAAGATTGGTTTGGTGAAGAAGACATTGAGCACCACCTTGAAAAGGCTCCTGACTGGCAGCCATATTTCAAAGCAGCAGAACCCTTCCTTGCAGGAGTGGAGAAGCCGTTGCTAGTGGAAAGTGCTGTGTCATGGTTCAATGCTGATCTGGGCATAGGGTTTAGTGGCACTTTAGATATGGTGGCAGAAATGACCAATGGAACCGTTGCATTGGTCGATTGGAAGACCAGCTTTAAAGAAAAGCCAGACTATCAATTGGCGGATTACAAGCGTCAATTAGGCGCTTATTCCATGGCAGCATCTCAGATGTATCAACAGGCCGTGGACGAAGCTTGGTGCGTGATAGCCTGTTACGACCCAGAAAACAAAGAAAGTGAGCCAGTCCTCCAACTGGTTCACCTTGATGGCTTTGAGCTGGTCTGCCAGCAGCGAATCGTCGAAGACATGGTGAAGAGATATTTCATGGAGCACTACCCAGGCGGCAAGGCATTTGCGCTTACCGTCGATAAAGGGTAAACTTAGCAAGCCCAACCGGGCACCAACCATCACCCCCTAGGGAAACACCATGGCTAACAAGCCGCCCATCACTGCCTCCATTGACCTCACCCTTGACGTGCTCAAGGCCCTGAAGGAAGCAGGTCCAAACGAACGAGGAAACTACAGTCTCGACATGGCCGTTTGGGAAAACACTAAACGATCGTCCGATCGAGCACCAGGATACACAGGCTCCGTCAAGGTTAAAGGCCAGCGCGATGGCGCAAAAGGCTATGCCAGTGTCTGGGTGAATGAAGCCTCTGAAGATGCGTTCTGATGGGAAGCTTTCTTTGCGATAAGCAAATACAAAAGCTTGCCGAGCAAGATGTATTTTTGCCTTTTGTCGGAGAGAAGCAACGCACGCTTGACTATGGGGTGAAGGCCATTTCTTTTGGCCTTTCCCAGGCAGGCTACGATATTCGCTTGTCCCCGGAGGAGTTGTTAGTTTTCAATGGAGCCAACAATGCCAATGCCGTGCTTGACCCCAAGTTAAGCGACCCTACTCTTTGTTATGCAGCGCCAAGAGTTTTGAATGGCAGCACCTTCTTTGTCCTTCCTCCTCATAGCTTTGGCCTTGGCGTTAGTCTTGAGCTAATTTCCATGCCAGACGATGTATTTGCCATTGCTCAAGGCAAATCCACCTATGCCAGGTGTGGCTTGATTACTAACATCACGCCAATCGAACCCGGATGGAGCGGTCATTTGACTATTTGTCTTGTCAATCCAACTGGATTTTCAATGCGCATCTACGCAAATGAAGGCATTGCTCAAGTGATGCTTTACCGCTTAGACGAAGAAGTGGATAGGCCTTACACTGGATCCTATCAAAACCAAGGTGCTAAGGTAAGACAAGCCATGGTCTGAACATTGAGCGCTCTTGAAGACGATTTCCTTGGCCTTTGGCAAGCCCATCATCCACAGTTAATTCTTGAGCGAGAATTTTCTGATATTGATGCATGGGAAAGAAATTTTCAAGAGCGCTATCTAAAAAGCAAACGATCCAAGAGATACCGATTGGATTTCGCTCATCCACAAAGTCGTACAGGTATTGAAATACAAGGCGGAGTTTATATTCGTGGTCGCCATGTAACTGGCTCAGGCTATGAGCGTGACTGTCAAAAGTATAATCTTGCTTACACCAGTCAATGGACAATCTTTCTTCTCACTTCTACCATGGCCAAAGAAACTGCTTGGCTTTCTTTGGTTGCCGAACATATTGTTGCACAGTCTCTGCGGCTTCGTTAAGGATTTCATCAGCAGCACGCAAGTCAAGCTCTTTCTGTGCTAAGGCTTGACGAAGCTGAATGTTTTCAAGCATTATGCTTTGAAAAGCTGTTTGCATTGATGCCCAGCCTTCCAGCAATTGCTTTGACGCAGTCTTAAGTTGTGACAAACTAGAACACTCATCAATTGCACGACGATTTACCGTCATTGCAAATTCTCGTTCTGCAGAATGTTGAAATGGGCCCATAATGCCATGAACTGTCTTGCCATTGTAAACCATTTCCATTGCGATGCCGAAGCTCATGAATCAATTCTCGTTTGTCGTTAGGCTAAGACATCGGGACGGACGCAACAGCTTTGTTAAGGTCGTGGACAAAGGCGAAATCACCGCAAACACTGGTTCGGAAAGCCCTAAGATATTGCATCCATCCAGCAAAAAGCATAGAATGCGGCGGTTGCCTCGGGATTATGCATGGAGCATTGGTGAACGAGTGGCGCTGGTTGCCTTCACGGCAGCCGGACTGGTTCCGACAAGCATTCTGGGAGACTTCCAAGGTTTCGCTTGCCTCAATGGAAGAAAAAAAGCTGTTGTCACTTGGGACCAAGAAGATTCTTCCGTCTCTGATACAGTGGCAATTCAACGCATCCGTCCCATTTCCTTTATTCCCTCATGATCACCCCTGAAGCCAAGTCAGTGGCACAAGCATTGGGCAGTTTTGCTGGCACAGCGCTTGGCCTATTTGCTATTTATTGCTTGCGTGCGTATTTGCTTGGCATTTGCTGCGCAATGCTTTTCCCATCGTTGGTCTTAAGTTTTTGGCAATGGATGCTAATAGCATTCACTTTTCGCATTCTAATTGGCCCTTTGAGCATTCAAGATGACAAGTAACGAATGCCGCCCTCTAGGCGGACACAGCTATCTTGCTTTGATAGATTCAATGGGAAATAGTCTTTCCATTGTAAATGATGCCAGGCAAAGCTTTGATAAAGAAAGTACAGAATGGACCAACCAAGATGGCAGGCTTCTTCGCTATCTAGCCGATCATCATCACACATCACCATTTAGAGGAGTGGTTTTCAAGTGGCGGGTGAAGGCTCCATTGTTTGTTGCTAGGCAATGGTGGAAGCATACAGTGGCTTCTAGTTATGTTGATGATCAACTGGGTTGGAACGAAAAAAGCTTTCGCTATTGCTCCGCCGAGGATGCACAGTTCTACATGCCCGGGCAATTCTTGGCACAAGCAGAAAGCAACCGTCAAGCGTCTGGAGGGCCCCTTCCCTCGGGAACCCAGCAGAGTGCCAAGATTGAATGGTCAAAGGCGCTGGGGGCGGCCACAGCGGCCTATGCCGAGCTTCTGCTGATGGGAGTGAGCAAGGAGCAGGCGCGAGCCGTTCTCCCTGCTGCACTTTATACTAGCTTCACCTGGACATGCTCTTTGCAAGCACTGTTGCATTTCATCAGTCTTCGCAGAAAGGATGGCGCTCAAGGAGAGATCATTGCCTATGCCAATGCATTAATTGAACTGGGCTCACCAGTGGCCCCTGAGGCCTTTGAAGCTTTTGCTGCAAACAACTATCAATTCTGAACCATGCACGACATTATCAACAATCCCCAGCACTACACAGATCGCCGGTTTGAAGTGATCGAAGTGATTGAAGACGCAATTGAAAAAGCATCTGATCCAGTGCTTGGAAATTGTCAGTCTCAAGTGTTGCGCTATATCCTGCGCATGTGGGACAAAGATACGCCATTGCAAAATGCAAAAAAAGCACAATGGTATCTATCAAGATTAATTGACAAGCTTGAAGATCGGCTTGAAGATCGACAGGAAAAGCCTTTTAGGCTTGGCTAAAAAGCAGAACAATCTCCTTTGTTCAAGCAAGCTAATGAAGGCGGCCAAGCTATAGCCAGGCTTGGATGTTCATGCACTGGCAACACTCGCTGCTGCTGTTCCATCCATTCCTCCCAAGACCCAATGGCGCTATGAGCACTAACAAAACTATTGCTATGCACCCAAGACAATAACGCCTGCTCCCTTTCCATGGTCCAAAACTTTTGCGGGCGCCACCATTCAAAAACTGGCAGACTTCCCTTCGCTGCATTGCATGACAAACATGCAGGAGCATTGTTCCATTTGGAAAAATGTGGCCCACCTTTGCTTTTAGGTATGATGTGGTCAATGGTTAATTTCTCGTTCCATTCTCCACAGTAAGCACAAACACATTGCCCTAAAAATCCTTTTTTGGGATAGTCTTCAAAAATACTTTTACGAAATCTACGTTTTGCTTCGCCAGGGCGCAATTCAGAAAGAGAATACAGAAGGAAATCGGCTTCGTTTCCCTTTCCCATGGCAATAATGCATTGTCACTGCATCAAGCCTAGTCGCAAATCGACAAGGTCGCGCAAAAAGCTAGAATGGAAAAAATCCTCTTGCTAATCCATGGAAAAGTGGCAGAATGCATTGGCTAATTTGGCAGTGAGTATTACTGCTGGCATGCTTCTGGCCACAGGTGGCATGATGATGAGCATTGGCAATCAACAAGTGAAGATTACAACGCAAGTAGAGAATATTGCAGAAAAACTTGATGCCCTCACCGAAAACATAAAGAGCCTTGAAGCTCGTGTGCGCTCTTTGGAAATTCGGCGCTAGGATTTAGTGGACCCTTTTGTTGATGGCCATGACTGGAGTCGAATGGTTTGTTGTGGGCGGCATCATCATTGCCTCCCTGGATCAAGTGATTCAGCATACACCCTGGAAAAGCAATAACGTCATCCAGCTTGTGCTGACTGGCCTCAAGGCAATTTTTCGAGTGAAGGGCTGATGGCAGCCAATGAACAATTCTGGAACGAGTGCTTCTCTATTGCTCGGCAATGTGGTGCTCGCTTTCCAGAACTTGTGGCTGCGCAATGCTGCCTGGAAAGCGGCTTTGGACAACATGTGTCTGGCCGTAATAATTTTCTTGGCCTAAAAGGCAGTGGATCCAACGTATCCACGCAAGAATGGTACGATGGTCAATGGGTGAATATTACTGATGGCTTCATCGACTTTCCTAGCCTGGCTGCTTGCATAGAATATTTAGTCACAAGATGGTACAAAGACTACCATCAATTTAGGGGTATTAACAATGCTCCGAATCGCTACGCTGCAGCTCGCATGCTGAAGGATCAGTCTTATGCCACTGATCCAGACTATCCGGCAAAGCTTTCGCGATTAATGAAACAATACTCTCCCCAGTCTTCCCTTCCAATGATTGGACCAGCTAAGCGCCCCCAGGATTTTGGTTTCAAGAAAGGTGATTCTCACCTTATCGTCAACGACATTAGCGAAACCATGAAGGCCTTTTCTTATGAAGGCAAGCTCCTATGGGAAATCCCTTGCTTGGCCCGTGGACAGCACAGCGACCTTGAATTTAAATTAACCAATTCTGACACGCCTCCTGGTTTGTATAAAATTGGGCAAGTTTATAAAGATTACGAAAGCGTTGGAAATGCTCCTAGCTATGATCGCACCCTAATGTCGTATGGATGGTATAGCTTTGACTTGGTGGAGCTAGAAAATCAAGAGAACAAGCATGGCAGGGCCGGAATTATGATTCATGGTGGTGGATCAGCATGTGGCTGGCCTGGTGCATGGGCACCCAATCAACAACTATTTTCGACTTATGGTTGTGTACGTTGCAAAAATATTGATCTAAAAGATAAAATTCTTCCACTAACCAAAACGGGCACAGTATTTGTAAGTGTTTTTCAAGAGGGATGAACAAGCAAGTCTGGTTCAATGCGCTTTGTTACGAGGCTGGCCTATGGGCAGTGCAACAATGGCCCTCATTGGCCTTTAATCCATGGTTCAAGAGGCTCATGGAACATTGCAGGCTCGACTGGGCAGAATGGAAGACCATAGCCGTCATGGAGGCTGTAGACCGTCAAACAGCGCCATTGGTAGAGCAATGGGACAAGGAAGAAAAGCTTGCCAAGGCAGAAAAGCTTGCCGAAAAGGCTCAGGAACTCTTTCCAATGGCTACAATTACAGCATTGCCGGATGCCATTGTCCCGTCAGTCATAATTGTTCACAATGCTTCAGAGGAGGCCAGTGATGCAATTAAAGCCCTTGGCGCAGAACTTCGCATTACATGGCAACTTCCCAATACAAAGTAAATCCAATTTCACAATGGAAATCATAATTGGCCTTGCTCTGTTCTCCGCTGGCATCGCATTAACTAGTCGTCTATATTGTCAGTTGGTCCATCCATATCGATCGCCTTGCGAGGTTGCATCTCTACGTCACATCGACAAATAATATCGCATGGTTCCAATTAAACGACTTCCACCCAGCCAATCATTCCAAGGGCCTGAGCGTTTACTCCACTATCTACTGCCAGCCTGGTAGGGAAGATTTTGCTTCGTTCTTCGCAGTACAGTATCTCCAGATGCTGTAGAAACAGTCATTGCCACGCTACTTTCATTAGTCAAGAAAGTAGATGTACCACCGCCAACCAAGCTATCAAACCATTGGTCTGGACGCTTGTCATAGCGCATCGTGCTATCAAAAAGCGTAAAAGGAAAGCTTATCCTCGCTCTCCCAAAGGCATCAACGGCTCCACTGTCTGGCCCTTTTGACAGAATCCGCCCACGGTGATCGGCTTCAATGTGAGTCTCAAACTGCACACCACCAGCAACAATCTGTCCCATGGGCCTTCCTTTCTTAACTTATTATAATGATTTATTTACCACCTTGCCCTCTCATGGGTTTTTTACCCTTACGTCGTGGACGTGAATTTTGTCCTTGACCAATGGAAGTAGTCTTTGGGCGTGAGATGACAACATGCTTAGCGCTAGCTGCGCCGGTTTTGCTTTTGACTGCCATTGGTCAATGGGAAAGAAATAGTTTAACGCTTTTCTTTTTTGACTACCAACGTTCTAGTAATATGCTCAATCACGGTCCAACTCAGAGTCCAAATCCTGCTGAGGTGAAGCCATTATTAAAAGAGACCACATCATTAGAAGGTACGCTGACAGAGACAGGATTCCAATTGCTGTAATCATGGCTAGTGATGTAAGCCGCCAGTTCGGCGGTGGTGGCAGTAGCAACGATAGCATCCTCCTTGGTATTGCTCAATGATCGAATTTCTGCTCGACGATCAAGAACGGCTTGCGGCACTGGCTTTCCTGAACTGGGATCGTTCAGTCGTTCGATGAACCAGCCAGTATCTGCAAGCATGGTGCCTGCTGTTTGCTTGGTCTGCGCTACCCACTGCTCAACGAGTTGCTGGTGGTCCTTGGGTAGATTTGGGCTCCAGTAAAAGCGCTGGTCGTACCAGGCGGGTTCGGACTGCTCCGTGATCCCTATAGCAGCCCGATCCTCGGGGCTAGATAGTCGTAGCCAGTTAGCTGGGTACTGGATGCCAGTCGTGGGATCAGTAAAACAATTGTCAGTGCTAAGGGGTTTACCGTCAAAAATGAACATTGGCCATAAAATGGTTCTTGCAGTAGTCTACTGCATGTCCGACCGAGACTACCATGGCAAAAACCTTGCAAGAAACCTGGCTGGAATTCAAAACCGAGCGTAGTGCAACGGTTCACCCAACGACACTAGCGGCAGATTACAAGCAGGTGGGGCTGTGGCTCGAACGGTGTCCCATCACGGAACTGACAGCAGGTCGTCAAGTTATGTCATGGGTGCTTACACAGCAACCAGTCAAAGCCAGTCGTCGTGTGGCCATGTATGTAAAATCTTTATATAGATGGGCAGCCAGTGAAGACATTGCATATTTGAATAAAAATCCAATTAGTACATTCCGAATGCCGAAACCGCCACAGTCGGACGACGAAATCATTGTTATACCCAAAAATGAAATATCAATCCTACTTGCAGCACTAGAAGGTAAACAATCGCGCAGTGGTGCCAGGTGGTCTTTGTATGCAGAAGTGATGCTTCAGACAGCCATGAGGACTGGAGAGGTCAGGGCAATGCAATGGACAGATATTGCTGATGACAAAGTGCTTGTCCACTCTAATTACACACTCACCCATGGGCTGAAAAATTCAACAAAAACAAACAAAAAGCGGTTTGTTCCGCTAAATGCAAGGTGCATGGAGGCCATCAACAAGCTTGAACACAGCAGTAATTTTATTTTTCCTTACAACCGATATGCATTCCAAAGTTTTTTCTATGATCGTGCAACGGAATTACACCAAGCAGGAATCACCACCCATCGCTACAGGCCTTACGACCTAAGGCATACTGCGATCAGCCGATGGATTGAAGCAGGTATTCCAGTGGCGCAAGTTGCAAAATGGGCTGGAAATAGCACCGAAGTAATCTTCAAGCATTACTGCAATGTTACCCAGGATTATGAGATGCCAGTGTTGTAGGGGTTCAGACTACTGGCCCTCCAGTTCGTCGGCGATGGCAAGGAGATCCCTCTCAAGACAATAAGGATGGCTTTTGGCCATGGTTACACCAAGGGTTTTTGTAATTTTTTGTTTTTTTGTGAATTTGACGGCAGCACGTAGGGCGGCAGCGGCAATTTCATTAACATTCTCTAGGCAGAAGTCTCCAGTGGGAACTGTTGCTGCATCCAGCACGGATTGAGCCGCAGGGGAAAGGTCATCCATTGGGCAATGCCTCCAGTTCGTCGGCGATGGCGCGGAATTCGGCGCGAACATCGTGTCTTGTGGAGCCTGGTAGGCCGGTGCGATGCCACGGTTTCTGTTCTGGCACCACTTGATCCGCAGCAACGAGAAGAGCAGCAGCAACCATTTTGCAAACCACTGGTTCAAACGCTGGACCTGAATGTTGCATAGCAGCATCTAGTACAGATTGAGCGGCGGGAGAAAGTTCAGTCATAGTGCCTCCAGTTCGTCGGCGATGGCGCGGAATTTGGAAACAACCACCACTGACTCCGTTTCTGGATAGTCGGGGTGGTAGTTCCATTCAATCTTGCACTGATCAGCAGCAGCCCGCAGGGCGGCGGCAATGCACTGCCGGTAGACGGGATCGTTAATCACGTTGGGGTTGCCCATCGTGCCTGCTGTCATCACAGCCTGCGCGGCGGGGGATAGGTCAGTCATTGGTGGTTTCAGAAATGGGTTGGTACTGCGGCAGCCATTGGCCTTGTTTGTCGGTGAAACCAGCCTCATACAGGAACTGCTTAGCGGCGGTGGCATCACCGGCCATAGCACGTTCCATCAGGGTTGGAGCCTCTAGCGCGGCGGCTAGGTCTTCAAGGGTGTTGGTTGGAACGGCATAGAACGATTCCATGTCGCCGTACTGGGAATCGGTGTCGGCTAGGTGGCGCAGCACTGCCGCGATGCCATGACGGACGCTAAAGCCCCCGTAGAAACTGGCAGCTTGCTCAAACTCGTCAACTAGGCGTTGGGCGCGAGAGTCGCTAGTCATGGGGCCTCGGGGATGTATAGGGCGTTGGCGGGGAGCCAGTGGGTGTGAGCGGATGGATCAGGCACGCACAGGCAGTAGTGAA
>Ga0214921_10007643_pt1 | contig 14324 bp, 19 predicted proteins | sample LL1505_MetaG_FD_177992 | JGI IMG/M metagenome (GOLD analysis project Ga0214921, IMG submission 177992) | Freshwater microbial communities from Lake Lanier, Atlanta, Georgia, United States - LL-1505 | ecosystem: Environmental > Aquatic > Freshwater > Lake | place: USA: Georgia | collected... | reverse complement strand
AAAAATTTTTCATTTTTTTTATTCATTTTATAATTTTTTTATTTTCTTTAGCAATTTAAGAAAATTAAAATCTTTCAAAAATTTGATTTAGCATTTTAAGATTTTGTTAAGTTTTTGATTTACTTATAATTCTTAATTTAAGTTCTTATTAAGTTTTTGAAAAGCGACTTAAAGAGATTCTACTACTTACGTTTATGGCAATTAAACTCACGAACAAGAAAGTAGTAGACTTTTACCATGCAAATCCAAACATATCTGTAGATCATGTCAATCTGTTACTTGTAGACATGATGGAAAAAATGGTACATGACTCTATTAATAGCTCTATCGTGTCACAGCTGTTAGAACGCTTACAAAATGTAGAGTCTGAAATAAAAACAACGCGGGAATCAGTTACAAAAATGCAGCCAGATATGCTGCTGAGTTTCTCTGTGAAATTGATGGAGATGAAAAAAGAATACATGGAAGATATTCGTAGTATACTTACCACGAATGTTACAGAAAAAATCGCGCCAGTTATGAAAGAGTACGTAAGTCATTTGATGGACAAGACTGCATTGTTATTTCAAGATATTCCAAAATCACAAGATGCCTTGTCTATCAAATTGCAAGACTCTATACGTGACATACAAAAGTGTATTGTAGATGAATCTAAAAAGGTATCTACTGGTCAAACACTGCAAGAGTTCATGTTTTCTATTGAACAAAAATTTAACACCACACAACTTTTATTAAATTCATCCTATGAAAAAATGGATTATGGCTTGAAGGAAATTAAATTAACACAAGATCATCAACATTCTGCCATGAAAGAGTTGTCTTCTATGAATCAGCAATCTGTACAGGATTTATTACGTAAAATGGATAACTCTTGTTCCAAAGGAAAAGTATCTGAGAACATGTTGTATCATATTTTACAAACCATGTACCCTTCTGCAGAGTTAGACTTTGTAGGTACTAGCAAGGAAACCGGTGACTTTATTTTGGAAAGAACAGACAAACCAAAGCTATTGATTGAAAATAAAAACTGGGAAAAAAATGTTTCAAAAGATGAAGTAGATAAATTTGTACGAGATACTTCTATTCAAAATTGTTGCGGATTATTTCTATCTCAACATACTGGTATATCGCACAAAGAAAACTTTGAGATCAATGTACAAAATGGTAATGTATTGATGTATGTTCATCATGTAAATAATGATTTTGAAAAGATTAAAATTGCCATTGATATCATTGATCATTTCAAAGAACAATTGGATTCATTAGATAAAGATGTAGAAGTGGATACCATTCCAAAGGATATGTTGAAAAGAATAAATGATGAATACATTGCATACATTTCAAAAAAGAGTGAGGCACAGAAATACGTAAAGGATTTTACTACAAAGATGTGCAAACATATTGATGACATTACTATTCCAAGTTTGACTTTATATTTATCTACAAAGTACACTTCTGTGAATAACTACATTATATGTGAATGTGGTAAAGAATGTAAAAATAAACAAGCCTATTCTGCTCATAAACGCGGATGTTCTGTTTTACCTAAAAATGAAGTGATTTAAACATTATAAGATTTATAAATGTATGAGTTGTACTGGAAATGGTCGTTGCATGAAACGTTGTACTTGTAAATCTATATGTTCCTGCTTAGATATAGGGCATGAACATATTTCATTTGGTATACATTCTTTTTGTAAAGTAGAGTGCAGACATAATTGTAAACCAAAGCAATGTTCAACACAATGGTGCAAGGAAATTGTTACCACAAATCAATCCACATGCAACAATTGTAATATTTTTAAGATTGAGTTTACTACTGTACAAGAAGAATGTTGCATTTGTTACAAAAAAAAATATATGATAGAGACTCAGTGTAAACATCGTTACTGTTTTGATTGTTTGATGAATGATCAAGCGGAAGAAGTGGTTTGTTTTCTATGTAGAAGGCCGTTAGAATTTAATCCAATTTAGTTTGTCTTACTTCGCGCATAAACACTTTCAAATCTTCATACAGTGGAAACATAACTTCTTCGTATTGTTTTTGAAGAGATACCTTTAATGCCTCATTTTCAGGAAGGTTAAACTCTGAATAATTCTTTTTTGTATTCGTTAATTTAGTATCACGTTCAAGGGATGTCACAATTCCGTGACATTCAAAACATAACAACTGACATTTGTCTATTTCCTTGTAAATGGTCTCTATGGGTTCATTTATCATAACCATATTGTACACCGTGTCGGTTTTATCAAACATATTTAGATGATCAAAATGAAAACAATCATATTTGTTTTCTTTTTGTTTTAAACAAATCGCACAATGATAATGTCTATAGGTTTCAATGAGAGACCATATATGTTCTCTTTCTTTCATGATTCGTGAAAAGCATGTTTGACAGATTTGAGTCCCTTTCCATGGTCTTGCAATATTTTTTTGAGTCATAACGATTAACTGTTTACATTCGTGACAATGAATATTTTCTTTACAGTGTATCCATTTACGTAGATTTATTTTTCTATTTGTCAATGCATCCTTCGGTATTTGACTATATAGTGATGTACAGTGGTCCAATGAGATATGTAATTGTTCACTTAGAATGACCAAATTCTTCTCGTCGTCTTCTTTATCTTTTTTCAATAAATAGTCTTTGATGTACTCTATCCATTCACGATTCTGTTTGCCGTGAACAATACAAAGTTTACTGTAGTGGTTGTGTCCTGCTGCATAGCATGCCGTACATATACACCGCTCTACATCAACTTTTATTTCTCGCGAAAGTTGTTGTAGAAAGGGTCTTAGTTTTTGAAATTTTTCATGCCGTTCTATTCTCTCCATCAAATCAGCTTTATTACCTGTTTTTGTGATATTATAGTCTTTACATTTTTGTAATAGCTCATCCTTGCTAACCATCTGTAAAAAAGTGAATGTATGTTGATATCAATTTTAAGTACTAAGGGCATGGTTTACATTTTTCTTTCATTATTTCACGTAACTGTTCGTATACATCTTTGGTATGTGTTTCGTATCTTTTTTGTAGATACTTGTTTCTACAATGGTTAAACTTATCCAGCCATTCATTTTCAAAATGAATAACCAAATCGTAACATTCCATGCAAAGAGGTTCAAACCTATCTACTGTTCTATAAATGTCTTCCTTGTCTACACCGGTTTGAATCATTGTTTCAATACATGCTGATTCAAATACATTGTGTGCATGATAATGAAATCTATGGTCGGGACCGATCTTTACTGTAGAGCATACAGTACATTTCATGGGTTTGTGTTGTTCTACTGCTTGTCTAGTTTGTTCACGTTCCTCGGAATGTTTACCGTAACATGTGTCGCATAGATGTTGACCTTTCCAAGTATAACAGTTTACTGCACAAATGGTTCTATTGCAGGTGCATGTTGCAAAGATATTTACGCCGTTGTAGAGATGCGATAGCTCAAAAGTCATGGTTACCTTTTATGTAGAGTGGGAATTTCAATTTTGAATGAAAATAGGTTTCATACATCCATATTCAAACACACTTCTACATAAAAAAAATATTTTTTTATGACTGAACTTTTTTCAGGACTTGTACATTTTTAGATGGTTAATAGTATGGCATGCGGTATTATCATTTATGGAGTAGACTATATCCGAAGCCACATGGATAACATAAGACAGTGGCAGACAATGAATCCGGGTATAGAGTTTATCATTACTACTGTAGAGGAAGAGGAAAAGGCTGCCATTGAAGCCATCACGGACGGTGTTGAAGTCATTTACATAGAAGAACCCATTGTACAGTGGTGTAAACATGAAATGAACAGGTTAGGTGTAGCCATCCATTTTTATCCGATGTGATGCGATGGTTTTGTTTGGATGCGATTAAAGATCGTGGTGAAAAAGTATTTTTAATAGAAGCGGATGTTGTTTGTTTGAAAGAAAATTGGATGATGGAGTATCCTCCTACAGAGTCTCTTACGTTATTCGGAACGGACCGTGCCTGTGCACTCTTTTGTCCGTATAAGCGTGCTATGGATTCATTGATGGACCTGGTTACTTTTTATAGAAATGTATACGAGTATCTCATTGAAGAAAATATATTTGTAGGTAATTTTGATCATTTGATGTATGATATGGATGAGCACCTGCCGGAGGCGTATCGTGCCATCCTAGCGAAACCAAAAGAGGATAGAAGTACAGAAGAGGATGAACGGAATTATTTGAATGGTATTACACATGGATTGATGGGTATTGGACAAAGACGTTTCTTTGGTATTCATGTACAAGAGGGCATAGAAGATATCATGTACAGACATTTAAAACAACAAGAATGGAGGATCAAAAAACGAAAAAGAAGAACAAAAAAGGTGGAATGCGTATTCGTAAAAATAAATCAAATAAGTATGGATGCAAAGGCAAGAAGAGCCGAAAGAATGGCCAAAATGAAAAAGCCTGAATCTGTTGTAGTGAAACAAATTGGTACCTACGATATGTCTGATTTGCATGAATTTACCATTACTACACTAGATAAGACGTATACACTTACGTATGAAACAAAATGTGCAAAAATAAAAATAAATCATCCAGTATTATACATTAGTATTTTGAATAGATGTGGTTATCGTGGATCAGTTACATTAACTAAACTCATTGCATTTGCAGATAAAAATGGATTGACCATAGAGTTAGAAGATGAGTCTACTATAAAACATCATGAAGAGATTGATTTGTCTTTATTAAAAATAGCACAAACGGGTAATACGTGGTATGGAAGATATGGATTTACAAATGGATTAGACCCGGAAGAAGTAGATGCATTTATACATTCACCTTATAAAGATAGTACGTATAAAGAAAAGGCAATAGAATTGGGTAAACGATTAAAACGTGGTGAACCAGTGATGGAAGAAATCCAGGAATTATGTAAACAGGTAGAAGACTTTTTGAAAACAACACACTATACAAGGCACCATAAAAGGGGTGGTAAAACGAGACGGCGTTAACGTCTGGTTTTTCTTTTTCTTTTCCTTCGCCTACGTGTCCCTGCAGCTTGTGGCCAATCTACACGCATCGGGCCTTTGGAATCTACATGAATGGTACACGCTCTTGGCAATGCATAGGTACGTGGTTTAATGTGTTCTTCTTCTAATTTGTTTATTATGTCACGAATATCGGGATAAGTACCTGTACTTAAATGTCTTGCATACAGACCCCTGTTCATATCAATGATTGAATCCTCGCATAAACTATCTTCTACCCATGATGCAGGTGATTGTTGTAATGTTTCAAAAAAATTACTGGGTAACGCTCCGCAATCTATACAATATTTTATAAGTTTCATGTCGGATTCTTTACATGGTGTATCCACATATTTCCAAGGATACCCGGCATTTTGTTGTTCCTCTTTGGTTCCAGGTAATTGATCTGTAGGATAGATGCATCTTCCGTAGTCAATTGCTTTTGCAGCATACCTATTGTGAAAAGAAAAGGTATGTTCCCTTGTATACTTGTATTCATAATACTTATCTTCTGCGAATGTAAGTATGAGATTAGTATCATGCAAATCATTATGTGAAAACCCTGGTATAAGAGGTAGAACAAAGTAGACTTGATACAATACGCAAAGGATTTCGTGTTTCAACTCTTCCGATGGATGTCTTTTATGTTTATTTATCAATTCTTGGAAAGGGATCGCATTATATACTTGTTGAACCACGATACAAATATTTTCTGGATTTTCTATGGAACGTTTCATAAATGTATCTTGTAGCCGAGTGAGTATAGGGATATCCGGGTGATCTTGCATAAGTTGTTTATCGCCTGGTGCATATTCATAGATACCGTAGGTTTTTACAAAGAGAGGGAACCGATACAAAAGTCCGTTCAAATATTTACCTACGCGCCATTCATAGTATAAATTGTCAGAGGTTCTGTCAAGGTTTGATTTTAACACCACGTAACTATCATAGCCATCTACACTACGTTTCAATTCACGTACGAAGCCGTTTTCAGATACGCCGCCGATGGGACGAATAGATGTAATCCCGGCTTGACGTATATCCTGGAACCAGGATTGAAAGACATCTTCCCCGCGTCCGAAGGCGACACATTCTCCTGAAACGGGACATATTTGTTGTATGGACATATAAGAATACAATATTTTATAACTATATGTACGATAGCTTCTATGATGAAAGATCTCAAGAAGAAATAGATGCAGAGGGAAAAAGAAAATCAGAAGAAATAGATGCAGAGGGAAAAAGAAAATCAGAAGAATATAACAGATCAAGAATTCAGAAACTTGAAAAACAACGACAAGAAAGAGTAGAAAGAAAAACACGTGAAAGGGTAGAAAGAGTAGAAAGAGAAACACGTGAAAGAGAACAACGTGAAATGGTAGAAAGAGTAGAAAGAGAAACACGTGAAAGAGAACAACGTGAAATGGTAGAAAGAGTAGAAAGAGAAACACGTGAAAGAGAACAACGTGAAAGGGTAGAAAGAGAAGAAAGAGATCGTGTAGAAATGTTAGACCGAGAAATAGACGAATTTGAATTCAAAGAGTATCCAAAACCAGAGCGTTCTGTTACTGTACTAGTTAAAATGCATGGAATGAATACCGAAGATAGATTACCGGATTTTCCTGAGAATACTGTAATTGGTGGAGCAAAAGTTTGTTTACTTGCTGTGATAAACAAACGCGATTATGTAAATACATTGAAAAAAATGTACAGTCAACATGAAAAATTGAGTGATGCAAATCAACATTACGAACGTCCAGTGTTTAACGATAAACATTTAGAACAAAATAAAGAGTTGCGTATGTTATGGAATCATAATAAGGTACCACAGGAAGAATTAGATGCATTATATAAAGAAAAATTAGAAGGAAGAAGGTATTTATACGATAGAGAATATGCATTAGAGTTTGATGCGAATGCCATTTTTTTTGGTATAACACTTATACATACGAATGTACCAGAGTTGAAACCATTAGAAATGCCTACGGAAGTGGACACTATTTTTCCAAAAGACAATATCTCACTAGAAGAATACGAACAATATTTAGAATATCAAAAAACAAATTTATTGAATGTAGCCGTTGCTACAAAACTAGATGGGGTTGGGTTTGATAGAAAGGTTACGAGAGACTTGACAGGAATACCACATTATTCACACATTTTTTTTTCAGATTTATTAAAGTATTTTGAAAGATTTGGTGTACAACATGTAAATTTGATTGATGAAGGTTGTCGCGTATACAGTAGACCTTTCCCTCCTGCAAGAAAACTATCTATCAAAGAAAAGGCTGGGTATGATAAATACGTAAGAGATGGCAAAATAGGTGGTACTAAAAAATTGAAACGCTCCAAACGAACGAAACGAAAACGAAAATGAATCTATTTACATGGCTACAATGCATCTTCATAAGTAAAGTCTTGGCCGTACTTGGTATTAAGAGGAAACAGATTAAAAAGACAGCACCTGAATGTAAGGAGTGGGGTCAATGGATTGTCATTGATGAATAAAAATTGAAACGCTTCTACCTCATGGATCTGCAGAAAATGAACCTCTTTATTCTTTCGTTGATTCAAAAGGAAATTGCCGAATGCATGATGGACAAGCACGTGAGTAAAATCTTATTGGAAGCCGTTCAAATGCTGTGCACGGCTCTCCATGTACTGGAGGCTGGCAAGCATACGGCCATTTACAAAATGGCCCATAAAAATCATCCCGTTACGATCTGGTGCCGTACATCTCGCGAAAACTTTGAATGGACGTTGAAGCTCGTGGACTGTCTGCATGAAGAGTGGCGGCATAGGTACCAGCATACCAAGGTGCACAAGTCGTACGAGGTGGCCATGTACCTCAAGGAACATATACCGACGAATTTTCCAAAGCAGGGCCTTACGACGTTTGCGCTGGCGATGCCGGATGAGTACAAGACGGACGATCCAGTAGAATCGTATCGTGCGTACTACCTGTCCAAGCGTCCCATTGCATCGTGGAAGAATCGTAAGCCACCGGAGTGGTTCATAGATATTCCGTCATTATAACATGGGCTAGTACAGGTCCTACCCACCATAATTCTTTCCAGGCTTTTGTCCATTGGAAAAACCCATCCGCAATGGTTAGGATGGTCATGAGGACAATCGCCACCTTTTTTTGATTCGTATGTACCCATAGACTACGATGATAATGTCGCGGTACGTGAATGAGGCCAAGATACGTATACGCCATCCATGGATGTTTGACCCAGGCCAAATGCATGAGAGCAACGCCGATGGGTCCACCTGGTATATCGTGCCGCATATGGTACATGGAGCCTGCAAGTAGAAGACCCGTTTTGACAGGTAGAGGTAGATAGACGAGTGGTGCAAGAGCACCGTACACCACTAGACTTTGAACAGGTGCATCTATTAAATCAGTAATTCCATGTGGAGCAATGATGGGTAGCATTTCCTTTCATAGAGGTGAATTGTTTATGTTTATTTTCGGGTTCTTCTTTTGCGTGTAGCGCGTCTGGTGCGTCTGCGTCTACCAGCGGTTTGTAACTTTGCTACAATGGATTGAAGAATCTCAGGAGTGAACAAGGAGACGCTACGCTCGGTTACATCGGACACGGTTGCATTGGCAAGTGCTTTGTTCGGATCCATCGGTAACGGCTCTTCTACTTTCGTACCATCGGGGTAATACAAGTAGACGGCACCGCCACCCATATCAATCATCGGTTTACGGTTTGTCCTAGCTAACACCGATGCCCAAGCTGGTGCAAAATTGAGTTCTGGTAATTTTGGAACTTTTGGAACTTTTGGAAACACAAACATTCTATCTCTGAAAAGTGCTAATTGTTGACGTAAAGTGTCCATGAAAAAATTGGGAACAAATGCCTCTTGTGCAAAGGAAACAGGTTGCGGTTTTTTAAATTCTGGTTTTACTAAGTATCCGATGGCATTAAAAAAGAGAACACGATTCTCAGGGTTTTGTAAATGAGATTTAATCATTTCAGATAAAGGACTTACATCTGTATTCATCTTTGCACCAATGGTTTGAAATTCTGTACTGGTTGGATTAGGAGGTATCACTACTTTATAATCAAATGCTGGTTTTTCAATATCTTTGATCCATCCTTGTGTAGACGTAGACCCGACTGAAATAAACATGGTAAATTGCGGTAACATGTCGCGAAAGTTTTTATCATATTTATATTTTGCAAAATCTATGGATTCATACACGGCTTCGTCATATTGGGTTAAAAAACGGTGCTTGAATGTAACACCCCCCCTCGGTTATTATTGTTTCTTTATTTAAAACGTCTGGATTGCTAGAGGCAACCTCTCTTGCTTTACCGGTTTGATAAATGAGTACTTCCATACTATCTACGTTTATTTTTTGTTTTCTTCTTTGGTTTCTTGGGTTTCTTGGTCGGTTTACGTCCACCTTCCTTTTTACCAAAAAAACTATTAAACGTATCTGAGATAGTTGATAAAACACCTGGTTTGTTTGCGGCTTCTTGTGCGGCTGTTTCTTTTTTTATTCTTTCTGCTTGTAATATCCACCCTTCTTTAGTATCGGGTTCTCCGCCAGGAAAGGGTTGTGGTGTTTTTTTACCAAATAGACTCATACTATTTACTTCTTTTTTTCTCCATTCATGTTGTACTTTACCGAATGTGGAGTAAATAAATCATCGTATTCATTTACCGTACAGTGATACGTAATACTGACTTGTTTTAATTGTTCATTACAATACTCTCGCACGGCATGCAATTGCCTTAATGGATCTTGAATGGATGGAAATCCAGGATTTTCCTTCAAGTACTCTATCCATTCTGGTTCTGTAAATCGTGGAAATTGTTGCGTCACTGCATGAAATGCTTCAATCCCACTAATACTAATCAAATCCAAAATATGATAAATGTCTACCGCCTTTTGATGTTCCCTCTCTTGCTTATAAATGGTCGTTGCAAAATCATCCTTGTTCAAGTTACCCAACATGTACGTAACGCGTACCTTACGCGCTTCCTGATCACGCATTTGAATTCTCTGACGTGCTTCATTCGCCGTATACTGAATATGTTCCAGTAGACGACGGTGAATCCTCGCAAGGCGACCACTCAACTCTGGATCTATCAAGCGAAGCATACGCAGTATCCAGCCTATTTCCGGAATACCACCACACTGTACATCCCCTATATTTCGCAAATTCATTCCGTTACGTGCCATTTCATAGTAGTGGGGATTGTGAATCTGTCCCGTTTCAATCTTACCCGTTTTCCAACTAAATGCCGTGCCGCATACCGCACCCGTTTGTTGTGCCGTACAGTACATTTGGTCACATCCATCAATCTTATAAATACGCGTACCGCACTTGGGACACGGCTTCGTCTCCTTTTTAATCATGTCCGCCGTCAACTTGTCCGACTCTACGCACGTGTGATCGTCCTCCTTTTTCGTCAAACAATCGGCACATATTTGGGTTTGACACGTCCCACACTTGTACTGCGTAGAAAGGAAGCCGCGACAGGCCTCCATGGGACACGACATGATGAATTTCTTGCGTGGATCTAGTGTGACGACCGAGGCACTGTCTACATATTCATTCATGAGCCAGGTAGGTACTGCTTCACCCCGCATACGATACTGATTGGCATGAATGGCATTGGACAGCTTGGATATCTTTTTCTTCAAGTCATCTATTTCGGATGCATACGTACGGTTTTGTTTGTGAAGTCGTAGACGTTCCTGTTCTGCTTCCACGTAGGGCTGGGTATCTGGTAATTTACCCATTTCAATACTGGTCAGTGTATTGGTGTGGGTTTCCTTGTAGGTAGTGAGAACCCATGATCGGTTCAAGTGTCGGACCATAAAGTGGGTTGTGTATAGGGAGCTACAGTTCATACATTTGGGCAGACCATTACACGTCTTGAGAAGAAAGGTACGGACGCATTCCTTGCAACACTTGATATCGCAGGAAAAACATGGTACGGGAGCACGGGTGCTTTGGTTAAAGGGAGCGGTACATACTTGGCAATCCATTTTACACTAACAATAGTTTTTCTATTTCAATTTTAACAGTAAATCTATAGAGGTAGTATGGATTTAGAAGTGGATCATTATACCAAAGATGAATTAGTAGAACTTCTTGGATTAAACATTGATGCAGTAACCCATGCGTCTATCAAAGAAGCGGTTCGCCAAAAAATCATAGAGTACCCCGGCACCAAACAAGAAGCTTTTTTCAAAGACATTGAGGCCAGGTTATTAGATGAAACCAAAGAAGAAGACGTAGCAAAAACCGTTCAAGTAGACGTAAAGAGGGGAACCATCAATCCCGATTTAAAACAAACCATTACACGTTTGGTTAATATAGATTCAGCATTTCGGATTGCTAGTCCAACCAATACGTCGGATAGTTTCATTTTTCAATTGACGGAACCTTTATTAAATGTAGTGTCGGTTTCCTTGTATTCGTTAGAAATTCCACAATCCTGGTATACTTTTTCTGCCGCCAAAGGAACCGTCAGCTTTCTCGTATGTGTCATCACGGATACGGCAACGAAATATCCCGTGACCATTGACGAAGGGAATTATACGACGGTAAGTTTATACACGGAAGTCGTGAATAAAATCAATGCAGCAATGACGGGTATCCTTACGGCATCCGCGGTATACAATCATAATACGGGTGTGTTAACTTTGGTATTTACTCCAGTGAATCCTTTGATTTTTACGATTCAATTGTTTTGGGTAGATAATTCAACGCCTTTGTTGGCGAACAACAAGTTTAATTCTAATGTAGGTTGGTTACTGGGCTACCGTAAATCCATCACCACGGCTGACCGTAAAGAAAGAACCGATCCATTTACTGCACCTGCAGAAAGTTTAGTAGATGCAAGTGGTACGAAATATATATTGTTATCGTTAGAAGATCATAAAACCAATCGTATCAATCGTAGTATCATTGCTGTAAGTAACACGCCGAATACGCCGATTGCCATGCCATCCTACTTTGCCCAAGATACGGCACAGTACAGGACATCGGCGACTACCATTCAAGCGATTCCAACACGTAACCTTACCAGTAAACAAATTTATACCATTAATGCCATTTCGGAACAAACCATGACCAATAATGCGATTGAATCCTATGATTCCAGTAACTTTTTTGCAAAGATTGCCGTAAAGAGAACAGAGTGGGCAAAAACAACTCCTACGGGTGGTACAGAAACCATAGATGGTGTACCCGGCAAATTATTCGTGGAAAACGGAGGTCCACTTGCTTTACAAAGTAGAGAATATTTTGGACCAGTCAATTTACAAACGTTAACCATTGGATTATATGACGATAAAGGAAATCTATTAGGAATGAATGGAATGGATTGGAGTGTTAGTTTAACTGTAAAAAGTATTTATCAATACTAAAAAAAGGTATATTTCAAGTTTGTATTGTTTGGGTTTTTTTTAAAAGTCACTTTCATACTCTGGATCTTCCGCTGACATGGTATCTTCCGTTTCTTCTTCTTCGTCTACTTCATACTCCGGTTCTTCGTCGTACCGCTCGTCCAAGTCGTTCGCTACATTGTACGCAATCCATTTCAGACGTAATTTATGGACTGCAACACACATACGGTGATGCGTGGATAGTTTGGGACGAAAGGTAATGCCGAGATACGTTTCCGGCTTTTGCAAATCCACCCATCCGTAGGGTAACGTCTTGACAATGACGGGCGGTGGCTCTACAATATCTTTAATATGGGAAAAGCTTAGCGGTGCATCAGCCTTGGGGACAGCACACAGCTGCGGGAACTCTTTGCGAAAATTGCGAGACATTTTATACCAATGGAGGCGGACTCGTGTTTCAATTTTTTTAACCATGTTTAGTATGTCTATTGCTACCATGAAAGCAAAATCACTTGCCATGTACAGCGTTCATTCCGATAAAACAGGATTTTCATTAAACGGGGCATTACGTCAACCACCTCTCGGTGCCAATTTGGGAAGAAGTGTTACGCGCACACCCTTTCGCGGTCCTGCGCCCATGGGTCACGGTATGGGAAGTAGGTGTCGCGTAGGGGGATGGCGCGCTCGTACATGCGGTGGAACCTACCCTCTGAATATTCGCCGGTCTTCTTTAGGAACACCTCAAACGTTAGTGAAACAATCTGTCATGAATCAAAAGGGAATGATTGAAACCAGGTACACGGGTATTCTACATGGTGCTTACCCTAGATCGCACGTGTTCAATGTACAGACCGTGCCTTATATTGAACGTATTGGGAAAGAGGTGCTGGGCTGTCCCATTGTAAAAGGGACCTATACGCAAGGGTTACAGGCCAATAAAAAAGCGAGATGTACACCTTATACCAAGACATTACTGGATATGGATTATAAAAGATATTATGTAGAGGTGGGTGCTACCTGTAACCAGTTAGGTGAACCATTCAAAGTATTTCATAATTGTGGTACGATTGCTTAAATGTCATCTATGTTAATGTCCATGTCTAGGACAACGTCCGTCTTTTCTACGTCTACCTTGTCTATGAAATCAATGTCTTCCTTTTGTTCAAAGATACGCCATGGTCCATCCATCGTAAGTAGGCGAGCGACTTCTGCATCGGAATAAATTTCCAAGAGATCACAGTTTTTCTTCAGGGTTTCAAAGGAACGTACCCCCACGAGAAGCCACGTGCCTACTTTGAATGCGTTTCGTTCTTTGGTAAACTTTTTACGTACGTGGCACATCATTGTTCCGCCGGGTACTTTGACTTGTAGGATACCATTTCCCATGTTTTTTTCTAGGATAGCGACGATTTCACCATCTTCTTCTGGAGGACGGAAATAGTTAGAACGTTTAGGCATTTTTGAAATTCTTTTCTAGGAATGGGAATCAATTTTTTTATAAAGGTATAGTATGCCCAACGCTTGGTTAAACCACGTACGCCAGCTTCGCAAGAATAACCGTAACATGAGCTACAAACAGTTATTGAAGCATGCCAAGAACAGCTATGGCGGAGGCCCCGAGACCGAAACAAAGAGTCAGCAGAACCAGGGTGGTACCCCTCCTACCGGCCTTGGTGCTGTACAGAACATGATTCGTTCTATGACCCGCGGTGGCTCAGCTGTACAGGCTGATTTTGCTCGGTCGTCTCTTACACGCTCGGCCACTACGTTAGGCGGAAGACGTCGCTCACGCAAAACGAGACGCCGCCGGCGATAATCGTTTGCTTGCATCATAATGTAAATTGATGTGTTTCTGTGATAACAATAACGTGAGGGCATACATGTCCCATGTTCTCCATCCTTCTATTAATTTGGCAATTACTTCTTGACGAG
>Ga0214921_10007642_pt1 | contig 14326 bp, 13 predicted proteins | sample LL1505_MetaG_FD_177992 | JGI IMG/M metagenome (GOLD analysis project Ga0214921, IMG submission 177992) | Freshwater microbial communities from Lake Lanier, Atlanta, Georgia, United States - LL-1505 | ecosystem: Environmental > Aquatic > Freshwater > Lake | place: USA: Georgia | collected... | reverse complement strand
GTTTTTCTATTTTGTTTTTCTATTTTGTTTTTCTATATTTTTTTTATGTTTTTCTATGCATTAGTAATATATTGTGTTGCTAGATTCTTTTGAATAGTAACCACTCGCAATCCAAAAGAAATACAAGCATTACTAGTATCATTATTATTTACAGACCCAAAATTAAATAGGGTGCCATTGGGTAACAATAATTTAGTAGTAATTTTATTTAAGTTGATACGAGGATTATAAACACGCGTAACAGTATTTTCAGAACTATCACCCACCATTCTATAATATTTATATTTGCCTACAGTAGTATAATCAGTAAGAATTGCAAACGCCTTAGATAAATAATCATTAGTGCCATAATAATTACGTTCTAATTCATCAAATTGAAGTAATAGATAAGGATAACTTGCATTATTTGCATCGCTTGAATCTGTTTGGTCGCTAGTATCCCTAATAATAACATTCATTAATTCACACGATTTAATATTATGAAAATTACGTTCGATATATCCTATCCGGGGGTCAGTTGTAGATGAAGAAGGCGCAGGTGCAAAATCAATAATAAAATTATTAGGTGCACTAAATAAATTTGTATTGCGGTCATTAGAATTTATAACCACATAATAATCATATTCACGTATTTCTGGAATCATCATATCAGTTTGCTTCTCTCTGTCGCGAATTGGAAAATCTTCATTGAACGGTTCTGGTTTTTCTATTTTAACCATATCGCTGGCAGGTGCCATATTTTTAGGTAATTCCGCATCAACTGTTTTATCACTATCTAGAAGAATAGCGACTTTATTTGTATAATTTTCTAGGTATTTTTCCATTGATATTTTGCTTTCTGAATCCATTGAAAAATTGGTTGTATCATATTGAACGCCCTGCCGATTATCACTATGCATTGTCATTTTAAATTTGTGGTCAATAATATCTATTATTTTACTAATGGCTTTTTCATCTAGAGGCTGTTTTTTCATTGATTGGGAAACAATTGTAATGATAGTTGATTTATTAAAGCCAGATGCATCAATTGTATTTGGATATTTATTTTTAAAATGATTATAAATTTTATCACTAATTCTATCTGCCAACATAGCCAATACTGCATTTTGCTGTGTATTTTGATTGGCTGGATGATTTGGATGGGTAGGCAACCCTTTCTGTCTTACTTGACTATCTACATTTATTGGTTTAGTTGTGGTGGTTTGCAATCCACTATGTTTTAAACTAGTGTTGGATGGGGGTAAATATGATGATGATATATATGTATTTTGTGTATTAGGTGTATTGGGTGTAGGTTGATAAATTGTTTTATATGGTGGATTATTTTGCCGGCTGGGGTCATATGTGGTATTTATTAAATTATTTTGCAGACTAGTAGAATTTTGTGCTGATGTTTTAGAGAATTGGGACATAGTAAATGAATTATGTAATACAATATTATGTGATACTATAGTATATATTGATATTTAACGAATATTATATACGTGCTTATTGCTTTAATTCAATATTATTTTTGAAAAGTTATAAGAAAAGCCACTTTTAAAATTATTGAAAACAATATAAAAATTGATTATTATATGTCTAACATAAGAATTATTAAAATTTATTATATATAAAATAAAATATAAGTAATATATATATTAAAATGAATACTAATAATCTAAAAAAAAAAAAAAATAAAATAATGCAAAATATTATTGAAAATAATTATATTCCAACAGAATCTGAAATTAAAGAATTAACTGGAATAAGAACATTAGAATTAAATAAAGAACATTATATTGAAAAATTAAAAGAATATTATTTAATTCAATATAGTCCAATATCTAATATTAATAATGTTAAGATCAAACCATTAGAATATAATATTTTTTTAAAAACAAACACAAAAAACAATACTAAAAAGAATACTAAAAAGAATACTAAAAAGAATACTAAAAAGAATACTAAAAAAACAATAATTGCTAGTGGAAAAAAAATAAATTATATAATAGGACATCGTTTTAATCCTATAAATTATAGAAAGCAAATTATGGTTCAAACTGGAGGTTTTATTAATTTTGAAGAATATAATGAAGTTATACCTGAAATATTTAAACAGGTATTAAATAATAGTATTGAGGAATTTATAGGCGAAGAAGGATTAAAATTTAATGAATTATTAAATAATGTGTTTAATTTTTATAAAAACGAAAATTTTGAAATTGAAAAACATAATGAATATAAAAAAATAGCAATTCAGAAAATAATAGAAATATTAGGAGAAAAAATAGCAAATACTTTTGCTAAAATAGCAAAGCAAAATACATTATTTAACAATAACAATAAAAATAAAAATAACAATAACAATAATAATTTAGATTTTATTATAAATAATAGTAATATTGATTATATTAATTTAATAACTAAATATATTTTTGGATATTTTAACCAAAAAATAGGATATGATGATATTTATAGTGAATATTACAAATATTCAAATTTAAAAGATGGTATTAGAATACATAAATTAAATTTAGATTATTATGCAACTTTTGGAATTAATATATCCAATATAATTGTATCTCAAGATTTACCAGTAATTAAATTAAATTTAAATGATAATTATTATAAATATTTAATTATAATAAATTTTATCCGATTAAGATATAATGCTACATATTGGATAAATCTTAATCCTCATAATTTAATAGAAAAAGAATTATTAGATCTAAATTTAGGAAAAAATTTTAATACTGAATATTATAATAATGAAATTATAGATTTAGAATCATTTACTATTAGAAATGCAATACATTTTTTAAATAAATATACTGAGTTAGAAGAAACAATATTAATTCATTGTGGTGCTGGTTTTGGGCGAACTCATATTCAGGTTATTCTATTAATTATTTGTAGAATCATATCAAAATCATTGAAAATTTATAAAAAATTGGAAACAGAAATGAACATAAATAATAATCTTACAAAACTTGAAGATATTCAAAAACAAATATCAAATTTTATATATAATATTTTTGGTTTACAAAAAATTAAAGAATTAATTACAGATAAAATTAATTTAACTGATGATTTAGAAATTTATAAAGAACAAAATATGTTATTTATATATCGATATAATGCAATGTTATTATCAATATTATATTTTATTGATAAAAAAGGTTTGTATTTTGATTGGTTATATGATATTAAAATTAAATTTCTAACATTAGAAGGTAATATTTTGCAATATTTTGAAACACCTTATAATTTAAATACAATTAAAACCTCATTTCTAGATACTTTAACAAAAAAATCTAAAGTAGTAAAATTTTTTTATATTCCAGATAGAGATTCTGTTTATGCATTAAGAGACAAACCAGTAATAAATTTTATCGACACACAACTGCCAGATAATATTGATGATATTTAAGCATTTATTTTATATAAATATATAGTATATATAATAAACAAATAAGATAACTAAATTGGTAAATTGATTAAAATGAAAACAAATACGAAAACAAATACGAAAACAAATACGAAAACAAAAAAAAATAATAAAAAAAGTGCAATAAAATTATTCAAAAACTCCAATGACACAAAATTATTATTAATGCCATATCGAAATGAGACTGCAACAGCCAGTATTTATTTTTATTTTAAAGTAGGTAGTAAAAATGAAACACCAGAAATAAATGGGATTAGCCATTTCATAGAACATATGATATTTAAAGGTTCCCCTAAATTCAAATCTTATCTAGATATATCTAAAACTTTTGATGCAAATGGAATTTCCTTTAATGCATTTACTAGTAAAGATATGACTGCATATCATTATAAATTCCTTTCCAAACCTGAAAATTTAGATATTATTTGTAAGATAACCAGTGATATGATAATGTTTCCCTTAATGCGGGATAAGGATATTCTAACTGAACGTAATGTTATTATTCAAGAAATGAAAGATGATGAAGATGATATAGATGAATTTATTAATGATAAGATTGAATGTAGTATCTTTGATGGACATCCACTTGGAAGAACAATAATTGGAACTACAGAAACATTAAACCATATCAAACAAAAAGAACTTCTGGAGTATCATAAAAAATATTACCGTCTAGATAACTTACTAATTGCATTTAGTGGTAATATGGGAAACAACTACCAAACCATAATCAATAAATATTTTTCTAAATCTAGAAATGGAAACACCCATAACAATTATTTTATACCAATTGATATAAAAACACAAGGTATAAGTAATATAATACCTTATCAGGAAAAACACTTAACAACTACTATAGAATGTTATCCTAAAAACCTCAAACAAGATTATGTCCATATAATATTTAAAACCAAAGGAACATTTGACCCGCTATATAACCATTATAAACTGCTAGCAAATATCCTAGGCGGTAATATGAGTAGTCGCTTATTTGTAGAAATACGTGAAAAATTAGGTTTAGTATATTCTATTAAATGTTCACTTACAAATTATGAAGAAGTAGGGTATTTTGATATAGAAACCCAAAGCGAACACGATGATACTTTAAAATGTATTAAAAATATTTTCATTCAATTAGAAAAAATTAAAGACAAAAATAAAGATAAAAATAAAGATAAAAATAGTATTACCGAACAAGAAATAATTGATAATAAGAAAAATTATTGTGATATATTTGCATCTAATTTTGATGATATTGAATATGAAAATGAATATTATAGTAAGCAAATCTTATATAATAAATCTCTAGAGACATCACAAGACCGCATCAATAATATAAATAAAATTACATCAAATGAATTATTGGATACTGCAAATACTTTATTCGATTTTAACAAAGTACATATTATTACATTTGGTACGGTAATAGAAAAAAATATTAAAAATGTATTACAACACTTTTTGTAAAGTAATATTTTAATACATTTTACTACATTTTACTACATTTTACTACATTTTAAAAATTCATCGACACTGTAAGCTTTGCAAAGGTTTGCTAAATTTTCGATTTGTTTTGCATTTTGTTTTACATTTTATTTATTAGGCATATCCGTTAATAAATGGGCGTGCATTTATCCATATACCTAATCAAAATGAACATTTGGTTCATTTATTCTTCAAATCAAAGATTTGGAGACCCTATTTAAAGGGCTAACCTTCATTTGACAGTTATCTAATGTCGAGATGATAACAGTTGAAGGTTTTTATTAAAGAAGTAAAGCTTTTTATAATAAAATAATGCTAAAAAATCTTAATAATATCATCCTATACTATTTAAAAAATAGTCTGCACAAAAATATGCAATGTAATGATACATTTAGTTTTCTTATTAAATTCCCTAGCCATTAATATCAGTTTTAGACCTAATGATTGGAAATAGAAACAATTTTATTTTTTTAAAGCTTATCAATAATATCTGGTGGTTTACGTCTTATAATAATGAAAAGACATATAATTGTCATTATCATTTTTATTATATATTGCAATATATAATGTCTTTAAATTGTTTTAATCATATTAAATAATATTTAGTTGTTAAATAATTATCAAATGAATTTAAAAGAAAATATGGCTTTAAAATATAATATCCGCCTAATTTATTTGAGGATATACCTATTATTTTATAAAAACATTATTTTATACAAATATTTATTATGGGATATGCATTAAACTATTAGGTTTCAATGCCTACTAAGACAAAACTAATGGGATGAAAGGGGAGGGACGGTGAAAACTTGATTCATCCGATGTGAGCCCTCACGTAGAGGAACCGATTGGTTCCCTACAGTTCCCTTCCCTACTATTTTGTTTTATAATTGCTTGGACGGCGGCATTTGCTACAGCCTTTTGTTTATCTGCGGGGGTGGAACCAGTAGAATCGGCACATTGATTTCCCTTTGATTGAAGACTGTTATCGTGTTCGAATTTAGCCCAGCTAAATGCACTGCGTCCAATATTAACATAGAATACATAATATCCAACAAATGCAAGTGTAGCTAGTAATATTATTACCGTGATAATAAGGCAAGTTGCGCGAGGAATAATTCCGGTTAGACATAAAACTAGACAGATTAGAATAAATGTTTGGACTACTACTAGTAATTTGTATAGGAACATATAATAATGTTTTTTATCAAATTGATATTTTTGTTGTTTAATAGATTCATTAGAAGTAGTAGATTGTAATTGTTTCTTTTCTATAGAATCAATTAAATCTTGTTGTTGTTGAGTAAGGTTAGAAATATGCGTATCTGCTTTGCGAATTTCATCAAAATAAAAACTACGTAATTTAGTATTTTCCTGATATTTTTTATTCACAAAATCCCAAACCGTTTGCCGGGCTTTAGTTAAATCAGATACTTGGGTATCAATCTTATAATTTAATAAATCACTTTGATAATTCCCTGCATTTGGATAATTTGCCTGTTGAATTTGTTGAAATAGTTGGTCATTTTTATCAATGGTATTTTTAATTTCACTTAAAAGATTTTGATAATCTCTAGAACCTGTTGCCGCATTGAGAGTCATAGGAGGTACTGTAATATTAGTTGCCATTATTATATATTATTTCTTTATAATTAATGTATATAATTGTTGTAAATAAAAACATTAGATAATAAAAAAAATAAAAAAAAATATGTGGTGCAAGAGATTGGATTATTGTTCAACAAACAACTTGGAACCATCACGCATTATTGCCAACACGAAACGAGTGGGCGGCGAACCATTTAAGCCCAATTGTACCAGCCCATAAGAACCATCACGCATCAACGCATTAGCAAACACAGGGCGTGTAGCAGGCGCAGGCGCAGGCGCAGGCGCAGGAGCAGGAGCACGAGCAGGAGCAAGAGCAGGAGCGGCGCGTGTAGTATTGTAGGTGCGATGCACACCGCCAGTTATTGATTCATGAGCCGGAGCGGGGTCAGGAGCCTGGGCAGGAGCCTGGGCAGGAGCCTGGGCAGGAGCAGGAGCAGGAGCACGAGCACGATCACGATCACGAGCAGGAGCACGATCACGAGCAGAAGCAGGAGCCGGAGCGGGCGCAGGAGCAGATGCAGAATCACGATCAGGAGGATGATCAAAATGACAATTGGGTCTGGTGCAACCCTGACCGAATCTGCATTTGGTCTTGGTTTTGGGCTCTGCGTTGGGCTTGCCTTCGTGGTTGGGCTTGCCTCCGTGGTTGGGCTTGGCTTCGCGCTTGGGCTTGTCTCCGTGGTTGGGCTTGGCATCAGTGGATTTGTCTTTGGTGTGAAAACATCTCCCCTTTGGAAAATACTCACATTTGTCAAACTTAGGACATGATGTTGTATTTGCTGGTGGGCAGGTGCAATTAACACCATCGCGACATTTATCTCCAAAACGAGGACAAATGTTTCCCGAAGCCATTGATGCAAAACGAACTTGAAAATTGTTTGGGGAATATAATATTTAATACATATAATAAAAAAATCAATTTTTGTTTAAAATATTTTTTTTTCCTGTTTTTTCTATATAATTCTTCTGCTTCTTCTGCTTCTTCTGCTTCTTCTGCTTCTTCTGCTTATTTATTAATCATTATATTTCTATGAACATTATTCATTCGATTAGAATTTCCAGAAACAGAATAATTGCTATACACTAGATAAATAACAATTCCAATAACACATAAAACCATTAACATATTAATACCAATGTAAATATAGGTTGTAAAATTCATATCTTCTGCACTAGTTTTGCTAGAATTTAAACTATCAACCCTTGCTTGAGATAAAACTGTCATTTCATTATCTTTATCCTTAAGTAATTGAATATTGTTCATTATTGTATCTATATTATGGGTTTTGTCTACCAATTCATTTTTTTGTTGCATAATTAAATCTGTATCTTGATTAACATTCTCAATCATTGATTGACTAACATTTATTAATTGAGAATTATAATTTTGCACTTTGGGTCTTAATGTTGTATTTGCATAAGTGCGGTCATTAATATTAGAACTTGCCGTTTGATTGCTATAATCTTTATAATTTTGGGTATAAGACGATAAAAGAGAATTATAATATTTATTTATCTTATCTATATTTTGCTGTCGTAATATAGCATAATCTGGGATAGCAATATTACAATTTTGGGCTTGTGATTGTGATTGTGTTTCTGCTTGTGTTGTTGACAATGGTATTTGACTATTAGTATTGTTAGGAATTGTAGTTGTTGCCATTCTATTATTTACTATTATTTACTAATATTTACTATTATATTATTATATTCTCTGATTTTTTTATTATATTTTATTACAGTTTTTTTCAATTCTAAAATATCTAGAGTATCTAGAGTAACTAGATTATATTCATAATAAAAAATTACATAAAAAATACATAAAAATAAAAATATAATTTTGGCTTATCCTTTTGTTTATACTTTTTCTGAAAGAATAGTATCACACTTATTACATTTTACTAGAGGTAATAAACTTGTATTTCCTAAATAAATATTTGATATATTAAATGTAAATATATATTTATTATTTGCTATTTTTTTATATAAATTATCTAATGTGTGTCTATCTAGATAAGATTTCATATTTATTTCGCAATTATCACTATTACGATGTTTCAATATATTTTCATAACGAAACATTTCAATTGTATTCATAGACTCTATAGAATCCATTGTATTATTTTGGTCTAGAGAATCAGTTTTATTTTTAAAAAACTCATTATTTATATCTTTAGCAAATCTAGTTATATAATTTTTAATATATTCATCTACTGATTTTAACATATTAATAAATTCAATATATAATTCTTTATTTAGTGTAACCCTAATTATTACATTATCACAATCCCTATCCCTATTATCCCTATTTCTATATTTTTGTGAAATATTTATTTGTGAAGAATGAATAGGCGGGGTTTTAAAGAATAATCCTTCTAGAAAGATGGACGGTGATTTGTAAATAATTTCTATATACTTACGTTTTTTCATATTAGTATAATTCAAATATATCATATTAACATCAAAATGTTCCTTTTTAATACAAATATATTTAAAATCTGCACAATTATCATTCTTTTTATGGGGAATTATATAATTTGATGTATATGAATTGGAAGTATTACCAGAAGTATTACTAAAAGTATTATTTTGGTTAAAGAACATTTTAAATGTTTTATCTAGCTCATAAGAACCATTGTCAAAGAATTTTTTCATTATGTATTATGTATTATTGTATTATTGTATTTCACATATGATATTTAATAACTAGTTATATGATATTTTGTATTTTTTAAACCAATTATAAAATTTATATTCAATTTTTAATTTTTTAGGAAAACTTTTATCAAAAGCCACCAAGTGCTCCACTCATTGCATCTATCAATGTACTAAATAAACAACCAATCTAAAAGCAGGTAAAAATAAAATAATTAAAATATATATCGCGTTGTGTTTGTATCACTTATATTCATTTTACTTTATTTTACTTTACCTTCATATTTACCTTTCTTTTTCCAAGAACAAACACCATTTTTATTTGGTTTAGATAAATACATTTTACCATTATTACCACGTATTTGTCTGCCACAATAATCATTTGCCGGATATGGTGGAGACGGTCTATTTGCATATTTCTTTAATGTTTTACTATGTTGCGATTTTGCTTTTTTTGCAGTCCATTTGTTTTTTGCTTTATCTAAATATAGTAGTTGAACATTTGGACTAGGTCGCCAATTTTTAATATATTTTTTATATTCCTCACCATTACGATTATCAATGGCAACTATATAATATCCTTTTCTATCTTTATATATAGAAGAACCATCTTTCCAAGTTCCATATTCTATATTTCCAACTAACATTCTATTCTATTATTCTAATAACAAAAAAACTAAAAACTAAAAACTAAAAACTAAAAAAAAACCAATATTTTATTAAAAAAAATATCTTTTAGTATATTAATAAATTATTAATAAATTATAAATAAATTATAAATAAATTATAAATAAATTATATTATCTAGATATAAACTTTTTCTAAAAATGGATACAATTGATACTCGTGAACTTTGCCGGCGTGTCGTTAAATATTTACTTATGGGTGTAGTCATTGCAGTTTCTACCCTAATTCTTCCCAAGCAAAAAATAGATTTAGAATCTGTTCTAGCACTTTCTCTAATCTCTGGTGCAACATTCGCCATCATTGATACCTTTATTCCAACTATGTCATATCCAGTTCAATTAGGTGCTGGATTTGGCATTGGTGCCGGGCTAGTTGGCTTTGGTGCATAAAACATATTGTAGTGAGTGTGTTAGTATTTTTAGATATGTATTTTAGATATGTATTTTAGATATGTATATTGTATTTTGTGCTTTTTTAGTTTATTTTACTTATATTTAATTGCTTTACTTAGAGTTAATTGCTTTGTATTTGGAATAAGCTATCCAAGCTTGATAAATAATAACACCAATACCGAGAATAATTAATAGTTGCCAGATGAATTCCGGGAATTTAGGATGGCTGTGATATGCACCAATGAGAATTAGGAGGGGACCAACAAATAGAACGTGGAATAAATTAATTGAATATGGTGATGACATTTTTATAGAGTAGAGAGTAAGAGTAGAGATTATAAAGTAAAAATATGTTATTGTGTATTTATGTATTTGTATTCTATAAAGAAAATAAAAATTGAAAAAAAATTGTTTATAATGGATGAAATTAAATATAATAATTATTTAATATAAAATGCCTTGTTCTATTTGTAAAGGAACTAATCATATAGCATCTAACCAAAAGTATCATCCGAAAAATAATTCTAATTCCCAAAAACAAACTATATCTATATCAAATGAAAATGTAAAAGAGAGTAAGAAAGATAGTAAGAAAGATAGTAAGAAAGATAGTAAGAAAGATAGTAATGCAAATGATAAATATACTAAAGAAGTATTACAAGAACAATATAATATTCACAAGAATTATGTTATAAATCGTAAAGAATCATCAAAGAAACTTGAAATAGAATTTAGATTACCTTGTATTCCGGAAGATATAACTGAAAATATGATAAAATATATTATTCATAAAAATGGTGATAAAACATCAAAATGGTCTTGTAAAACTGGTGATTTATTATCAGATAATGAAGGTAAGCAAGAATGTAAATCTTTTACTTCAGATGGTCCTATTTCATTTACTCCATCATCTGATTGGGATAATATCTATTTTTTGGATGCACGAAATTGGTTGCAAAATAAATTTATTTTATATAAAGTTAATCTAAAAAGAACTTCAAATGAATTTTCAAATATTAAAATTAATAAAAACCAAACTTTCATTGAACAATGCAACCAAGGTCGACGTCCTAGAATAAATTGGAATGCATTATATCCGCAAATACAAAATAATTGCACTAAAATATTTGATGGCACATTTGAAGACATATTTATTTAAGATATATTTTGTAATAATAATGGAACTAATTTGTTTGCAATAAGTGATACTACAGGAACAGATACAGCATTACCTGCTAATTTATATAAACTAGCATCTGACATTTTTTTTGGTAGTTTATATGATAAAGGAAAGCCCTGAAAATTAAAACATTCCCTTGGAGTTAATTTTCGTATCCCTGTATCATCTAATATTATTGGAACATTATGTCCACCAGTTCCCATATTTGCAGTTAATGTAGGGCATTCATCACTTTTATTTTCTCTTACATAAACTCTTCTATATTGATATACTTTATCTTTTTCAGTTACATTTGTACTTAATAATGTCCAAGTTGATGATTTATTTGTATAATAATATTTATCTGGAATAGTATTAGTTTCTAACATTTGGGTTATTTTTTTTTTATCTTTATTTGGAAAATCTAAATTAAATTTATCGTATATTACTTTAGATTTTATTCCAATTATATATACTCGTTCCCGATTCTGAGGAATTCCTGTTATTTCTGATGTATTTAATACCTTATATTTAACATTATATCCATATTTTGCAATATTATCTAATATAATCTTAAATGTTTTTTTATCATCGTGTGATAATAAATTTTTTACATTCTCAAATATAAAACATTGTGGTTTATGATGCTCTATAATTTCAAATAATTTCCAAAATATATCTGATCTATTATCTTGAAATCCTTTTTGCTTTCCAGCAATACTAAATGGTTGGCAACTAAAACCTGCAGTTAAAATATCGTGTTTCGGTATATCCAACACATTAACCTTATTCAAATCTTTTAAAAATAATTTATGATTAAAATTATCATCATATATTATTTTTGAAGATTCTACCATATCATTTGCAAATATTACATCAACATTACCAGTTTGAGTGAATGCCATTGAAAACGCACCAGTTCCAGCACACAAATCAATCATTTTTAATTTACCAGTATCTATATTATTTGTTTCGGGGTTGACTGCTGTTATATTAATTTGGGGTTGAACTATTACTCTTTCTACTACATTATCTGTAATTATAGACTTATTTGTTTTTTTTACTATTTTATTAATTTGTATTGGTTCTTGTTTCGGTTCTTGTTTCGGTTCTTGTTTTATTACAATATTTTTCGATTCTAGAATAAGCTTTATTATTTCATTTTTCTTTTTGTCGCTATAACCTTTTATTTTTTTTTCTTTACAAATAGTTATTAATTCAGCTACTGTTTTTTTAGAATAATCTAATTCAATTTCCATATCTAATAATTTATATCAATTTATATCAATTTATATCAATAATTCAATTATATATTTTATTATTTTTAATAAATATAATTAATTCAATTTTTATACTATTTATTTTTATGTATTTTTTTTTGTGTATTTTTATTTTTTGTGTATTTTGTTATTTTGTTATTATCATAATCGTTTTCTCTCATTCTAATATTATAAATATTATCCATTAAAAATAAAGTGTCTAGAAAGAAATATATCTTTCTTACTCGTGCCATTCTAGAATGACTTCCTTAAATGTCCCCCAGGATATTCCAATTTCTTTTTACCTTCTTAAGCAATGTAAATTATGGATATGGGATTTTGACGACACATTAATAGACACTGCAACCTATCTTAAAAAAGATATGTCCCCCGACGCCATTCTTAAACGGTGTGATGCCGAATTAGACCAAGAAGTACCCCAATGGCAATATTTCCGTAAATTAGTTGAATTCTTAGTGATGCATGGTCGCTATGTGGGTATTGCTAGTTTTGGCACCTATGAAATTATCCAAGCATATATGAAACGGATTATGGGCTTTAATCAACAATTTTTTACTAAGAAAAATATTATTGCACCTTGTATGAAAGCAAGGGAAACCTATCGTTTCAATATCCCACCTAACAAAAATGAATATATCTACACCCTAATGCGCATATATCGTGTCCAAGATTTTAAGAGGGTAGTTCTCTTTGATGACAAACCCAGCAATGTTTCTGACGCCATTGCAATAGGTATTGTTGGAATCCAAATTGCTACCCCTGCTAATGGGGATAATCCCAATGGTGGCAAAATGTATTTCGGTCCTTGGATTATGGATGATTTTGATAAGCAAATACAAAAAACCTGCGGGGATGAAATATACTTGAATCGTAATTACTCTGGTATGGCTTCTAAGGAAAATTATATTGGATATGCTTATGATAGTAATAATAATCAACAAATAAATAGTAATGTAAATAGTGGAAAAAGGAAAGGAAAAGGACATAATCTAGCACAAAATGAAATAAACTATGGAACTGGTATCCGTGCCAAGAACAATTATTTCCAAGAACCCTATGATTTTTCCCTAGATGTAGATGATTCTAGCATCTACAAGCCAGTTGCCTTTGGAACCGGAATTGGCGACCGAAAAGTATTAACTAATCCTCAATTTCGCTGGAATGGTTATAAGAATTCCAAGAAAAAAATGCCAGGATGGTATAATGGGAATTATGTCAATGTTCCAGGCTTGGTAAATACTGAGGGATATTGGAATGAAGATTCCGCATTGGGTGGTGCAAGTATGAGTTATTGGGATACGCATCAAAAAGTAATAAATAGTGATCCACCTGGCGCGGAACATATTAATTCGCAAAATAAAGATTTAAGCGCTTCAGAAGATACTGTTCTGGATATAGCCGAGGGATTTTATGGCAATGGTGTTAATGGTGATTGTGGTTGTAGAAAATTTGAATGGAATTGGATAATTTTAGTATTGGTATTGTTAATTGTTGTGATGATGGTTATTGTGATTAGATGCTAGAATGTTAGCGAGTATGATTTATTGAATTTGCATTTTAGTGTTTGTTTTCTAGAAATTTGTTTATTTTTTTTTTTTATTTTTTATTTTTTTAGATGTAACACTTT
>Ga0214921_10007641_pt1 | contig 14326 bp, 15 predicted proteins | sample LL1505_MetaG_FD_177992 | JGI IMG/M metagenome (GOLD analysis project Ga0214921, IMG submission 177992) | Freshwater microbial communities from Lake Lanier, Atlanta, Georgia, United States - LL-1505 | ecosystem: Environmental > Aquatic > Freshwater > Lake | place: USA: Georgia | collected... | reverse complement strand
GTTTCGCGCTGGGCTTCGGTTTCGCCGCGCGGTACGCGGCCCAGTGCCTCGTTGATCAGAAAGCCAATGTGGTCACCGCACTTGAGCAGCAGACTCACCATCTCGGTAGTGAGCTGGGTGGTTCCATTACGCACGTCATCCATCAGGCTCTCGACGTGGTGGGTGAACGCCACCACGCTATCAAGCCCGAACATGCCACTCGAACCCTTGATCGTGTGCGCGGCACGGAAGATGGCGTTGATCGCGCCAGCCTCTGCCTGTCCACCTTCGATGGAGAGCAGGCTCGATTCCATGTCGGTCAGCAGTTCGCGGGCTTCGTCCTCAAAGGCGGCCAATGCGGCGTCGAGATTCATCGCTCACTCTCCGATCATGTTGGACAGGCCCATGGCCTGCAGCGCGTCGACCACGTCTGGGCCGGGCTTCGAGACCGCGAAACCGCAGTTCTGCTGCGCGGCGAATTCGCGGCCGGCCATCAAAAATTGCAACCCAGCGCCGTCGAAGTCCTCGACCTGCTTCATCTGGCAGACGACGTCGCGCTTTTGCACCAGTGCGGCGTTCATCGAGGTCTTGAGTTCGGCCACGCTGTAAATGTTGACCTCGCTCGGCAAGGTCCACACCACACGCCCGTTAGTCAGTTCAAGAGACATCGTCGGCTCCTTAGGGGAGGATCATCTTGGCCACGGCGGCGAGCAACTGCTCGGGCTTGAAGGGTTTGACCAGCCAGCCCTTGGCGCCCACCTCTTTGCCCTTCATTTTCATCTCGTCGGTCCACTCGGTGGTGAGCATGATCACGGGCGTGAAGCGGTACTTGGGCCGCTCTTTCATGGTTTTGACCACCGTGAGGCCGTCCATCAGCGGCATATTGATGTCGCAGACCACCAGATTGATCTTGCGGCCGTCGAGCAGCTCCAGTGCGGGCGGGCCGTCGTCGGCTTCGAGGACTTCGTAACCGGCGCCAGTCAGGGCGGTGTTGACCACCATCCGCAGCGACGCCGAATCGTCGACGATGAGTACGGTCTTGGCCATCAGGCAGTCCCTTCGATCTTGGCCAACTCAGCAAGCTTCGGTGCGAGTTCGGGCTGGACCCCGCGTGAGCGGCGAGTTACGTTGTCCAGTGTGGCCGAGGGGTCGGATCCGGTGTGGATGCCTGCCAAGGCAAGCATGCCGAGCTCGAGCGTCTGGCTGACGCGGTCCTGGTTTTGCAGGACAGGCATCAGTCCCTCAAGCTGCGTCTTCAATTGTTTGACGGACTCAGGCGAGCCGTCGAACTTACGCAGCAGCGCCATGGCTGCCGAAAAGCCCTGCATCAGCTCCATCGAAGCAGCGTCGCCTTGGCGGCGAGCCAAATCAACGTGAAGTTCGGCAGCTTTGGCCAGAGCCACGATGCGCGGTTCAACTGCTGTAGTGCCGGTCATTGATTGCGTGCTCCTGCATGATTGACATGGGCCATACACCGACAGTCTCGGCAGTTTGCCATCACCTGGGGGGCTTAACCAGCCTGCAGCCCGACAAAGGCGAAGTCATCCCGACGATGTTGCGAGCCTTGGTAAGCGATGAAGTCGCGCATGGTCGACTCACCCTGTGTGGCGATGGGCTCCTGACCATGTTCGTGGAGCGTCTTGGCAAAGCGCCGTACGCCGAATCCCACTTGATACTCCCCGCCAACCTGGTCGTAGATGCCGTCGGTGGCGGAGAAGATGCGCATTCCCGCCTCGATCGGCAGGATGTGGGTCGACCACTGGGTATCCATGGCGACGTGCCGGTAGCCCACGCCGGCTTTGGTCGGCTTGAGGGTGCGCGGTTCGGCGTCGCCCACGAAGACAAATACCGGCAGTTCGGCGCTGGCGATGTAGGCGAGGTTTTGCGCGCGGTCGAGGCAGATCGCCACCGCATCCAAACCATCGTCAACATCGTTGTCGCCGCGCACCTCATGAATCTGATTGAGCACCACCTTGATGCGCTGGTGCAGGTGGGACAAGAATTCGCCCGGCGCGAGGTTCTCGTGCAAAGCGAGGATGCGGTCGCACTCAGACACCACAATCGAAGTCAGGAAGGCGCCCGGCACGCCGTGGCCGGTGCAGTCAAATAGGCAGGCCCAGAGGCGACCGGCCACTGAGCGCACATAGAAGCAGTCGCCGCCGACGATGTCGCGCGGCATCCAGATCAGGCAATGGCGGTCGGGCAATTCTTCCTCGAGCACCTGCCGCGAACGCGCGTGCATCGCGCCCTGGATACGGCTTGAGTAGTTGATGCTATCGGCGAGCTTGCACTGCGACAGCTTGGCTTGGGTGACGTCGAGTGCTGCTTGCAGGATCTTGAACGGACGGCCGTCGACGCCAAAGATTGGGTTGTAGACCTCGCGCAGCCAGATCTCGCGGCCTTCACGATTGCGGTAGCAGCGCTCGCCTTCGTCGACCTCGCCCATGCAGAGCATTTCCCACCATTCGCTGTACTCGTCGCTGGCGGCAAAGTTGGGGTCGCAGATCTCGTTGTGGCCGACGCCGAGCATCTCGTCGAGTGAGCCCAGCATCAGGGTCAGGAAGATCTCGTTGGCGGCGATCAGCTTGCCTTCGAGGTCGTATTCGGCCAGTGCCTGACCACGGTTGACCGCGGAGAGCTTGCCCTCGCTTTCGACCCGATTCGCGATTTCGTGGGTGCAATCGCGCCCGACCAGCAAGCGGCATTCGACGCCATCGAGCGGGGGGATCGCGACGCTGTCAAAGTGCAGCCAGTGCGACTCGCCATCGCCGCCGGTGAGCATGAGTTCACCGCTCGCACGCTTGCCGATCGCCAAGTCGCGGCGACGCTCGATCAGGTCGAGTTCGAACTCGACGTGCAGGTCTTCAAGCGTCTTTTCCGTGATTTCGGTGGCGTCGAACGCGAGCATCGAGCAAGCCGCTGGGTTCGCGAGCAGCACGCGTCCATCTTCGCAGCGCAGCACCAAGGACGGGCGGGTCTCGCCAAAGGCATTCCACAAGGCGTTGGCCAAGGTGGACGTATCAAAAGAACCATCGGCCACCGGTAGTTTCCTTGTGTGTCAGGCTGCGCTGGGTGCGGGCGGTTTGATCTCGACCAGCTCGAATTTGGCTGCCGACAGTTCTTCGCCAAACTCTTCACCGAGGTCGCGGATATTGTCGTCGTGCGGCGCATAGTGCCACTGCACCTTACACATCCGGCCGTTCCCGGCGGCTTTTTCCATGGCGGTCATGGCGTCGAGAATGACCTTGGCGGTCGCACTGTTGAAGTAGCCAAACTTGAATGCAAGCACCACCGGCTTGTCGCCGCTACTGGCCAGCCAGTCGTAGAACTGCTTCATCGGTGCATCGTAGAAGGACCGGACATCCTCGGGGTATGACTCTCCAGACAAGATGAACACACCAAGGTCGAAGTGAAAGCTGACCTCCGGCGTGGTGCTGCCTGCCGCGATCTGAAGTTTGCTCACTCAAAAATCCTGCAATTAATAACTGGGTCAAACTTTAGCAGGATTCTCGCGGATTCAGCATCGGCGGGTTGTTTTTCGTTTGCATCCACTGACGCGCCGCGCCAAAGGCTTCGCCGCGCGAACCTAGCTGATGGCATGACTGGCCATGGTTTCCACCGCCTGGGCAATGCCAGAGTGGTCCCATTGCGCGCCGCCAAGCCCGACCGCCACGCTGAACAGCTGCTGCGCGGTTGCCGTGCCTGGGATTGCCATGCCGAGCTGACGCGCGTTTTGCAGCGCGTTGTTGAGGTCTTTTTGCATCAGTTCGATCTTGAAACCGGGCGCAAAGTCGCGCTCGATCATGCGTTTGCCGTGGATGTCGAGGATGCGCGACTGGGCGAATCCGCCCAGCAGGGCCTCGCGCACCCGCGCTGGGTCGGCGCCGCTCTTAGACGCAAACGTCAGTGCCTCGGCCACGGCCATCAGCGTCATTGCCCCGACCATATTGTTGGCGAGCTTGCAGGTCTGACCGGCGCCGTGCGGGCCGATATGGCTCAACGTCTTGCCCATGCAGCCCAGCACCGGCCGCATCGCTTCAAACACCTCGCTCTTGCCGCCGACCATGATCGACAGCGTCCCGGCAATGGCGCCGACATCGCCGCCGGAGACCGGCGCGTCGAGGTAGTCGGCGCCTTTTTCCGCCAGTCGTGCGGCATTGGAGGGCTCGGCCGCGGGCGAGATCGAACTCATGTTGATGACCACCGCGCCGGGCCGTACGCCCTCGACAACCCCGGCCGGCCCGAACAGCACCTTTTCGACGTCCGGCGTGTCGGGGACCATCAGGACGATGACGTCGCTAAGCGCGGCTACGGCGGACGGGCTTGCGGCGGCTGTAACGCCAGCATCACGACACAGCTGCGGCACGCCACTGCGGGAAAAGCCAGTGACCGTGAGGCCGCCTTTGCGCAGATTGCAGGCCATGGGCGCGCCCATGATGCCAAGACCGATGAAGCCGATGTGTGGGCGATCGACGTTGTTCATGACGAAGGATCCTCCAGATAAGGTGCCAGCCAGGCCAGTGACGCCGGGGTGTCTGGCCCGGGCAGATACTCGGCGCTGACCCAGCCGGTGTAGCCGATCCCGTCGAGCCAGTCGAATAAAAAGGTGTAGTTGATCTCGCCGCTGCCAGGCGCGCCGCGACCGGGGTTGTCGGCGATCTGGATATGGCCGATTCGCGCCAAGTGGCGCTCGACGGTCTGGGCCAGGTTGCCCTCCATCACCTGCATGTGGAAGCAGTCGTACTGCAGACGGGCGTTGGGTGCGTCGAGTGCGTCCAAGATGGCCAACGCTGGGTCCGAGCCCTTCACCGCATAGCCGGGGATATCCCGTGTGTTGATCGGCTCGAGGAGCAGCGTCAGGCCGTGCTCATTGAAGCGGCGCGCGGCATGGCGCAAATTGTCGACGAGCGTCGCCCGCCAGACCTCAGTGTCGACGCCCACTGGCGCGATGCCGGCCAGCACGTTGATCTGCCGACAATCGACAGCACGGGCGTAGTCGATGGCGATGTCAATGCCGGCGCGGAATTCGGCGATGCGGTCGGGGTGGCAGGCGATCCCACGCTCACCGCCAGCCCAGTCGCCGGCCGGCGCGTTGATCAGTACCTGCTGCAGGCCGTGCGCGTCGAGCAGTTCGGCCACCACAGCCGGGGCATAGTCATAGGGAAACCAGCATTCCACGCCCAAGAAACCCGCTTGCGCGGCGGCGCCGAAGCGCTCCAGAAACGGTCGCTCGGCGAACAGCATCGACAGGTTGGCGGCGAAGCGTGGCATGCCGGCGGTGGCTAGCGGCTTACGGAGGCCAGGCAGATCGCCTTGGAGTCACTGTCTGAAATGCCATAGCAGTAGCTTTTGTCTCGTTTGACCATGCCCAGGCAGAGCTTGCGGTTGTCGCTGTCCTTGACCGAGTAACAATAGGCCGCGTCGCGTTTCTCCTTGCCGAGACAGAAGTTGCGGCGATCCGGGTCTTTCACGGCATAACAGGCGTTGGCGTCGGCAAAAGCCGCGGCGGGAAGCAGCAGGAGCATGGCGAGCAGTAGGGGCATAGCGGCACCGACGGGAGCAAGACAGCCCCAATTATCGTCTGACCATGCAGCCGAATGCGCGACGCTTTTGCGACGGAGTCGCTACGAGTGCAAACGCATTCGGATAGCACAAGGGGTTACGCGAACCTCACGTAACCCCTTGTTTGTTTGGCGCGCCCGAAGAGATTCGAACTCCTGACCCCCTGGTTCGTAGCCAGGTACTCTATCCAGCTGAGCTACGGGCGCATAAAACTTGTCGGCCCCCAAAAACTGATGACCTTGGCGGAGACAGAGGGATTCGAACCCTCGATACGAGTTTTAGCCCGTATGCTCCCTTAGCAGGGGAGTGCCTTCGACCTCTCGGCCATGTCTCCGAAGAGAGTCGGATACTACCCTAGCGGCGTAATCACGGTCAACGCGAGCCGCGCCGGAACGGCGCTTGGCCGCGCCTTCAGGCGGCCTTGGGCTCGCCGTCGAGACCAAAAGCGCGGTGCAGCACCCGTACCGCCAGCTCCATGTACTTGTCATCCACCACCAAGGAAATCTTGATTTCCGAGGTGCTAATCATCTGGATGTTGATGCCTTCCTCGGCCAGCGTACGGAACACTGTTGAGGCTACACCGACGTGGCTACGCATGCCGACACCCACGACCGCCACCTTGGCGATCTTGTCGTCACCCACCACCTCGCGAGCGCCGATGTGCGGCTTGACCGTGTCGTTGAGCACTTTCATGGCCTTTTGGTACTCGTTGCGGTGCACGGTGAAGCTGAAGTCCGTGGAGCCGTCCCGCCCGACGTTCTGGATGATGAGGTCAACATCGATGTTGGCGTCGGCCACCGGGCCGAGGATCTGGTAGGCGATGCCCGGCTTGTCCGGCACGCCGAGGACGGTGATCTTGGCTTCATCGCGGTTGAAGGCGATGCCTGAAATGACGGCTTGTTCCATGTTGGGGTCTTCCTCGAAAGTGATCAGCGTGCCTTCGCCCGGGTCGTCCATAAACGAAGACAGCACACGCAGCTTGACCTTGTACTTGCCGGCGAATTCGACCGAGCGGATCTGCAGCACTTTGGAACCGCTGCTGGCCAGCTCGAGCATTTCCTCAAAGGTGATGCGGTCGAGTTTGCGGGCCTCGGGAACCACCCGCGGATCGGTCGAATACACACCGTCGACATCGGTGTAGATCTGGCACTCGTCGGCCTTGAGTGCAGCGGCCAGCGCCACACCGGTGGTGTCAGAGCCGCCGCGGCCGAGCGTGGTGATGTTGCCGGCGTCGTCCACGCCCTGGAACCCGGCGACGATGACGACGCGACCTTTGTTGAGGTCGGCGCGCATGGCGTGGTCGTCAATATGCAGGATGCGCGCCTTGGTGAACGCCGAGTCGGTGCTGATCCGCACTTGGCCGCCGGTGTAGGAGCGGGCGTCGATACCGATGTCCTTGAGTGCCATCGCCAGCAGGCCGATGGTCACTTGCTCGCCGGTCGACACCACGACGTCCAGCTCGCGGGGGTCCGGGGTCTGCTGAATCTCTTTGGCCAGTGCGATCAGGCGGTTGGTCTCGCCGCTCATGGCGGACACCACGACGACCAGCTGGTGGCCCTGAGCGTGAAAACGCGCGACGCGTTGCGCGACGTTCTTGATTCGCTCTGCGCTGCCGACCGAGGTGCCGCCGAACTTCTGGACGATCAAAGCCATGACTGAGACTGCCGAATAAAAGCGCGCGAGTGTAACGCGAGCATCGCCTCGAGCACCAGTCCCTTTAGACAGCGCCGAGGGCGCTCCCGCTTATGCGCCGTCGAGGAATTCGACCCGGCCGGTTTCGAGCGAATACTCGGCACCCACCACCATCAAGCCATCCTTGTCGATCAGGCGCTCGATGATGTCCGAGCCGTGACGCAACTGGTTGGCCGAGATGCGGACATTGGCGCGGGTGGCGTGCTGCATCAGCGTGGCTTTGTCCTGCCCGGGGGCGGATTCGCGCGAGATGTCGACCGCGCAGCGCACTCGCTCGATGATCGAGCGGATATTGCGCGAGTCGTTGGCCTCGCCTTGGAGCACGGCCTCGATGGTGGCCTCGACCGCTCCGCAATTGGTGTGGCCCATCACCACCACCAGGCGGCTGCCAAGTTTTTCGGCGGCGAACTCGACGCTGCCGATCTGTGAGGGAGCGACGATATTGCCGGCAACACGGATCACAAACAGGTCGCCGAGTCCTTGGTCGAAGACGAGCTCGGCCGGCACCCGCGAATCCGAACACCCCAAAATGATTGCGAACGGCGTTTGGGAGGCGACCAGCTCGCTGCGGTTGCTGCGGCCTGCCATGGCTTCGACGCTGCGCACATTTGAAACGAAACGCTCGTTTCCGGCCTTAAGACGCTCGAGCGCCTCGGTTGCTGGGATCATCGGGTAGTCCTCCTATCTTTTTGATTTTGCCACGCACGCTGCGGCATCGTGCGCTGGCAGCGACGATTCGCCACAATGCCGTCATGGACCGTACACCCGGATCACCGCTGTTGCTGCAATTGGCCGCCGCGCTGCCAGCCGATGGCTTGATTGCCGACGCCGAACGGTTGTCGCCCTACGCCAGCGATGGATTGTCGATGTACCGCGAGCTCCCCTTGGCCGTGGCTCTGCCACAGACTGCGGCTGAAGCGCAGTCGGTGCTGCGGGTCTGCCACGCGGCGGGCGTGCCGGTGATCGCCCGCGGTGCCGGAACTGGGCTGGCGGGCGGGGCGCTGCCGCGCAGCGATGCGGTGGTGCTGTCGCTGGCGCGACTCAAGCGGATTGTTCGCGTTGATCCGCTGGCGCGCGTGGCGGTGGTCGAGCCGGGTGTGCGCAATGCCGCCATATCCGAGGCTGCCGCCGCGTACGGCCTCTACTACGCGCCCGACCCGTCGAGCCAAATCGCTTGCACCATCGGCGGCAATGTCGCTGAGAACTCGGGCGGTGTGCACTGCCTGAAGTACGGCCTGACCGTGCACAACGTGATGGGGGTGCGCGGTTTGCTGGCCGATGGCAGCGAGCTGGTGATCGGCGGTGCGGCGCCGGACGCCAGCGGGCTGGATGTGCTGGCGCTGCTCATCGGGTCCGAGGGGCTGTTGGCGGTGATCACCGAAGTCACTGTGCGCCTGCTGCCGCGTCCCCGCGTCGCGCAGGTGGTGATGGCCAGCTTCGCTTCGGTGGAAGACGCCGGCGATGCGGTGGCCGGCATCATTGGCGCGGGCATCATCCCCGCCGGTTTGGAGATGATGGACGCACTGGCCACGCGAGCGGTCGAGGACTTCGTACACGCCGGCTATCCGCTCGACGCTGCCGCCATTTTGCTGGCCGAATCTGACGGCACCGCCGACGAGGTCGCCGACGAGATCGCCCGCATCGAGGCGGTGTGTCGCCAACACGGCGCGACCTCACTGACGACGTCGCAGTCCGAGGCGCAACGCTTGAAGCTGTGGGCGGGGCGCAAGGCGGCCTTCCCCGCGGTCGGTCGCATCACGCCCGACTATTACTGCATGGACGGCACAATCCCCAAGAAGCACTTGTCGGCGGTGTTGCGGCGCATCGCCGAGCTCTCCGAGCGGCACGGCCTCGCCTGCGCCAATGTGTTTCACGCTGGCGACGGCAACCTGCACCCGCTGATTTTCTACAACGCCAACCAGTCCGGCGACCTTGAGCGCGCCGAGGCGTTTGGGCTCGACATCCTGCGGGCTTGCGTGGAGGCCGGCGGTACCATCACCGGTGAGCACGGTGTCGGCGTCGAGAAGCTCGATGCCATGTGCGTGCAATTTGTCGCGCCTGAGCTCGCGGCGTTCCATGCGGTGAAGGCGGCCTTCGATCCGGCTGGCGTGCTGAACCCGGGCAAGGCGGTGCCGACCCTGCACCGCTGCGCCGAGATGGGCGCCGTGCATGTCCACGGCGGGCAGGTGTTGCATCCGCAACTGCCACGGTTCTGAGCATGGACACGCTCGCTTCGCAGATCGAGGGCGGCGCACAGACAGCGCGCGTCGCTTCGCCGGAAGAGTCCCTCTTGGCTGATGCGGTTCGCACGGCTGCGGCTGAGGGGCGGGTCCTGCACATCGTCGGTGGTGGCAGCAAGGTGGGGCTGGGCGGGGTGCCGCGCGGCTCACCCCTGTCGACGAGCGCGCTCAGTGGCATCGTCGACTACGACCCGGCCGAGCTGGTGGTGACGGTGCGTGCCGGTACGCCGCTGGCGGTGCTGCAGGGAGAACTCGCCCGCCACGGCCAGATGCTGCCATTCGAGCCGCCTGACTGGCCTGGTGCCACGGTGGGCGGCGTCATCGCTAGCGGCATCAGCGGGCCGCGCCGGCCGTTCGCTGGCAGCGTACGCGACGCGCTGCTGGGCGTGCGTCTGCTCGACGGGCGCGGACAGGTGCTGCAGTTCGGCGGACGGGTGATGAAGAATGTCGCCGGCTTTGATCTGTTCCGCTTGCAGGCCGGCGCCTGGGGACGCTTGGGCGTCGTGTTGGAGGCTTCGTTTCGCGTCTTGCCGCGGCCGGAGTCCGAAGTGACCGTCACGCAGCGGCTGTCGGCCGCCGAGGCGCTCGAGCGGATGAACCGCCTTGCCGGCCAGCCTTTGCCTTTGAGCGCAGCCGCGCACGTCGGCGGCGTGTTGCATGTGCGCGTGTCGGGCTCGAACGCCGGGGTCACGGCGGCGCTATCGAGTTTGGGCGGTGATCGCCTGCCGGTGGATGTTGCGGCCGCGTTCTGGGCTGGCAGCGCAGGCTTACCACCCACCGCTGCGATCGAGTCGGATGCGTCTGTAGCGGCACCGCTGTGGCGACTGGCGGTGCCGTCGACCACCCGCAGCTTGGCTGCCGAGGGCGAAGTGGCGATCGACTGGGTCGGTGGCCTGCGCTGGTTGCGCAGCGATGCCCCGGCTGAGGTGGTTCGAGCGCTTGCCGCCGGTCTGGGCGGCCATGCTGCTGCCTGGCGTGGCAATCTGGCCTGTCCGGTCATGCACCCGCTCGACCCGGTGACTGCGCAGTTGCACCGGCGGCTGTTTGCAGTGTTCGACCCGCATAGCGTGTTCGATCACGGTCGCTTTGACGCCGCCTAAGCCCCCATGCAGACGCGAATCTTGCCCGAACTGCTGAGCACCGCCGATGGCCAGCGCGCCGACGCCATTTTGCGCAACTGCGTGCACTGTGGCTTCTGTTTGGCCACCTGCCCGACCTATCAGGTGCGCGGCGACGAGCTGGACAGCCCGCGCGGCCGCATCGACCTGATTAAGACCCTCTTGGAGACGGGCGAGGCGACGACTGCCACCCGTCAACACCTCGACCGTTGTCTGGGCTGTCGCGCGTGCGAGACCACCTGTCCCTCGGGCGTGAAGTATCACCAGTTGCTCGCCATTGGGCAGCGAGAGCTCGAACGGCGGGTGCCGCGGTCGCTGCCACAGCGCCTCATTCGCGAAGCGCTTCGGCGAGGTTTGACGTCGTCCCTGCTGGCGCCGGCCGTGCGCTTGGCTGAGTGGCTGCGGCCACTCATGCCGGGACCACTGCGCGACAAGCTGCAGGCCTCGAGGCTGCCGCCATCGGAGGCGCTTGGCGGCACACTCGCCAGGTCCAGCAGCGGTCGGTCGAATGCCCATGCTGCCGTGATCCTGCCGCGCGGTTGCGTGCAGCCGGCGCTTGACGCCGACATCGATGCTGCCACGGTGACTGTGCTGCAGGCGCTCGACCTCGAGGTTCTGCAGCCGCCGGCCGGCGCGTGCTGCGGAGCGATCGCTGCCCACCTCAATGACCAGGATCGAGCCGCGGCGCAGGCGCGAGCCAATATCGACGCGTGGTGGCCTCTGCTGGAGTCGGGCGCCGCCAGTGCGATCGTCAGCAACGCCAGCGGCTGTGGTCTAACCCTGCGCGATTACGCCGACTGGTTCGTTGACGATCCCTTGTACGCCGACAAGGCGCGGGCCGTGGCGGCGGCCACCGTGGACATCGCCGTCTGCCTGCAGCAGTACCGCAGTCGCTGGCCCGAGCGCTGGACCCGCGTCGCGCCGCAGGCGGTGGCTTGGCACCCGCCATGCACCCTGCAGCACGGTCTGCGCAACGCGGACGCGGTTGAGACGACGCTGCGCGAGTTGGGGTTCGACCCGCAGCGACCGGCCGACGCTCACCTGTGTTGCGGGTCTGCCGGAACCTACTCCCTGCTGCAGCCGGAGCTCGCCAGCGAGCTGCGCAGTCGCAAGCTGGCGGCGCTCGACGCGGTCGCCGGTGAGGTGATCGTCACTGCCAACATCGGCTGTCAGCGCCATCTGGCGGCCGCATCGGCGCGGCCGGTGCTGCATTGGGTGCAACTGTTGGCACGGCGCTAGAGCGGTTTTGACTGCCCTTCGATGTCGCTGCAAATCTCGACCAAGGTCCGCCGCAGCCAAGCGATGCCTGGGTCGCCATCGCTTCTGGGGTGCCACAGGAGCGTGATCGGGAACTCGGGCAGCGGGAGCGGCGGCGGCAAAGAGCGCAAGGGCAGTTCGCGGACATAGGTGTCGGCGATGCGGCTGTTGACGGTCACCAGCAGATCGGTCTCGGCAATGATGTACGGCACCACCAGGAAGTGCGGAACCACCAGCGCGATGCGTCGGCTCAAGCCGCGTTCGGACAGTATCGCGTCGACCACCCCAGTCGAACCTTGGCGGGTCGAGACGAACAGATGCGGCAACTCGACAAAGCGCTCGAGGTTCCACGACTGATACAGCACCGGATGGTCGTCGCGCACCAGGCAGGTCATCGTCTCGGTGAACAGGTGGCGCCGATTCAGCCGTTTGGGGACCTCCGGGAAAAAGCCGAAAGCGACGTCGACCGTGCCAGCGTCCAGGGGCTCTTCCGGGGCGCTGACCTGCAGCGAGCGAACGCGAATGTCGATCTGCGGTGCCTCGTTCTGCAGTCTGCGCATGAGGCGGGGAAGCACCAAGAACTCCATGTAGTCGGTGGCGGCGATGCTGAAGGTGCGTTGCGCAGTCCGCGGATCGAATTCCGGCTGCGCTGTGAGTGCGGTTTCGATTTGCAACAAGGCCTGCCGCACTGGACCCTTAAGTGCGGTGGCGCGGGCCGTCGGCTCCATACCCTGGGGCGTACGCACCAGAACCGGGTCGTCGAGCGCGTCCCGCAGGCGTGCGAGTGCGTTGCTCATGGCTGGCTGCGAGAGGTGCACTCGCGCGGCGGCGCGCGACACACTGCACTCCTCGAGCAGGGCGTCAAATGCTTTGAGCAGGTTGAGGTCAAAGGTTTTGATATTCATGACGTAAATTAAAGTATGCCAACAATCCATTTAACAAATAACAGGACGACCGCTACAGTGACCCCATCGCAATCCATTCCAAGAGGTCATCGTCATGAAACTACGTACAGCCGTCCTTGCCGCAACTTTGCTCGCATCAGCAGCATCCGCCGGTGCCGCCAATACCATCCCCGCGCCCTACACGAACCATCTCTTTTATGCGGTTCCGGTGTCCTTGCCGACGCCCGTCGCAGCGCAGTTGCCGGCGCGCCCCGTCGACAGTTACGACGTCTTCATCGACGGAATCACGGGCTATGCATTCGTTCGGACGCCCCGCGGATGGACCTTTATCCGCGACATTCGGCAAGATGCTAAACCAAATTCGTCAGACAAATAAAACAATCGTTATTATTCATGTAACGGCAGTGTCGCCCGTCTGGCGGTGTTGTTCGAGTGCCCATTGCACGTGTTCGCGGACCAGCGGCTCGGGGTGCTCGGCGCGCCGCTGCAAGGCCTGAACCGTCGGGGCGCTGGTGGGCGCGTTGCCCAATGCAACGGCAAGGTTGCGCAACCACCGCGCGTGTCCGATGCGTCGAATCGCCGACCCTTCGGTGTTGCGCAGGAATGTCGGCTCGTCCCAGGCGAACAGGTCGATTAGGGTGGCGCTGTCGAGGCTGTGACGCGGAGCGAAGTCCGGCTCCTGGCTGGACTGCGCATAGCGGTTCCATGGGCACACCAGTTGGCAGTCGTCGCAGCCGTAGATGCGGTTGCCCAGCAGAGGCCGCAGATCTTCGGGGATGGGTCCTGCGTGCTCGATGGTCAGGTAACTGATGCAGCGCCGGGCGTCCAGCCGATAGGGCGCGACGATCGCCTGCGTTGGGCATACGTCGAGGCAACGCGTGCAGGTTCCGCAATGGCTGCCGGTGGGCGGATCAGCGGGCAGGTCGAGGGTCGTTACGATCTCGCCGAGAAAAAACCACGAGCCCTCATCGCGGTTGAGCAGCAGGGTGTGCTTGCCGCGCCAGCCGAGGCCCGCACGTTCGCCGAACTCGACTTCCAGGACCGGCGCACTGTCACAGAATACGCGTCGACCGAGTGGTCCGGCCCAGGTTTCGATGCGCTGCGCGAGCTGTTCGAGGCGGTTGCGAACCAGTTTGTGATAGTCCCGGCCCAGCGCATAGCGGGCCACGTAGGCTTCATCGGGCGTTTGTAGGGTGGACCACGCGTCGGCTTGGCTGCGCTCCGGGTCGGCGTTCGGAGGCAGGTAGGGCATGCGGACGCTAATCACGCTCAGTGCGCCGGGCACCAGCAGCGAAGGGTCGGACCGCAGATCGGCATGGCGCGCGAGGTAGTCCATCTCGCCGTGCAAGCCGGCGTCAAGCCACTCGCGCAGTCGCTGTGGTGCGTCGCCGAGGTCGAGCCGGGCGAAGCCACATCCGGAAAAGCCGTGTTCGACCGCGTCCTGGCGGATTCGCGACCGCAGTGCCTCAGGATCTAAGGCTGTCACTGCCGCTGAGCGGCGTGACTATTTGATGCCATGAAATTTCTCGACCAAGAGCACGAAATCGTGGGGTCGCCAGCCGTTGGGAAGCTG
>Ga0214921_10007638_pt1 | contig 14330 bp, 16 predicted proteins | sample LL1505_MetaG_FD_177992 | JGI IMG/M metagenome (GOLD analysis project Ga0214921, IMG submission 177992) | Freshwater microbial communities from Lake Lanier, Atlanta, Georgia, United States - LL-1505 | ecosystem: Environmental > Aquatic > Freshwater > Lake | place: USA: Georgia | collected... | reverse complement strand
GCCCCTATTTGTCGCGGCTTAAGGACAAATCGGACATTTTGGTAGTTCTGTGGGCCCTGTCGGGATCGAACCGACGACCCACAGATTAAAAGTCTGTTGCTCTACCGACTGAGCTAAAGGCCCCAAATGAATATATTAGGAAATGACACCTACGCAATTTCATTTGCGAGTGATCATAGCCCATTTACCAACAAAGCGTCAAAGTAAATTGTTTAATTCAAAAGATTAAACCAAATAAAACTTCTAGATTATAATCTAGGAGGTCAACGTTTAACTTAATACTGATTTCAAGTTATTTTCAATATTTAGCAAATTTCTGATTTCTTGTAATTTATTGTTTTGGAAATTAATACTATAGTTTTCAAGGAAATCTGCTACTGAGCTTAGCTGATTCCAATCTACTTCAGCAACTATTCCTAATTCAATTAATTCCGGCCAAGTTTCAGCACCGCCTTTTGTGATAAAACTCGGCACACCTAGACAAGCCATTTCCATGACATTTATACTCACTCCCTCAATGAATTCACTATTTTTACCGTAATTAGCTGGATATATATGCAAATCACCTCGATTGAAATCTATTTGAGATATTGATTTACCAATAATGCACGTAATTCTTTTTTTAAAATCATCATCGAAATTTAATAAATATGGCTTTGGATCGGTAGGTGTAACAATCAAAATTTCGTACAGATTTAATCGAGGTTGTTGTGCCAAATCTAAAAATGTTTGTAAACCTTTCCAAGCAGTTAAGCGACCGATAAATACTAGTCTCTTTGGAGTATTAGAATAGACATCCTTCACAATATCTTTAACGGGAATCCTAGGTAAATAAACACCAAGGCGAACTAATTCAACGTCTTTTTTTGATAACAAAATACGGAATAATACATTTTTTTTCTTATTATTTTGCCAGTCTCTTTTAGCTGCGGCTGAAAAAATATAAAGTTTGTCAGTAAATTGTGAATAAAAAAATCTCTTAGCACGTTGAAGGGGAGCAGATAAAATCGGCAATTGATTTATAGTTGCTACAATTTTATACTTCTTTTTTATTCTAAATCTAAAGAGTTTTACAAAAACGGCGCCTCTTAATGAATGGGCTATAACATAATCAAAATTACCATTGTTTATAATTTTATATAATTCGATAAACTGTTTTTTCCTTGAACCGGGCAAAAATTTAATTTTAATACTTAGCTTCGTAATTAGATCTTTCTCATTATCTTGAAAAGTCGCGGTCCCGTTCCTTGGCGTTCCACTTAGAATCACTATTTCACTAGGTTTATTGCTCTTATTTAAGTGATATGATTGATCCAACGCTAATCTTTGGATGCCACCGATCCCGAAGCTGTCGCAAATAATTAAGACTCTCATATATAGATAATACACTTAAGCAATCTATAGTTTTTAGGAAATGGCTGGATTAAACACAGAAAATTAGATGCATATATAATTAGAGAAATGATGAACAATAAAAGTCTTGTAAGCGTTTTAATGATTAGTCACAACAATTATGGAGGTGGAGCATCTAGAGCCGCATCTAGATTACAGATGTGTCTTCTAGAAAATATGTCGCAAGTCGAATTTCTGGTAGCAAAGAAACTTGGTTCAGATCATTCCGTGAAAGAAATAATTTTTTTAAGAAAAATTCTATGTTTTGTCTTTTCGAGAGTAGATAGATTTATCTGCAAAATTGTTGAACCAAGAAACTTAGAATGGAAAAGTGCCGCTTATTTTGGCGCCATTACGGCACGGAGCATAAATAAAAGTGTTTTCTCGGTGGTAAATCTACACTGGATAGGTCATGGACTTATTTCGCTGCGACAGCTGAATAAGATTAAGAAACCCATAATTTGGACACTTCATGATGAATGGATCATTAATTCTTTTTCTCATTATACGGATATTTCAACTTCTGAATACTCCGGAATTAGAAGTTTTCTCCGTAAACAAAGACTGAATAAAAAAATTGATTTTATTATGAAAGATAACGTTTCTCTGATATGTCTGAATACAGAGTTAGCAAAGATATTACAGTTTAAATTTCCGTTAAAAGCAGATAAAATTTTTTATATTCCAAACCCAGTTGACTTATCAGTATTTTATCCCGATAACAATAGTTTTAATCATCAAATTATTACGCATAATGAGAACAATCCTTTAGTTTTATTCTTAGGTGGGGTTTCTGACAAGAGAAAAGGTTGGGATTTACTGATAGAAGCCATCAAAATAAATAATGACACGTTTACTCTTGGCGTTATTGGTGACGTTAGCAAACAAAAGTATGGGAATATAAATATAGAACCTATAAAGCAAATAAATAATAACGATATTCTACGCGAATACTACTCAAAAGCGCATTTAGTGCTAGTTCCTTCTCGAGCGGAGCAATTACCACAAGTTGCAACGGAGGCACTCAGTTGCGGAACACCAGTTGTAGCATTTAAAGTTGGAGGTTTACCCGATATTATAGTCAACGGTAAAAATGGCATGTTGGTGGAACCATTTAAAATAAACGAGTTTAGTGAAGCAATAAGTTATTTTGTAAATATGCCTAAAATTGAAAACACTAAAAATTGTCGAAACTTCGCCGAGCAAAACTTTTCTTTTAAAATTATTTCAAAAAAGTACAGTGATATTTTTCAAAATTGTTTGAATTAGTTATTGCGTACTTTTATCGCTTCTATATACATAGACTCAGCGCCTTTTATTGAGACGCCATTTAAATCTACGTCTAAAGGAACTACCGGAAAATCCAATTCGAGAGAAGTAAAGGCATTTAATTTAACAATTTCCCTAAAACCAGACTTTAGTAGTAGTTTTTGTATCGAATTAAAATCGTGTACCCATAAATGCTTTTCGCCCGTAGCTGTGGTTAAAATATGATTATCGCGATACCATTTTGGAAAAAGTTTAATAAATGCATTAATAATTTTAAATTGAATTTTAAAAAACATTTTTTTGAAGGTTAAGTTTTGCAATTTCTTTATTTGTTGATGGTTAGTCTTAGAATTCTGATGAAATTTATATCCAGTCCTAGTGGTAATATAACTCTTTAAGTTAGGGTCACTAAAAGCATTTTTATACCACTCAATTAATTCACCTCCGCTTTTCTTGCGAACACATTGATCAATCATTTCAACAATATTGAATTCTGCAAAGTTTAGAAGATTGTTATCCAAATTATACAAATACTCTCTCGCTATATTTTCAAAATCGGGAAGTACAAATCTGACTCTGCCATTTACCTTTAGAACCCTTATACATTCATTCAAAAAATTAGAAATATCATTTTTAGACAAATGCTCTAAAAAATGAGAACAATAAACAAAGTCAAAAGAATTATCATCAAAAGGTATTCGTCCCAGTAAATTAGCCTGTTTAACTATTTTTGTTTTTGGCGCCCAGTCAAGGTTAACCCAATTATCTGACGAAATAAAATAATCGCCGCAAGCTAAATTTAGAAATTTCTTATACATTTTTTACGAGGCAATCAATAAATCGATCTTGATATGTCATTGTTGCACCACTCATATCATTAATTATAATCTAAAATCATTTGATGTTTAGCACCTAGATATGAAGGTGAAAATCCATACCGATACTCAGCACCATTAGGAATTCTTGAATACCCATTATATTCGAATCCACATAGACTTATATTTTCTAAACCATAGATTTCAATGTAGTCATCAACTGCGTGAGTGAGTAGGTATGGTGCTGAAAAATTCCATATTGCATTTTTTGGAGATTCAAAAATTACTTTATTGAAGAGCGGTGCATGTTCAATTATTTTTTTTATTGCCAAGTTTAATACTTCATGATTTTTTGACGCAATAACTATGTACTGAGCTACTGAGAAGTCTTTGAATTCTGCAGGAAATGCTTCTGGGTACTTATCTCTTTTATAGTAATTTTTGTCAAAAGACAAAACAAATTGATTTTTATCTCTTATGAATTTATAGATTGGTGTATCTAATACTCTATTTATTCCTATAAAAATTCCACCGTACTTTTTAAGCAAACACAATCTAAAAATATCAGACTTTGATGCTTCAAATTTAACACCTTCATATATAGAAAAAATTTCATGATCTCCAAAAAAAGTTTCCATCCATTTTTGTTGTAAATTATCATCGAATAAAATGAATTTCACTTCTGGATTCATTTCAAAGAACTTTACATATTCTCTAAAGTGAGTTTTAGTTAACTTAGTATTTTTCCAAGAGAGAAAGCAGTTTATTTGGTTCCCTTTATTATCGAGTTCTTCAAAGCTAGTAGGGACTTGAACATAGTCTAAAAGACTTTTCCTAGGAAACTCCATGTGGATAAATCCAAGGATTAAATACTTTATTTTCTTTAAATAAATCATCACTTTAAAAAATTTATTCCTAAATAAGACTAAGTGCAGCACAATGAATATTATACATGTAAAACAACTTAAGAGATTTGCGGAAATTTATCTCATTGGCGGATCTCAAACGCAAATATAAATAGGTGTATAGTTGGAGAGTGATAATTCCATTAGCATCAAATGGTCTACGTGAGAAAGATATTGAAGCCGCAATTGAGGCTTTGAAATCTGGAAACCTGACTATGGGTAAAAGAGTAATTGAATTCGAAGATAAAATGCGAAATTATCTAGGATTTGACCATTTTGTTATGACAAACTCTGGGTCATCTGGAAATCTTCTCATAATTGAAGCGCTAATGCGACCTACATCTGGTAAGCCAAGATTAAAATCCGGTGACTGTGTTTTAGTTCCAGCTATAGCATGGCCAACTACTATTTGGCCATTGATTCAATTAGGTTTAATACCTGTTTTTGTTGACATTGATCCAAATACTCTTAGCCTAGATTTGAAAAAAGCTCAACAATTAATTGATACTTCGAAAATTACTATTTCTGGAATTTTTATTATACATCCACTTGGTTTAGCTATTGAACCTAGCAAGTTAGAAGAATTTTCTGAAAAGAATGAATTGGTCCTAATTAATGACGTGTGCGAATCATTAGGAAGTTGGAGTGAAAATAGGCATGCTGGGAATTGCGGTTTAGCAAGTTCTTTCTCTTTCTATTTTTCGCATCATATTACAACAATGGAGGGCGGAGGTATTGGCACAAATGATTCAAAAATAGCAGATGATTTAAGATCTATGAGATCCCATGGTTGGTCAAGGGATCGAGCAGATGTGAATGAATGGAAAGCCGATATTTCAGAAAATGATTCTAAGTTTTTATTTATATCAACTGGATATAATGTTCGGCCGACGGAAATTCAAGCAGCAATTGGAAATTCGCAGATCGAGCAAATTGAGTTTTTCCTTGAAAAACGCAGGCTCATTGCAAAGCAAGTTAATAGTGCATTAGTCGGAACTAATCTTTCAGTGATAGGGCATAGATTTTTAGAGCATAAAGAAATTGAAAGAAATCATTCCTGGATGCATATCCCAATTTTGGTTAATGGAGATAATGCAAATGTAAGAAAAAAAACTATAGTGGAAAAATTGAATAGATTAGGAATTGAAACTAGGCCTGTATTAACAGGTAACTTTGTAGCACAACCAGCAATTCAGAGAATTACGAGAAACGCAATAGACCCGAAGAATTATGAAGTTGCTTCAGACATATCTAGTCGTGCGTTTCTTATTGGATCTCACCATGATTTAAGTAAGGCACAAGTAGATTATGTTTGTAGTATATTTCAATCTGTTGAGAATAATTAATTAAGTTCACATCAAATTGCGTAGCGATTTATTGTTTGTATAAATTCATTTTAGAATGATGGTGTAATTAGTGAATACTTTTGCTACTGGCACGACCGGCACTATTGGAAAGCATCTTGCTACTAAAGTTATACCCATTAGTATTGATCTCACTAAAAAATTTGAAGAATATAGCAGTATAAGTTTAACCAATAGAAGCACAGTAATTCATTTAGCAAGTGTTGTAGGTGATTCACTTGTGCAAAATAATATTGCATATTCAGAGGCTGTTAATATCGAAGGTACTGAAAAATTAGCTAGGGCATGCCAACTTGCAAATGTGAGTAAATTTGTCTTCGCTTCAACTGGACATGTTTACGAGCAAAGTTTTAAACCTGTAACCGAAAACTCACAAATAAGTCCAATTAATATATACGGAAAACAAAAATTTGAAGCAGAGAATAGGATTAGGAAAGTTTTTGAAGATAACCCAAAGAAATTATGTATCGTTAGAATATTTAGTGTTTTAGACTGGGATGTGAGTCCGCGCTCTTTAGGTGGCGCAATTAAGCGATTGATAGAACCAAATTCTGATTTTGAGATTAAAAATGGAGGAGACATTAGAGATTTTTTAACGCCCAAAACGATTGCTGAAGCAATATTGCAGATTTCAAATAATGTAGATGTTTACGGTGTGGTTAATTTATGCTCGGGGCAAGCATTGTCAGTAAAAGCTGCTGCATTGCTAATGCTTAAAAAAAGCAAAATACAAATAGATGAAGGTCGTATAATTAATGAAGTCTCTCAAATCCCATATTTGGTGGGTGAAAATTCAAAATTATCTAAACTGATCCCTGGTTTATCGTTAACATGGAATCCATCATTGATTTATCAGTATTAATTTTAGAAAATCTAGATATTTTTTATGCTTAATTTGATGGAGGCAAGATTTATGAATTTTATGTTTGTTATAGACTTGGGTCATAGGAGGCTTTTTTTAACCGATCATTAATCGCATCCGCAATGCCATCACCGATAGCTGGTTCAACAAATACTTTTTCTAAACCGAGTTCATCTGCACGCCTAAGTGCTCTATAAAGAATTCTAGCAAACTCATCGTTATTAATTGGTGAAGCGAGTCTAATCACTCCAAGTGGAGTTGGTTTATCTGATATCGCAATATACCCATCCCCGCTTCCAGGAATTCCACTTAGAAATATGGATGCATTGGGAGAATAGTGCGATTCAAGTAAACCTGGTGATTTTATTTGCGTATTTATATTTATTGATTTCATCGAATAAATAGATGTATCCAAAAAAATTTCAACCATTGACTTGGTAATAGCACCTGGCCGTAAAATTACTGGGACATCACGAGTACAGTCGATAATTGCAGATTCGACACCAACCGAGCAGAAGCCTCCATCTAAAATAAGATCACTATCGGATAAATAACTTTCCAACTCATTTTTGACTGCATTAGCAGAAGTTGGTGACACTGCGCCAAATCTATTTGCACTAGGAGCTGCAACTCCTAAACCGCCCTGAGATTCAAACTCTCTTAGTAATTCCAGCGCAACAGTATGCGATGGAATTCTAATACCAACATTATCCTGACCGCCAGTAACAAAATCTTTAGCAAGATTAGTTCTAGGTAAAATTAAAGTCATAGGTCCTGGCCAAAATGCTTTTGCAAGCTTTATTGCATACTCTGGAATCTCCCTTGCCCACTTATCTAGGTATTCGGTAGAAGAAATATGAACTATTAATGGATGACCAACCGGTCGTCCCTTAACCGTATAAACTCTACTGACGGCATCTTTATTATTGGCATCTGCGCCTAGTCCATAAACTGTCTCAGTTGGAAATGCCACCAAGTTTCCATTTATCAATGACTCGGCAGCAGTTTTTATCACCGAAGCGGTGCAGTTTGAACTGATGCTCATAGAAGTAATTGTCGCACTTTGAAAAAGATTGAAATCCCGCTCATTTTTAATTGGTTTTGCCCAACTTAAATGACCCGATACCCTTATCTCTCCACTGTCCCCATCGTCTAGTGGCCTAGGACGTCGCCCTTTCACGGCGTTAACACGGGTTCAAATCCCGTTGGGGACGCAAAAGGAAAGGAAGAGATTCCTTCTCTTTTAAAGCTGGCCCAGTAGCGCAGTTGGTTAGCGCGCCGCCCTGTCACGGCGGAGGTCGCGGGTTCAAGTCCCGTCTGGGTCGCGATTTATTTGTTTCTTAAGTGAAGTAAATAAATCTGATTGGCTGAGTAGCTCAGTTGGTATGAGCGAACGACTGAAAATCGTTAGGTCGCCGGTTCGATCCCGGCCTCAGCCACGACAGTGTGCATTAATCGTCTTTTGTATTAAGGAAAATTGCAAATAGTGAAACCCAAATTGCTACAGCGATTATCAAGATCAGATTCTCATTAATATTTAAACTTGAGATTAATACTGCAAATAAACCATATAGTGCTGAGAGTAACCAAAGCGTTATCGCTGCTTTTTTTCTACTGACTCCGTATCTAACTAACCTGTGAGATAGATGATCTTTTCCACCTTGGAATGGCGATATCTGTCTGCGCAGTCTAGAAAAAACTGCCACTGTTGTGTCCAAAATTGGAATTGCAAGTAAAAGCACGGGAATTGCAAATGAAGTAATTGAATTATCAGTTGAAGGCTTGAACCTAACAGTAAGTGTTGCAATTAATACACCTAAGAAAAGTGCGCCCGCATCGCCCATATAGATTCGAGCTGGCACCCTGTTCCAAATTAAAAATCCTAGTGTTGATCCTGCAACTACTATTGCAAGTGCTGCTATAAAGTACTGATCACCTGTTATCGCTAGATATGTCAATGTGATTGCCGAGATTGCTACAGTACCAGCTGCACCACCATCTAAGTTATCAAAAAAATTAATCGAGTTGCATATTCCAACAATCCACAGAACCGTAATTGCAACATCTAATCCGGTAATTCCTGTTGGGTTTCCAATATTGTCATTTAAAACCAAGAATACCGCAACAATAAGGCCAGAAATACTCTGGCCAATAAACCTTGGTAGTGGATCTAAGATTTTTAAATCATCCCACAAGCCAACTAAACCCATTACTACAGCTGGCCCAAGCACAGATGTTGCAAGCCAAAAATTACTCCAAGTAATCTTTGAATAAATCAATGCTGTATAAGAAACTAGAACCACGCCGATTATTATCGCTACCCCACCCAAATATGGCACCGGTTGCTTATGTGATTTATGAGCAGAGTTGGGACGATCCAGGACTCCCTTAGATAATGCCACTCTACGCATCAAGGGTGTTAGCAAACCAACTAACGCATATGAAAAAACAAAAAGCCCAAAGAATTCAATTTGTGAGATAACCATTAGAAACTCTTAGTAATTATGCCGAACCTGCTTTTCTTCTATGCATCTTTGGAGCTGCCCCACCAGTTTGGCCAGCACCTATCTTTGAGCCGCTTGCAGGACCAGCAGATTTACCAGTGTTATGCCCCTTTTGTTTTTTAGCGAGCGCCTCTAGCATCTTTGCTTTTGGATCACTACTTTCTTTCTTCTCAGAATTCTCACTCATTAATTTCCACCTACCTGATTTGATGATGTGTTTGGAGAAATACTCTTTAGTAATGCTTTAACCTCAGACTCTTTATATCTTCGGTGCCCGCCCAGAGTTCTAATTGAGGTTAACTTGCCAGCCTTTGCCCACCTAGTAACAGTCTTTGGATCGACGCGAAACAAGGCTGCAACTTCAGCTGGGGTAAGAAGATTTTCTTGACCACTCATTGAAAGGTGGGAGAGATTAGATTGACTCATTTACTTTCTCCTTTGTCCTTTTCCATACGAAACTAACTTAAACTTTCTTGCACCGTATTGTCTGATTTAAACCATATGGGTTAAGTATCCCTTTAATTATATTTAAGGACAAGTACTTCAGCACTACATCGCAGACTCAAGGGAGGCCACCATGCGCCAGCGCGAGACCAATCGTTCATATCCACGCCCAGCTAGCGCACCATCGCCTGAAGCAAGACCAGCTATGGATGTATTCACATCCTCTATTGAAGTATCAGCCTCTAAACCTGTTTCGCCATTTTTGATTAATAAGTTGCTCAAGTAGATTGCAAGGCCGCCATAATCTAATTCAATAATAGAGCTGTTATCAAAGATTTCCATCCAAGCAATTAGCTCGCCAATCTCAGCTTCAACTGGTCCTTGGCCAAATGCTCCGAATACAGCTTCATGAGTGAAGCGAGCTCTTGTTTTTGCATTAGCAATTGATGTGCGCATAATAGTAAAAGGTCCATCATCATTTTGCCCACGTAATCTTTCATCTGGGCGAAATAGTGCAAACCAACGAGGTGGGATATTCCAGGTGGAGGTGAGGATATGCGAGACCTTGTCCTCAATAATTTCGGTCTCTCCCCTAATTGAATCCTCGATAGTTGCTGGGATGAAGTATCTAATTACAGATTGTGGCAAAGTGAATTTAAAATCATCAAGTGCTGCCCAACACCTAGCTGTAGTTGACCAAGGGGCAACATATCTTTTGCCTTCATGATCTAAAACATGGGCACCATCTGGTATTAGATTAGGTGGCTCACTAGTAATAGTTCTAGCAAGTGCTCGTCTTTGTTCCTCTGCACCCGTTGGTGTTGTAATTGTGATCTGAGACCATCGAAGTTGATCCTTTGCTTCAAAGGAATCTATTGGTTCATAGATTCGAAGGGAGGCAACATATGGGGTTGGACGCATGATCTTTATCCTATTTGAGAATTAACATTGTTTTAGAAACCTGCATTTGAATAGACGTGATTAACTTTTTTATTCATTTCTTTTGGGTCAAAAAACGTAAGTTGACTTACGAGAGATTTAACTAGGTCATCTGTGTAGTTATTATCAGTAATAGCGCTATTGATTTTGCTTGTAAGAGCATTTGTGTCACCTGTCGGGAAAAGTCCCTTATATGATTTTCCTAATACCTCAGGAATAGCTGAATTATTTGCGGCAATAATAGGCTTCTGGGAAATCATTGCCTCTAGTAATACCAATCCGAACCCCTCGTATTTACTAGATAATATAAAAAGATCAATACTTGATAAAAATTCATTTATGAACTCTGTTTTTCCCAACCAGTGAACGTTTTTATCAATTCCTAATTTACGGGTCAGTTCAATTAAATCTTTTTGTAAATAACCCTCACCAACAATATATAGGTCTACTTTTGGTGCATTTTTTAGCACAGCAGAAAATGAAATAAGTAATGTCGGATAATCTTTTTGAGTAACTAATCTACCAATTGTTCCGATTTTGTAATTTGAACTCTTTTCAGCAACTAACTTAGAAACTACTTCTAAACCTCTTTGATTTAGAGAGGTGTCTTTTTGAAATCCATAATAAACAACCTCAAAAGGATAATTCCGAAGAATTTCTCCTCTGTTAATTAGATAGTTTTTAACTGCATTTGAAATTGCAATCCCTCTTACCGCTCTCTTACAGACAAATCTTGATAGAAGCATAGAGATGACCTTTGGGCTACCTGGCCAAAATGGTTCTGCGTTATGGCGTGAAAAAATAAAATGTTTATTGGAAACTGCAATAGCTGCAAGTAATTCAGATTTTGGCAGGTGAGCATGCACTGGTGAGGGCGAATTTCTTAAACAATTAAAAAAAATCAAAATTTGTTTAAAGAAATTTTTGCCAACAAGGCGCGAGTTGACTAAAACTCCTGCAGCTTCAAGTTCAGTTTTTAACTCAGGCTTGCCTTTTAGGTAGAAAACTTCAACCTGTAATCCGGATTTAACTTGTTCACTTGCAAGGATTAGAAGTTGCTTCTCGGCACCACCTCGCTCAATAGTGGTAATTAGGTGAGTTATTTTGTTACTTATCATAAAATTTGCTTAAAGTATGATGCTGTTTTTTCGATTCCTTCATTTAATTGAACTGTAGGTTCCCATTTAAGTATTGATTTAGCCAGTGTGATATCTGGGCACCTTTGCTTTGGATCATCCAAAGGAAGAGGGTTAAAAACTAACTCACTCTTTGAATTCGTAATTTCAATTACAACTTTAGCCAGCTCTAGCATTGTAAATTTATTTGGGTTACCAAGGTTTATCGGAGTCTCTGGATTTATCTCTAGTTGTAAAAACTTATATATGCCTTCTACTAAATTGGATACGTAGCAAAAGGATCTAGTTTGTTTTCCATCGCCATAAATATTTATTGGTTCATTTCTAAGTGCTTGAACAATAAAATTGCTGACAACTCTGCCATCCCCGATAGCCATATTTGGACCATATGTATTAAAAATTCGAATAACCCTTGTGTCTAGATTATGTTGCCGCCGGTAATCAAAACATAAGGTTTCAGCAGCGCGTTTACCTTCATCATAACAAGAGCGAATACCGATTGGATTTACATTTCCCCAATAACTTTCTTTCTGTGGAGATTGTGTTGGGTCTCCATATACTTCACTAGTAGATGCCTGAATAATTCTGGCGCCAGTTTCATTAGCAAGGTGCAGTAGATTAATCATTCCCAAGAAGTTAGTTTCAATAGTCCGAACTGGATCTTTTTGATAATTAACAGGGGAAGCCGGACATGCAAAATTAAGAATTGCATCTACCTTTGCTTTAAATGGAATTCTCACATCATGCTCTTCAAAAGTGAATTTAGGATTATCGATTAAAGTTTCTATGTTTTTAATTGAACCTGTGGATAGATCATCTAGGCCAATTACTTCATGATCGTTATCAATTAATTTCTTAGAAAGATGTGACCCAAGAAAACCAGCAGCGCCCGTTAACAAAATTTTCATAGGTTAATCATCACATATTTTTCATAATGCAACTAAAAGCACATGCAATATATTATTAGGTTGAAGGCTAAATAGTTTTAAACGCGAGGGTATTTGTCTTCAAAATCTGAGTCGAAATCTTGATTACTTTTGTTATTGCCCTCTAACTCACCGTGTAACTCTTTTGCCAAACTTTCTAGATCCATCTCCTGATTTGAGTACTTAAGATCTCTGGCAACTTTGGTGTGCTTAGCTTTTGATCGGCCGCGTCCCATGGATAGGCCTCCTTCGCAATATCTTCTCTTATATATTTTCTGCCGTGGGTAAAGATTAGCGAACTGACCCCATATGCCGCCAACTCCGGCTATTAGCCCTTGTATTTAGCCGATGCAACAGCAAATACCTCAGATAGATCACTAGATCCCCCTGATGCTTGGATCTGAGCAGATTGGCAAAACTGAGGCCATAAAGTTGGTTGGTTTATCAATTGGATAAGTGTCTCTCCGCTCATCTCAACTGTATTAGGTGGTGTCCCTCTGCGGTGGTTACTACCTGCCACGCATTGAATCGCACTATATGGTGGAACTCTAAGTTCAACACTTTGGCCAGGTGCTATTGATTTGATTAGCTCAAGGATTTTCTTAACCTCAATTGCAATCTCTGGATCTTTTTGCATAATTACAGTATCAATTTTGAAAATACTTTAGGAATTAATTGAAATAAGAGTTAAAAAGGTTGGTGAAACTTAACTTCCCTTTTTACAAACCTTAGTCTTCATTAACGCCTCAAGATCTGAGATACCTTTTAGCAAAGTTGTTGCCTGTGCTTGTCCCTCTGCTCCGGATGAGGCCAAAATATCTTTAAAGATCTCATACTGATCCTTTGAGTCAAGATATAACTCATAGGTTTGTGGACATTGGGTAAGAGTCCAAGTTAATTTTGTTGGAGTTACATATGGGTTGTTGTCGCAAACGTAATTTTTGCCAGCTGATTTAGTCTTAAGACCAGCTTTTTTGCATGCAACACCATTTTTAACCGTGGCAGCATTTGAGGTGGTAGCAAATGAAGTGGTTGCTAGAAATAGCCCTAAAGTGGCCGCTAGTACACCTGCTCTTGCTTTATTTGATCTCTTAACCATTTGTTATCACGCTTTCTCTCTAAGACTTAACAACACCGGCATCTGAACCTGTGTCTTAACTGGGATAAGAATATCCTGCCCAGCCTGCCTGTCCACCCCTAAATAAAGGTGAATTACCTGTGAATTCTCACGCTTAGCCCCAGTAAATGACAGTTTAGTAGCAATCTAAAGAACATTTTGTCAGTGCAGTTGCATTTTAAATTAATTGCTGCAGATCAACCTTTGAAATCTCACTTTTTGTGACAGCTTTAATCTGCTTAGCTATTTGATCTGATTGCTCTACGGCACTCCCTACAAAGGCAGCTGGATCTCTAATTAACTCATTTAATTGGGTAATATTTAATGGAAAATCTTTTTCTTTTGAAAGTGATTCAAAGAAATTACTAGCATTAGTTGCGGTGGCATGTTTTTTGATAATCTCATGAGCCACCTCTCTACCCATACCTGCCTTAACAGCTTTCATTAATATTTGTGTTGTTGCTAAGAATGGTAGCTGGTCTTGTAATTCATTCTTAATGTTCTCTTCAAAGATGCCAAACTCGGTAAGGATTGTCATAAAGGTGTGAAGCAAGCCATCTGCAACATAGAAAGCATCAGGGATTACCACTCTTCTAACAACAGAGCAAGAGACATCTCCCTCATTCCATTGATCACCTGCTAAATCAGCTGCCATAG
>Ga0214921_10007637_pt1 | contig 14333 bp, 15 predicted proteins | sample LL1505_MetaG_FD_177992 | JGI IMG/M metagenome (GOLD analysis project Ga0214921, IMG submission 177992) | Freshwater microbial communities from Lake Lanier, Atlanta, Georgia, United States - LL-1505 | ecosystem: Environmental > Aquatic > Freshwater > Lake | place: USA: Georgia | collected... | reverse complement strand
GCTTTTGAATTTCTGGAAGGTTCAGCACGCAAGAGTGCGATCTCACCTTCAAAATCTTCTAGGGAGGAAAAACTACGGTATACCGAGGCATATCGTAGGTAGGCGACCTCATCGAGTTCACGGAGTGGCGCAAGAATTGCCATTCCAACCTCTTGGGCCTCAACCTCTGCCACACCATCTGAGCGAAGAGATTCTTCAACTCGTTGGGCGAGCAGTGCTAGATCATCATCATTAACCGGCCGTCCCTGGCATGCCTTGCGCACACCATTGATTACCTTCTCCCGAGAGAAGGGCTCAGTAGCTCCGGATCGTTTGATAACTAAAAGGACAGAGGTTTCAGAGGTGTTAAACCGGCGTCCGCAGCTTGTGCACTCGCGGCGACGGCGAATCTGATTTCCCTCATCAGTAGGACGTGAATCAATCACTCTTGAGTCATCAAATCGACAGAATGGACAGATCACGTTTTATGATTCTCCTTTGTTTCTAGTTAAACGGGGAGGGAAACAATAGCGGAAAACCACTACTTATGGAAGCCATAAGCGTAATAACCCCTACATGTTGGGTGAACCATAGACCCGCACTCTAGAGTTTAAAAGTACCTGAGTCGGCGTGTTTGGTGAATCTTTATTAGCAAGCTCAATCGCGGCAATAAATAAGCCGCCAAAGATTGCTGCCTACAAAGTATTTACCGCACCTTGGCTGAAGTATTCATGTTATCCTTTAATCAAGATATATCAAGATCAATCAGGAAGGTGAGCACATTGGCAGTTGATCGAGTTAAGTTCTCCTCACAATTAGATCCAAAGGTCTTAAACAAAGCAAAGCAATTGGCAAAATCGCAAGGTCGTCAATTGCAATCAATTATTGAAGAAGCCTTAACAGATTATTTAGAACGCACCCAAAGTGAGCGACCAAATACTCAGGTACTAAATGCATTCCGCGAGAGTTTGCAAGAGTATGACCAGCTATACGCAGATCTTGCAAAATAAGGGCGCAACTAAAGCGAATTAATGAAGGTTTATTATTTAACTTTAGCTGATCTATTAACCCTTCACTCAGTCTCAATTAAATTACATGGTGGCGCTGCCGGTATCAGAGATATGGGTGCACTTGAATCTGCCATTTATCGACCACAAACTGGTTACTACGATGATTTAATTGCCGAGGCTGCGGCTTTATTTGAAAGTCTTGCTGTAAATCACCCATTTATAGATGGAAATAAGCGGGTTGCATTTGCTGCTACCGACACCTTCTTGCGGGTAAATGGCTATAAAATCAAAGCAAACTCTGCGCAGATATACAAAAAGATGATGGAGTTATTTGATACCAATAGCTTTAAATTTGAGAAGCTAGAGCCTTGGCTTAGATCGGTTGTGGAAAAAAAGTAGAGCGCTAGCTGGAAGGGTGCTAGCGCTCAACTCGGGGCGTCGTCAGTAAGCTCTACATTATTCCCAGGTAAATCTGCCCTCACCTGTTAATGCTTTATACCTTGCATCGGTATCTGGAATTGTTGGCAAGCCAGCAGCTCCAGCTGGGAAGGTACGTAGGTACTCATATAGTGCAACCTCGTAGTCAATACCAAATGCTGATTTCTTCAGGGCAGCAAGGGCAGGATAGTTATCTCCGCCATCTGCGGTGAAGTTATTGGTGACCATAGTTACCGAAGGTGCACCTGCAACTAACGAACCATTACTTACAATGGAGCGGCCATCGGTGAGTGTTATTGATTTAACCCTAGTACCTTCAGTGGTAATGCTTCCTACGTTTGCACCAGTAGCCGGCGTTGAAACAACCTGCGCCGTACCATTTCTTAGGCAAACTACCTTCATGCCAGATATCTGCAGGAATTGACCGCCACCTGAAGTTGAAATTGAACAAGATCTTTCAAAGATCTCCTTCAACTGAGTAGGACTCACATCAGTAACTGCTACCAAGGTGTTTCCAAATGGCAGAAGATCAAATGTATTGCCGCGGGTAATCTCACCAACCTTGCCAGTAACTGGAAGTACAGTCGCTGGATTTTGTCTAATTCCACCACCGTTTTGAACTGCCACTAATGGTGTGGCAGTTGAAGGTTTTGGCAGGCCAGCTTTTTCATAACGTTGGTTATAGCTATACACGAATGCATCAGCAACTAAGTTACCGCCATTTGTTTCCGCAGTTCTAACACCTAAGACAGTGGCGCTGCCACGATCGGTATTAAAGACTATATTGCTCGCTGCAATTGCAGTAGTAAAGCCAGCTAAGCACGCAGCTAGTGGTGTATCAACTGAGTTTACAATACTGGCCTTTGGCGTGACCGCATCGGTTACACCAGCAGCGGTTGCAACTGTGCTGGTTGGAACCACTCGACGAGGGTATGAATTTAATTTATTAAATTCTAAATTACCTTTTTCGTCAAAGTATAAATCTGCCCGACCTAGGTATTTATAGTTTCCACTAGTAGTAACAAGTGGAACCACTTTGCCATTTTTATCTCCAAGCATCATTGGGTACTCACCAACCGGGGTAGATTCACCTGGAATTAATTCAATCGCATCATTAATTAATGGGTTTTGTAGTAACTCATCCCCACCTCCAGCAACTGCGATATCAACACCATTTAGTAGGCCAACAAGCTCTCTATCATTGCTGGCTGCTTGAAGGTGGCTTACCAAAATAATCTTGTTAATTCCCATGCGTTGTAGTGAGTCCACCTGAGCTTGCACCGCCTTGGCAGTTGATTGCAAATCATTTGTGGTTAATTTAACTGAACCTGGACTTGAGATAGTCCTAAGGGACCAAGTTACGGCCGAAACCACACCAAACCTATGTTTAGTAACTGGATCGGTGTGAATATAACTTTTGCCTAAAACCTTGCCCTTTGCAATTGCGCCACTACTTAGAGTGGTTTTGCCAACCATTGATTTTAGATCGGAGTTTTTACTAAAATCTAAATTACCCGAGATAAATGGGTGCTTAGGTTTACCATTTGCCCCAAATGCTTTGATGTATCGAGATAAAAATCCAGTGCCATAATCAAACTCATGGTTTCCCAGAATGTGAACATCGTATGGCATCTGCGCCTGAGCTACTGCATCTAATACCGGTTTGCTTGAAGTCACATCCCCTGGCTCACTACAAATCATATTTTTACTTGGTAAAAACGAGTCACCTGCATAGACAGATAGAACTGCATTTCCTCTATTTCTAGCTTCTGCGATCTCACGATCAAAGACTGTGGCAAAAGCTGCGGTACTTCCGACTTTTAAATCACCAGCAGTCGTTTTATAAATTGCATCCGCTCCTAATGAGGATTCACCATCATTGTTATGGATTAAAGTTAGGGTTACTGATGTCTTTGGTTCAGCAGCATTTGCTGGTGAAACAAGATTAATTGCTAGTAACTGAGTAGTTACTAAGGCAAGTGTGATTGATAAAATAGATACTTTGCGCATCTCTACCTTTTCTACCTTTCCGTAGTTTGCGCAAATCTAAGTGAGTCAATATGACTAATAAAATAACTGATCTAAAACTTTAGTCAATTAGTTTATGAACAAGTAGCAAACGAGACTTCCTAAAGCTTGGTATCAGCCTTACTCTTGAGGAACTAATAACTTAGTACCGGAGGCCACATCAGCACTCTTTAACTTATTTACCTCAACGATCTCAGCAACCACAGCTGCGATTTGACCATTGCCAGCCACCATCGATGCGATCGACCAGAGGGACTCACCTGGGGTCACAACTACCTGCACATACTTACTCTCCTGCCCCACAACATCGCTCCTACCACTAGCTGATGAGATGGTGGAAAAACCTGCGCCAATCACCACTAAGAGTGAGAGTGATAAAGCTGTTCTAGCCAGCCGCTTTGCTTGTCTTGCCTTCATTTTCTTCTCCTGGTAACCGGGTTCGAGGGGATTCGAACACCTGTTCTAACGAGAATTAAACACTACCCCACTGACATTGTCTAGTTAAAACCGAACAAATGTTTGATTTTTTTCTCCTCCCCTGCTACCCTTCATTTATGGCTAAAACCCCGAACAAGAGCAGCAAAAAGAAGGTCACTGAGCTGCCAGATGGCCCAACCGATGAGAATGGGCTGACCCCAAGGCAATTAAAGATTTTATCCGTCATCAAAACCGCAGTTGAGGACCAGGGCTATCCGCCCAGCATGCGTGAGATAGGTGAGAAAGCCGGCCTATCCTCCACCGCATCGGTTACCTATCAACTGCAGATCCTTGAAGAAAAGGGCTGGATTCGTCGGGACCCATCCCGTGGCCGTGCCATCGAGATCACTTTGCCTGGTCAAGATGGCGAGGCCGCACCCCAAGGAAAGACGCGATTAATTCCATTGGTTGGCCGTATCGCTGCTGGTAATCCAATTTTGGCAGAGCAAGAGGTCGAAGAGGTTATGCCACTTCCAGAATCACTGGTTGGTAAAGGCGATCTCTTCTTACTGCAAGTAAAGGGTGATTCCATGATTGATGTTGCAATCTGTGATGGTGATTATGTTGTGATCAGAAGCCAGCAGGATGCGATCAAGGGTGAGATTGTGGCCGCGATGATTGATGGCGAAGCAACTGTTAAAACTTGGTCTAAGAAAGATGGCCATTACTGGTTACTTCCTGCCAATGATAATTACGCACCAATCCCAGCAGATGAAGCGGTAATTCTGGGCAAGGTAACTGCAGTGCTGCGCTCGATCTAACATTATTAACACCTTTCTTGTTGGCAATCGGACGGTGGTGTTTAAGCACCGTAATTAAATAGTTCTTATATCTCCCTAGCCAGTCGCACCCTCTTATCCATCAATATGATGATTCTTAATGAGCAAAGCTTTATGGCAGCTTGCATCTATAACCAAGATAAAATCCCACAAAAGTTTAAAGAAGATACTGATTACTACCACCTTAAATACACCAATGCTAAGGGTGAGGTTGTGGTGGCATCATCTGGTTGGAACCAAGATGGGTGGGATGAGATTCCCAATGGGAGTGTGTTGGTGGTGGATAGGGTTGGGCGGGAAGAAGAGTTAAAGAAGATTTAGTTTTAGATATTTATAGTGAATTTGAATAAACACTATGAAAGTTTGATTAAATTTGATTTTGTAAAGAGTCCTACTGGTGCACTTGTAACTTTATAGCTCTTAATTTCCTGAATGATTCGATCAAACGCAGGTTGATTCGATCTCATAACTTTTTCTAACCCAGATTTTGGACCATTTTTAATTTTATTTGCCACGCTAGATTCATTAGGGTCCATTGTTATTAAAAAGGATCTAGATTCTGGGAAATCTCGTTTTAGTAATTGAGCTTCGAATTCAGCTTGCTTCCATCTTTCCCTTAGACTAGTTTTGCAGGAAAACACAATAGGACCAATTTCCTCTGTGAATAAAAGTAAATCAAATTCAGCCCACGCGATTTTACTGAATTCTACTTGATAATAAAAAGGTGAAATATTTTCCCTTAATAAAGTAAATGCAATTAGAAACTCAAATGCGCTTCCTCTTGATGAATTATCACTAATTGCGGGATCTACGAGTTTCCAAATTTTATCGTTATAAAGTGATGGAGATTTATATGGATAATGATCTAATGTAGGCTGAATTTTAATTAAAGTATCAACCAATTTTACGTTTGACTTTGAATTTACTAATCCACAGTCACTAATATAATTTTTCCCCATATTAGCCCCTCTTTGAGTTTTCTTGTAAATGCTTAACTATAGATCGAGCAACGGCTTTAACAACTGGAACAGCTACTGAATTTCCAAATTGCCGGTACATTTGAGTTCTCGATACTGGTATTTTAAAACCTTTTGGAAACCCCATAATTGATTTACATTCGTTCTCAGACAATAAGCGAAGTCCAGTAGGACCATCTTTAACAAATGTACCTGTTAGTCTTTGAATTTTATGATAGCTCGCAACAAGTGTTTTCACGGGAAAGTCCGATTTAGGGGTGATTACTTCAGGCCTTCCATCATTAAGTTTATATATGTATACAGATTGCAAATGTTTGCTAATCGATAGATCTCTTATTCCAGATTCAACAAATTTCCCAATTCCAACTTTAGAAGTTCTCGGCTTTGGGAAATGAAAATCCGCGCGCCTAACCTTTTTCTTGTTAAATCCCACAATATAAATTCGGTCTCTCTTTTGTGGAACTCCAAAATCAGATGAATCTAAAATTTTGTACTCAATTGCATAGCCAATTGAGGTTAGAACACTAATTATTGTAGTAAAAGTGCGACCATCATCGTGCGTAAGCAGACCGGCCACATTTTCTAGTAAAAATGCCCTAGGTTTATGAAAATCAATTATCCTAGCAACATCATAAAATAGTGTTCCTTGGGTTTCGTGTTTAAATCCTTCCCTCTTGCCAATCGAACTGAATGGCTGACAAGGAAATCCAGCCAATAAAACATCAAATTTGGGAATGCTTTTTTCTGAGATTTTTGTAATATCACCATCAGGAATTTCACCAAAGTTAGCTTGGTAAGTTTTCTGGGCATACTTATCCCATTCGCTTGAGAAAACACAAATTCCGCCAGTGGATTCAAAGGCAAGCCTCATTCCTCCAATTCCAGCAAAAAGATCAATAAATTTGAATTCGCTCTTCATCTCACAAATCCTAGTTCTATAAGGTTCATTATGGCCCTAATAGAAATTATTTATCCTGTTTTTTATCTAATTTAGCGAGTTCTACCCATTTTGAAAAGTTTTTAGGTAGTAAATCAAGTAATTCATATGCTGACATACCTTCATAATCTAGGGTTCTATCAATTTGAGTGAAGTAGTAACTGAATTTCTTTGGGCTACCAGATTTTGATGTGATGCCTTCTCGGAGTAAATTAGTTTTACGATCATAATATAGCAAAGTAGCGAGATGGCACACAGAGCCCGATGCCAATTGCCTTTTCCCAGAAATACGTTCTACTAATTCTCCAGGCATTAAGACTGGTGTAGCTAGTTGACACATAGCGTTCTTTTCTTCTGGATAATTTGCTTCAAATGCGAAAAATGGTCCAGATATTAAATGTCTATGTGCGTACAGGATGCTATTTGAAAGAATCCAACGATCCACTCCTCCGATTTTTGTATTTATATCTTTTCTATCATCGGCTATAACCAATGGCTCCAAATAAACGGCAGAAACCCAATTCCATAAATCCCTATCAGCCCTCATTTTAAATAATGGTCCGCCTTTGCCAAAAATTGACCACAATGAACTAGCTAATTCATATCTATTTTTCGGAACATTAATCTCTATGTCTCTATCAAGCCTGACTGTATTACTTTCGCTTATAACCAATTTATTTACCTCTTCAATAATATTTATAGGCTTATTTTGAATTAAATTAGCAAAAATTTCTGAACCTTCCGAAGTGAATTTTCTAATTTCAAGTTTTTTCATTGATCATCCATTGTAGAGTTACTAAGAAGCTTGATTGCCTTGTTTAACCCGTGGTTAGCCGCAAAATTACTTGAAACAATAATTGCCATATCTAAAACATTCTGCTTTCTATCTTCTGGATCCGCATACAAAATATCACTATCAAATATGTCATCGTCAGCTCCCTGCGAAATAAAAAATGACTTCCACGCCTCTGATATTTTCTCATTAATTAGTTCACGATCTTCGGCTCTCCATATGAATATTTGCCGAACTACCTCTGCAAGAATTGAGAATTCGAAAGTAGATTTTGGATCACGGAGTATAGAATACACATCTTCTTTTCCCGAAATAACTAATAGTGGTTCTCCATCAGTGTATTGAACAATCCATGGCACATTCAATAAGGAATCCCTTTTTATTTTTAAAATTGATTTTGAATCAGCCTCACTAACTGGTGTTCGTGGGATAAAATTATCCAAGTTTCCAACTATTAATCTTTTTCCCTGTTTATTTTGTACAACTTTATATCTTAATCGTGAAGTAATAGGATCTCTTGAATTAGTGATATCAATAATTTCTTTACCTAACCCACTGGCGACCCTTCCAAGTAAATATCTTTGATAATCATAAGAACCGGCGGACTTTACTTCAATCCATATTTCTGCATCAGGATCGAATTTATAGCTTGCTAAATTCCATTCTAAATTCAATAAAAAAGCACTACTACTAATATCAATTTGTGCATTTAAACAATCCAGGGGCAAATCTATTCGCTTAGTATAATTTAATTTTTGTAACATTAGCTTGCTATTTTCTTTAATTCAATTGATAAGTCTCGAAATGTATCAAAGCCTATAAAAGATAAACAGAAATCTTGTTTCACTATCTTGAATTCTACTCTGTTTTCTTTAAAGAGAAGTTCTGCTCCAGATGATGAGTTTTTGTTATACATCTCTTCCAATTTGAAATCTTCATCTGACCAAGCGGAAAATGAATCGCCGTTTTTCAAAGTATAAGCAACCTCTAAAACAAATCTGCTTCCGACAGTTAGTTCTAAATCTATCGGCCGAACATCAAACCCATTCTCCGTTTGATATATGTCCAACAGCTTCTCCCTTGCTGAACGGCTTTTGCCGCCCTTCCCACCCTTGCCACCTTTTGGTGAACCTTTAGTACCGACGTCATCATCGCTTTTTATACTACAAGGACTGTTTCCACTATCACTGTTGTATGGGAAATATTTACTTAACGACCTATCGTCTGGTATTTCATCTGATGACTGCAGCAATTTATTAATGCTTAGAGCAGAGCTCCTAATCCATGAAATTACTGATTTGACAGAAGTCCTATTATATTTTTGAGTAACTCGATCACCGGCTTCTGACCATGACTTGTGCGCAGGCCCTTCCGCATCGCTTAAAATTTGAGCAATACTATTTTCACTTTTTTTAGAGATGACAACAAGACTTAACAATCCTCTCAATTTTGAATCCCTATTAGCATTTGGAATTAAAATGCCTTGCCGACTAAAAATTGTTTTAGATAGTTCATTTGAATTGTGCTTTGATAATAAAACATTAAAATAATCCATAGTGTGATTTCTATCATTTGGGATTGGAATATTGGTTTCAACCTTGAATTGATAAATAATTCCAGAATCCAAGTCCTCATTTATTACACCTACCAACTCCTTATCAAGCATAATTTCATTCCAATTATTAATTGATTTTTCAATTTGCTTTATTTCTACTATTTTTACCTTATTATTAATAAAATTTTTGTACATATTACACAGACCCACTAATTCATCACGTGTTTTAGTGGCACTAGTCCAAAATCCTTCATCTAAATCCAAAATTTGGCCAATAATATTATTCGTATTCAAGGTCATGCTTGAATTATTACCAACAATCTCACACTCGAGTGATCCATCAATGATAGGAATAAAATAATCCTGAATGATGCACTGCAACAAGCCTTTTGGCGTAATCGTATCTCTGCAGAACGGTAAAATAATACTTGTTCCGGTCATTGAGCTATCTCTAGTGACACCCCAATCGCTACAAAATTCTTTGATTTGTGTTGATTCTGATTGTGGAATGTGTTCGCCAATGTCATTAATTATCATCCATCTTCTATTTGGTTTAACTCGTTTATCGTTTATGTTCTCGTATTTTAAATTTGCATGCCCAAACAATATTTGCTCTGATCCTTCTTCAACTATCCGATTTCTAACAGAATAAACAAAGTAACTTTTATACCGTGATGCTGCTGATAGTACAATTTTACCAATGCCCCAACTCCCTCTATCACCTTTTTTGATTGAGATACCCTTGGCCCATTCAAAAAACCAATAACTTGCACCGTAAAGTTTTACATCTAAATCTTTAGGTTTACTAGTGCGAACGCTTCCCTCAAGTCCAGTAGTGTTAAAATCTTCAATTATTAGGAAAATCGAATTCTGGTCGTACTTTGGAAGCAAATTTTCATTTATACTTAGAACTGCGTGAGGATATAAATCTTTAAAATATTTTTCGTTAATTTTTCCAGTCTGATTTTTTAAGGTGAAGCGAACTTTTACCGGCTTGCTATTATCCAAACACGCATCGATAGAATTTTGAATTGACTCTCGAACTAAGGACGATATTTCACTCAATACATCGGTATCATTGAAAAACTCTTCATTTTGCTGATGTTCTTCGTCGTCATTTAGGCCTTTGATAGTTTCTTGCCACACGGCCCTCGGGTTATTTGACTGATTCGACATTTAATTATTGTATATGAAAGCAAAAACAACTGCTGATTGACTTTAATTCAACTTGATTTAAGCTTAGTCTGTGCAAAGCCGTAATCAGACAATCAAAGAACTTCTTAGCTCTACTAACGTTTATTCAATCCCTCCATATCAGCGGCAATACCAATGGAAATCTGAGTTATGGCAATCTTTGATTAATGATGTTTTGAAGGTTCAGACTAGCAATGAGGATTCTCCACCTCATTGGCTTGGAATACTTCTACTTTCATCAGAAGACGAAGTTATGTTTCCTGGTAACGACTCAACAAATAATTATTCAGTAATTGATGGGCAACAAAGATTAGTAACTTTAATTATTTGGTTAAGTGCCCTTTATTATCATGCAAAAGACAATAATGAAGAAATTAGCTTTGATATTAAAGATATTTGTAAGTTATCTACTCAAGAAGTTGATAAAAAACCCCTAGAAGTAGTGTTAGAAAACAAATGGCTTGATCCTCGGTACTCAATTTACTCTGAAACTCAAATTTTAAGAGCTTACAATTATTTTCGCTTTGTTTTATGGTTGGGTGAAGACGCATTATTAGAAGAACAGCCAATTAAGATAGCTAGGTTTATGATTCCTGAACCCGGCGAACCAATTGAAGATTCTTGGATAAAATTTCTAAATTCAAGTAGTGGTTCCGATTTAATTAAAGGAAAAACTGTAATTACAAATGATCTGATAAAGGCTACACGAAATAGGTTAAAAATAATCACACTTATTCATGAGCCCAAAATAGATGAACCACAAGCAATAGTCTTTGACACATTGAATGGAAATAGAACTCCTCTTGAGCCACTTGACCATGTTAGAAATTCAATTTTTGTTCGCTTAGGTAAGGAAGAGGCCGCAAAAATATATGATAAGTATTGGATTCCGTCAGAAAATACTCTTAGATCAATTAAATTATCTAGACAAAATCCTGGAATTAACTTTTTATATGATTACGTGATATCAAAAGGCGAAAAGAAGCGCCAAGGAACTATCAATAAAAGTAAAGGAGCAAATCACTTCAATTGGATGACTCGGTATATGAAAGGAACTGATTTTACAGAGTTCATTAAAAATGATGTATCTGTAGCGATGGTTTGCTGGCCAGTAGCAATTGGTCAAAAAAAGGAAATAATAATTAATGGTGTAGAGAGTGAAATAGATGAGGACGTGTTTGAATCAATACTTACGATAAAAGAATTAACGTCTGGCCCAGCTAACCCATTAATTTTAAACTATCTTGTTGCCTTCGTTAATGCGAAAATTACAAAAAAAGATCTTTTAGAATTTCTATTGATAATTGAGAATTACATTGTAAGACAAGTCCTTTCTAGCACTCCACTTTCACCACTAAGATCGAAAATAATGGAACTATGCGCATCAATAGAAGGGAAGTATGATCACCAAAGTCTTAGAAATGCTATGAAGAAAACTGGGTGGATTAGTGATTCTACTATTTTGAATGGTCTAGACGAACGAAAAATTTACGAAGAAGCATCACCGGTATCGATAGGGGCCATATTTAGAGGAATAGAAGAAGAAATGAGCGGCTCAGGTTCAAATAAATTTCATGTGGCAAAAAAGCTTTATACGATAGAGCATATCTTCCCCAAAAAACATCAAAAATGGGAAAAAGATATGGCTAAATGGAAAACTAATTACAGTAAAGTTTCAAAATATATAGACACTATTGGTAATCTTACTGTAGTTACACAAAAACATAATTCCACAGTTGGTAATAAAACTTTGGGAGAAAAACAAACTTTTCCAAATATTTTTGGAAATGCCGCTCCGCTTAGAATTCATGAAGACTGGCTAGAAGCTAAACAGTGGACAGAGGTAGAAATTAAAAAGAGAAGCCAAAAACTAATCAAAATTGCATTAAGGCACTGGAAAGAATTTTAGTAGCAAATTTAACGGTAATTGAAATATGGAATCTAAATTTCAAGGGCCTGTGCATATTATTTATTTTTAGCAGGAGGTGTCATGAAACAAGATGGAAGGCGAATTGTATGCCTTGCAAATTCACGAAAACCTAATGGTCGTTGCATAGCAGGAAAATTGTATTTTCAGGGAAAATTTGGAAATTGGATCCGCCCAATAAGCATGCGTGAAGGTGAAGAGCTCTCAGAACTAGAGAGACACATAGGTCCCAAAACAGAACCAGCTTTGTTAGACATTTTGGAATTTTCAATAATTGCACCAAAACCAACTCACCACCAAACGGAAAACTGGACCATGAATCCAGCGATGAAAATGCAAAAAGTAGGGAGTATTTCACCAAAAGATTTGATGCTTGCGTTAGATAAACCAATCAATTTATGGGTTGTAGGAAGTTCATCAAAGCGAGGCAGGAATGATTTTGTACCAGAAGGTCGAATTCTGGAAGTTAAGGATTCACTTTTCTTAATCAACCCAATTTTTATTTCGATTCAAGTCCTTACTGACGATTACAATGGGCAAGTAACTAGGCAGGTTAGAGGAGAATTTACCCACTGCGGAGCCGAATACAATTTGAAAATAACTGACCCAGTAGTTGAGGCTAAATATCTAGCTAAAAGTGATGGGGTTTACAAAATTCAAAACGTACTGCTTACAATTAGTCTTACAGAAAAAATATTTAGGCCCCGCTACAACCATTCCGTGGGTTTCTATAAATTGATTGCTGGAATAATTGAAATACCTGAAGGGGGCTAAAATGAGTAATACAAGAATTTACACAATTGGTCACTCAAATCATGAAATCGAAAACTTTACCAAACTATTGCAGGCTATGAAAATAAACATGATTGTTGATGTGCGCTCCGCACCATTTAGCAAAATGTATCCACACTTTAACCGTGATACTTTGGAAACCTTGCTCATGGATAAGAAAATTGGATATCTATTCTTGGGTGACCTAATTGGTGGAAGATCTAGAAATAGGGAGGACTATGAAAATGGGCAAGTTGTTTATGCGCGACTCGCGGCTAAAGACGAGTATAAAGCAACTATTAAAAGAGTTTTAGAAGGTAGTGCAAAATTTGAAATTTCGTTAATGTGCTCGGAAAAAGAGCCTCTGGACTGTCATAGAACCCTGCTTGTATCACAATCATTAAGTGATCTTGGTGCGCAAATTTTCCATATCCATGCTGACGGCAAAATTGAATCACAGGAAGATGTTTTGAAACGATTATTGCGAAACTACAATCTTGATTCCCCCGATTTATTTGGCGCCGAAACAGACCGCCTTCAAGAGGCGATCTCGAAGCAAGAAAAGAAGATTGCTTACACGGATGAACAAATGTCTGAAGGATGAGATAATTACCTATGAACCTATACACAATTGGATTTACAAAACATACTGCAGAAGAATTTTTTGAAAAACTCAGGTCCACGGGAGTAAAGCGAGTGATCGACATACGAATTAACAAAACTTCACAATTAGCTGGATTTGCCAAAGGCTCGGATCTTCCGTATTTATTGAAGGTAACTGGTGGGATTGAATACTTGTCTCACATTGAATTGGCGCCAACGAAAGAACTGTTGAAAAGCTATAGATCCAAGAATATTACCTGGGAGGAATTCGAAGGTAAATATAAGAAACAAATCAAAGACACTAAAGCAATTCTGGGATTGAATAAAAGTAACTTCGAGGACGCATGCCTTCTATGCAGTGAAGAGACTGCAGAAAAATGTCATCGTCGATTACTTGCTGAAGAGCTTGCAAAAATTTGGGATTTAGAAATAATTCATATTTGAAAACACTAAAAATTTGTAAATTATAGAAAAACTCAAGTGATTATTAGTTAAATTCTTGATTTATAAAATCAGAAATATTGCTCAAATAAACCAAGGATTCACCAAGGAGCGTAGCTGCATTTCCATCTTCATCTACAAACACCCTGCCACCGGTAGGTCGCACTCGGAGCCAGTCTTCAGCTATCTCCATTCTTGATTCTTCTGAAATGTAATCAATAGGTTTATTTGTTTTTGAATCAACAAGGTCACGTCTAGCAACGGATAGAGTAATTTTCCTCTTCCCTTTTGGCTTAGTCCATACACTTCCAGTCTCCGGGCGAGGATTTTTCAACTTTACCTTACGGATCTGCTTCTTAGAAGAATCTTCATTAGTTATTAAAAGAGTTTCCGCTAATGAAGCAATTATTTTTTCAATTTCCTT
>Ga0214921_10007636_pt1 | contig 14335 bp, 12 predicted proteins | sample LL1505_MetaG_FD_177992 | JGI IMG/M metagenome (GOLD analysis project Ga0214921, IMG submission 177992) | Freshwater microbial communities from Lake Lanier, Atlanta, Georgia, United States - LL-1505 | ecosystem: Environmental > Aquatic > Freshwater > Lake | place: USA: Georgia | collected... | reverse complement strand
AAACCAATATGCCACTGCTTTAAGCAGGACTACCAACCCGAGCAGAATTGAGATTTGTACACGAGCCGCAACTGTTGTGCGATCACTTTGTACATTAGTGCGGATTCCGCCATACATATAGTGAACAAAAACGCTTGCTAGCGTAGACAGAATTAATATGGAGATTCCCCAACCGATAATCGCTTGAAGCATCGGGAGTTTGAATGCGAAGAATGAGATATCCATATTGAACTGTGGATCTTTAACACCAAAGTCAGTTGAATTCTTAAAAAGTAACCACTCATTCCAAAATGCCATTCCGGAAGTTCCGGCGAAGTATGTGAGGCCAACAGTGATTGCAAGAAAGACCCAGAGGCGAATTGGTTCAATTTGGGCACGGAGACGTTCTAGGCCGTTAATCTCGATACTTGTTGGGACATAGAGCGGACGGCGCTTATAGGCGATAAAAATATTGGCAGAAATAACAAGTGAGGTGATGATTCCAACGACAAGAAAGAGCTCTAGCTTTGTTGTTAGAACTTTTGTCCAGACTGATGTGAAGTCGACAGATTTGAACCATAGCCAATCAACATAGAAGCCACTGAAATATATGAGGATCGCTGAGAGAGCAACCAATATTCCAGCAGTAATGATGAGCGGGGTGCGGTTTCTATTCATGGATTTAGATTAGTGCACCCTTGAACGCCCTGGAAATTGGAATTCTTGCCATTTTTTAAGCGCAAGAATGCTTCATCGAGGGTTGAGACCGCTATCACTCCAACACCTTTTATATCTTTTGCAACTTCTTTGCAATTTGCCTTCGGCACGAAGATCAAGGAAACCCTTGCACTTTTGGCGGCAACGATTTTCTCTTCCACGCCACCAATCGCACCAACTTTTCCATTACTAGAAATTGTCCCGGTGCCAGCTATCTTGCGCCCTTGTAATAAATCTTCCGGTGAAAAAATTTCGCTCAAGCCCAGTGCAAAAATTAACCCACCACTTGGTCCGCCAGTATTTTCAATGGAAACTTTAAGCGAAGTATCATTTACATCTTTGAGATTAATCTCGGGATAACGTTTCACAAATAGATTTTTGGTCGCTGTCAGTGCAGCGCTCTGTGAATGCACCATCTCCAACTTGCCACTCTTAAATTGCGCTGCATTATTGGTCTTTTTTTCATACATGACAGAACGTGGAATAACTACACACTCTTTTGATATCCAGCATTGCACCACCTGCGCACCGAATACACGAGTGTCGGGATTTGTCACCCAGATTGAGAGTAGATACATCTGGCCATGAGCCTTATATACCTGAGGGAAAGAGTTGGATTTTTGAGAATTAACTACCTTCAGCATCTTAGGAAAGAGCGGTGAGCCTTCACCTGGATGTATTAATACAAAATTTACTGGGATTGCCAGTGGCACGATCAGGGCCAGAAGAAGAGAGAGCTTTACTAAGCGAGGAGTGCGGGAAAATCGAAGTGACATAGATTGAGAGTTAAAGCTTGTCTCTATCTACATGTGTATCCACTTGATCATCAATTTCACTCTTGGCTATGTGTGCTTCTTCCGTACGAAAAGATTCTTGGAATCTTTGAAATTGCCCCACTGAACGCGAAGTCTCTGATTCAAATTTCCTCTTAAATTTTGAGATCCACAAAACGTAGCCAATTCCACCAATGAGGCCTGCCGCCGGGACTACCCACCAAATGAGTGCTGCGAAGGCGCTGCTTCCCGCAAGTACGGCTGTGGTCTGCGAGAGGAAGTACATGTAAAGAGAGTAGCCCTTCCGGGAAGAAAGTGCCTACTCGGATGGTTACATCTCCTAGATAGACTCTTAATCCTTGATAGAAGAAGATTCAGGGAAGAAGATTCAGAGTAGAAGAATGCATGGGAGTTGTTGATGTCACCTTTTGGATTTACGCCAGATGAGGAAGATGAGAACGGTGACAAGCCCGAAGATTTGTCGGCGATGATGCAGCAAATGCAAGAACAGATTCAAAAACAATTTGAGGCGATGGGAATTAATCCAACTGGCTTCACCAATCCGCTTGCAGGTCTCGCTGGTGCATTTGGTGGCGGTTCTACCGAAGTTCTGCCAATTAACGTTGTCAGAGATACTGCAAAGAAATTTATCCAAGCACAGGGTTCAGAGCCAATTGGTGTGAAAGATTTAACGGTCGTTGATAACGCTTTTGAAATTGCAGATTTGTGGCTCAATGAAGCGACGCTCTTTCCGACAACTCAATCAATCTCATCACCTCGCGCAGTCAGTCGCCTGGACTGGGCAGATATCACTCTTAAAGGTTGGCACACAACGATGGAGCCACTTGCCATTGGGCTCTCCTCTGCAATTTCAACGCTCTTGGCTGAGGCATCACAAGAAGGATCAGATAGCTCCGAAGGTGGTGAAGGTGTAGGTGCAGGCTTCGGTGCAGGCGGTGCTAATCCCATGGGCGCAATTACTGGCTTGCTTCGCACATTTATCGGTTCCCTGCTCGCCACACAATTGGGACAGTCGATTGGCGCGCTCTCAGCCTCTGCAACTGGCGCTCACGATGTTGGACTTCCACTCCTTACGCCGGCAACGCCCTTATTAATCCCAGAAAACATTGAAAAGTGGAGTGTGGATTTAGAGATTCCGAAAACAGAGATCTATCTATTTCACGCACTTCGCGAAGCAGCTATTGCACGCCTCTTCGAACATAACCCTTGGATAGTTTCGTACATTCGTAGCGCCATCGTTGATTATGGGCGCGGAATTCATATCGATATGGAAGCTATTCAACGACAAGCAGAAGAAGCGATGGCCAACTTTGATCCGTCGCAGATGAACCCTGAATCTGGAGAAAATTCTTTTACTATCGCACTCAATAACGGAATCTTTACTCCTGAAGAAACTCCAGCTCAACGTGCAGCGCTCTCAAAACTCGAAACAGCACTGGCGCTCGTTGATGGTTGGGCAGATGAAGTCACAGGACTTGCAGCCGGTGAGCGACTACCAGCACTTACTCAGCTTCGCGAAATGTATCGACGCCAACGCGCAACCAATGCGCCATCACAACAACTATTTAAATCACTCTTGGGTTTGGAGGTAACTCCCAAACTTGCTCGTGAAGCGAGCGCTTTCTGGCAGAAGATTCGCGAAGTAAAAGATATCTCTGCGCGCGATCAAATTTGGAGTGGAATTTTGCCCAATGCGGCAGAACTTCTTGAACCTGAGAAGTTCTTAACTTCTGCTGAGATTCCAGATGACCTCAGTGGGCTGCTTTAGAAAAGCGAAGTCCCCGGGCGCACATTTTAATATCTGCCTTCCCCTTGCAGATATCAAACGGTTATCCGAGGACTTCGTAAGCGAAAACTACGATGATTTATAGTCAGAATCAAATGAAAACCGCTAAGACACAACAAAATTTTCTTGTCAAGAATCTATAAATTTATCGATTTTTTAGAAATTTCTAATACATTTCCTCAATGACAAGTAGAGAGTTCGCATCTTCAATGGGTGAATTTTCTGGCTCTGGCGAATTTGAAGAGGTAACCCTTCCCGGAGTTGATGAAGGTGAAATTCTCGTGATTCGCTCCAAACGGCGTAAGAAATCCATCTCTGCCTACCGACAAGGTGGGCGAATAGTCATATCAATACCTGCGCGAATGAGTAAGGCAGATGAAAGAACGATTGTTCCCGAGATGATTGCCAAAATTCGCAGCCAAGAAGAGACAAAGACGCCCGGTGAAGAAGAGCTGATCAACCGAATCGATGAGTTGTTGACCGAATTGGCTCCAGAAATTACAGAACGTCCACTTTCAGTGAGCTGGCGAGGCATGCGCGAACGCTGGGGCTCATGTACAAGCGTTGATCGCACCATTCGAATCTCTGACCGACTTAAATTTGCCCCCGACTTTGCACTCGATTACGTCCTTTTCCATGAAGCAATCCATCTCCAATACTTTGATCACGGCCCCGAATTCACCGAAACCCTCGCCAGATTCGAAGATTCAGAGCTTGCCAGCGCATATCTGGATGGATATGAGGCTGCTGAGCGGGCTCTTTTAGAGCCGACAGAGTTGAAAAGGCTCTAGATAAATCCCTCCACAGATTCCCGCGTGGAATCAGCCTTTTGAGCGTGGCGCAGAGTATGGTTTCGACCAGTACGCATGGCGCTCAGCCCATGGGTCGAACGGAGGCAAAAATGGCAGAGGTAGAGACATACAAGGGTGACGCTTACTGCGTGAAGTGCAAAGAGAAGCGTGATTTCGAGGGAACTGTAAAGATCTCAGACTCTGGTCGTCGCATGGCACAGGGCATCTGCCCAGTGTGTGGCACCAAGGTAAATCGCATTCTCGGCAAGAAGCCAGAATAAGCACGAAGGCTTACTAAGCCTAAGTCACTAAATGTAGTTATAGCCCTCGCTCATTATGAGCGGGGGTTATTTCTTTTCTTGCGCAAAGGTTCGAAAACCGATCCTGTATCGACGCAGAGTCTGTCCACATCATCACTGCGTTACGGATCACCATCGTTACGCACACATTCCTTAGCTCCGTCCAACAGCAGGCGCTGACCATCTACACCCTTAGCGCCATGAGCAGATTAAAAAATGGCGTAGCACTCTTTGAAAGTTCAACACCCGGTGAATTCTTTATAGGCACCTTCAAGCGAGCAATTCGCATCTACACCCCGGAGCAGAAGTTAATTGCCCAGTGTTTATCCTCAAGAAGTTCTGACGAGGTCGCAGCCGAATTTCCAGAAATCAACCGTACTCACCTTGAGAAATTAATGATCGAACTTGAACACGAGAAGCTGGTGGACCACAGCATCGGAGCGCTTCGAGTCTCAAAGCGGTTTCATTCAAAATTAGATAATCGTGCCAAGAAAAATAGTGATAAATCATTTGATGCCGGCTTGAATCAATTACATAATCGGACAGAGCCAGAACTTGCGCAAACAAGTTGGATAGCAGGCGTTGCAGATGGCGGTGCAGAAATCTTAAGCGCTCGCCAAAAATATCTCGTTGAAATATCTGGTAATAACCGGGTGGCAACGCTGCTCTTTTCGCTCCTGCTTGCCAGTGGCTTCTCTCAAACACGTTTTGCTCCACATTCGCGAGGCAAGACTCCCCTCATTGGAGATCTCGAACTTGGGCTCGCATCCTTTCGCGCCTCTGATGTGGGTAACTCCTTCAAGAGCCATTGCGAATCAATTCGTAAAGAAATTGCCCTCTTTCCATTGGATAGAGAGCGAAATTATCTGGATGAACTTGCACCTGCCAATCTTCGGGTGCATTGCGGAGAATTTGATCCAGAAATTCTCTCGCTCTGGATGAGTACCGGGCAGACTTTTATTCATATTCCAACACCACTTGCAGACCAAGGACGAATTGGACCATTAGTAATTCCTGGAAAATCACCGTGTCTGCGCTGTCTTGAATTATCCGAGCGAGATCAACATGGAATCAGCGACTATCAAATTCTCTCTAAGAAATTCACTACTGACTATCCCCAGATTGCGGCCAATTTCATCGCTGCACTAGCAGCATCACATATTGCTCAATATTGTGATAACCAAAGTTGTGAAATTCAATCTGATGGAGCCAATAGTTCCGGCGGAGTTGACGGACTGTTAAAAGCAGAATTGGTAGGCAATGTAATAAACATTGACTACCAACTCTTATCGCACCCAGAAGTTATCGCGATTACTCGCCATCCCTTATGTGGATGTGCTTTTTAACGCTTTTTTATAGAGCTGACTCGACCATGCGCGCTGCAGCAATCACCTGACGAGGTGGACGACCAGCACGTCTCTTGCGTTCGATGATGACGCCATCTTCAATGAGTTGGCCTCCCCATACTCCACACGGTTCTTGGCGTGAAAGTGCTCCATCGAGACACTTATTGCGCACGGGGCATCCGCCGCAGAGCGCCTTCGCTTCTGCAATTCCCTGATCTGTTTCAGAGTAGAAGAGCTCAGGGTCTGCTTGATGGCAGGGCAGGGTAAAGGCCTTGGCGTTGTCATATGTGAACGTCACATCGTTTAAGCCAATCTTCTCGCCGTTATCTGCCCAGCCTGGTAGCTGCAATTCGCTGAAGAGAACTGTCATAGTCCTCACCTCTTCTCTCTTTTTCTTAGATCTCTCGATCTAGCTCGTTTCCTTCTTATTTATTCTTATTTGGTTATCTGGTTATTTGGTGGAAATAAAAAAGGACCTTCAAATCCTTTGTGGATTTGAGGCCCTTGTGGGACGTTTCGGTGTTAGCCGATTAGTGCTCCCGTGGCCTCATCCACTGCATAAAAGTTGGCGTAGAACGCTGACTTTGTAGCTGTGGGCCAAGTTGTTCGCTTATGTGAACGCTTAGCAGTTGAGGTTGTATGGGCAGCAGAAGGAACAGCAGCGCGTGCGCCTGCTGCAATGATTGAAGTGAGCATATTTGCCATTTCAATCCCCTTCATGTGATGTGGAGTTATCTCCGGATGTAAAGGGTACGCGAGGCGTTATCAATTATGCAACTTAATTAAATTCGTTAAACCCCACCCATGTATGCGCTCATTCACGCATGAGTCGCGCAGGAATGGCTATGACGAACTGGCGAGTAACCCAGATTCACGCAGGAATTGGCTGGGGGCGCCGCGATAGGAGATATGTAGATCAGCTTTTGCCCGGGTAATTCCCACATAGAAAAGACGTCGTTCTTCTTCAATAGCGCTATCGCCATTGCTATTGGTGAGCGGTAATTGCCCGTCGGATGCGCCGATGAGAAATACCCGCTCCCACTCAAGGCCTTTTGCAGCGTGCAGCGTTGCAAGTGTGACAACTGGCATCGTCGGTGGATTGTTCTGCTGAACGCGATCTTCTACTTCGCGTAAATATCCACGTAGCGTTTTTGGTGAAAAATTATCATCATCATCTAATTCGCGAGCAAGGTGTAATAGAGCTGCAATTCCATCGATTGCTTCCCCCGTTAAATATGGCTGAGCAATGGAACGTAATTCATCTATCCACCCTTGACCTTCTGCCGGAATAACGGATGCTTGGCGCACTTGCTTGAGAAAGTCACGAACTTCTCGTCGGTCAAAGAAACGCTCTGTATTGCGAACTTGGTAAGGAATATTCTGCGCAAGCATCGCTTTCTCGGCACCTTTCAGCTGGGCGTTGGTGCGGGCCAAGATTGCAATCTCTTGCGGTTGAGTGCCATCGGCAAGCAGTGCATTGATCTCATTCATTACACCGCGGATTTCAGAAGTTTCATCAGAGTAGCCAGTGACTATTGGTTTGGAGCCGTGGTCATTAAATGCAACTAATTCTTGTCCCATAGTCCCGTGACGCAAAAGTTCATTAGCCGCAAAAGTTATTTCAGGCGTTGAGCGATATCCAGTTGATAGTCGAATCACTTCTGCATCTGGAAAGCGTTGCGTGAAAGAGTTAAGAAATACCGGAGTAGCTCCAGCAAAAGAATAAATTGTTTGTGCAGGATCTCCTACAACGCAGATATCTTTACGAGTGCCGAGCCAGGCGTTGATAAGTCGCTGTTGAATCGGTGAAATATCTTGGTACTCATCGATGGTGAAATATCTATACTGATCTTGCACGCGTTCGCGAACTTCTCGCTCTTCTTCCAACATTGCAGCACAGAGCAGTAAGACATCCTCAAAATCAATTGCTAACTCTTGCTTTTTAATGGATTCATAGGCGGTATAGACCTGCACCATCTGCTCTGGAAGCACCCTCGGTTTCTGCATGCGCTTACTTACTTCGTTGATGTAATCCGTAGGACCTACCTGTGAAACTTTTGCCCATTCAATCTCTGATGCAATATCTCGCATGAGTTCGCGATTGGTCGCGCGAAGTGAACTACTTAAACCTGCGCGATTGATTGCCTCTGTAAGAAATCCTGTCTTTGTCGTCATCAAATCAGGTGTGCGCCCTCCGAATACTGACGGCCAGAAGAAGAGAAGTTGTTTAAGGGCCGCTGAGTGAATTGTCCGCGCGGCGACAGTGGGAACGCCTAATGTGCGAAGTCTTGCCCGCATTTCTCCCGCAGCTTTTGCAGTAAATGTCAGAGCAAGAACTTTTGCTGGATCCATCGTGCCAATGGCTGCTGCATATGCAATGCGATGTGTAATTGCTCGAGTCTTGCCAGTTCCGGCACCTGCAATAACGCAGACAGGTCCGCGAGTAGCAAGTGCTACTGCACGTTGATCAGGATCCAGGGCCGCAAGAATGGAGTCTTCTACCGCCATGTGATGCCGCCATATACATGGCGAAGAATTAACGCCATTTGGTTAACGCCATTTGTTTAACGCCATGTTTCCCCACCTTGTGCGGGTTCACCCAACCAACGTTCAATCATTTTGCGCGCAACTGAAATACCTGGCGGAAGAAGGAGAGAACCATCGGCAGCGGCAGCCTTTAACTCTGCGCGGCTAAACCACTTTACTTCAGTAATTTCTTCACCATCGCCTCGAGCAACTTCTGGATTATCAGTTACTGCCTCAAAGGAGATCATGATGCTCGCCGGAAATGGCCAGGGTTGTGATCCTAAATATTGAATTTCACTGACAGTAATATTTGATTCTTCAAAAATTTCGCGAGAAACGCATTGTTCAAAAGTTTCACCCGGTTCCAGAAAACCCGCAAACGTTGAGAAGCGACCTTCGGGCCACACTGGTTGATGGCCAAGGAGAATTCGATCTGCACGATCTTTAATCAGAACGATTACAGCAGAATCAGTACGCGGATGATGTTGGCTCTGATCTGCATCACAGAAGCGAGCTGCTCCACCAAGATCCACGCGAGTAGGACCACCACACTTGGGACATCGTGGATGTGCCTGGTGCCAATTACTGAGAGCAGTTGCATGCAGTGAAAGTTCAAGCTCTTGCGCACTCAAGATTGTTCCCATTTCGCGAAGCGTAGAAAATCCAGCGCTCTTTTCTTCTTCAGCACTTTCATCATCGCTAAAGCTTTTCTTCCATTGTGTATCCCAGGCGAAGAATGGAGCTCTACTCTCAATATCTAAACCAAGAAAGTAACGACTACCTTCTGCAAAATCACCGGAGGCAATAGCTTCCGAAACGCTCTGCGCTGTCAGGAAATTTAACGATGTTGTACTCGTTGCGATTCGCCCCTGTGCATGGTGGACAATCTTGGCTTTTTCCCACAATTGATCCAGTGTGTTCTGGTTAACTCGAAGTTCACCTGCTCGATCGATGCAGGATGGGTGTTGATTTATCGCGCTCACAGGGGCAGGTTACTAGTCTGTGGGGGTGCGCATCACCTCATGGAATCTCCTGCATGGCATGGCCATTCCTCCTCAAAAAAGTTCCGATCCTGGGGCTCTCATAAGAGCTGTTCAATCCTTAGATTCTGATCTCTTCGGATTTCAAGAAGTCGATCATTTCTTGCCACGTTCAGAATCACGACCACAGATGAGAGATATCGCAGAAAGTATTGGGGCACGCGATTGGGCAATGGGTCCAAGTGTGATTGGAACTCCTGGTGAGAGCTGGCGAAAGCGGCACGAGCATGAACCAGAAATTATTTGTAACACTTCGGCACACTCTGAATTGATGAATGAATGTTATGGAATCGGAATTGTTTCAAAAATCCCAGTAGTGAGTTGGCATCGACTCAATCTAGGAAATTCACCAGTGGGTCTTCCGCTGATTGTTCCGGGTGATGAAAGTGGTAAGGGCAGACCACGATTTATTTATGTGCAGGATGAACCTCGTCTAGCAATTGCAGCAGTACTCGAAAATGGATTTACTGTTGTAAATACACATCTCTCTTTTGTTCCAGGATTTAATCTTGTGCAGTTACATCGCCTTAAGAAATGGGCTCTCTCCATTGCGCAATCCACTGGCACTCGCGCAATCGTTATGGGTGATCTCAACCTGCCGAAGAACCTGCCAATAGTTGCATCCCCTTGGAAGAGCCTTGTTACGCAGAACACGTATCCAAGCTGGGGTGGCAAAATTCAATTCGACTACATCCTCGCCACCGACCTCTCCTTCGGAGAATTCTCTGTGAGGAACTTCTCTCCTACAGGGGTGAGTGACCACCTGCCCATCGGTATCCAACTTTCGAATTAACAATTTTTCTCACTTCGGCTAGCCTTTCCCCGTATCCGTCCGACCTATCTTCGCTTTTTCTCTATTGAAAGGCACCATCATGACCACACATGCAACTCCAACATCAACTGTTACAGCGCAGTGCCCTTACTCCGGTAGCAAGCTCAATACCGCTGGCACATATAACACTGATTGGTGGCCAAATAAGTTAGACCTTTCTGTATTGCGAGCGAACTCTCCTGTCTCAGATCCCATGGGTGAAGATTTTGATTATGCGAAAGAATTTTCTAAGCTCAATATCAAAGCGGTAAAGAAAGATATTGAAGCGCTTATGACAACATCACAAGAGTGGTGGCCAGCAGATTACGGACATTACGGCCCATTCTTTATTCGTTTAGCGTGGCACAGCGCAGGCACATATCGCACACACGATGGTCGCGGTGGCGCAGGTGCTGGTATGCAACGTTTTGCTCCTATTAATAGCTGGCCAGATAACGGAAACCTCGACAAAGCACGTCGCCTCTTGTGGCCAATCAAGCAGAAGTATGGAAAGAGTTTATCGTGGGCCGATCTGATGATTCTTGTTGGTAACTGCGCCATTGAATCAATGGGACTTAAAACTTTTGGTTTCGGTGGCGGACGCGAAGATGTTTGGGAACCAGATGAAACTTACTGGGGTAAAGAAAAAGTCTGGCTCACTAATGAACGTTACTCCGGAGATCGCGTATTAGAGAAGCCCCTTGCTGCAGTGCAGATGGGTCTTATCTATGTAAATCCACAAGGTCCTGATGGAAATCCAGATCCTTTGGCATCTGCTCGTGATATTCGTGAAACTTTTGCACGCATGGCAATGAATGACGAAGAGACTGTTGCACTGATTGCTGGTGGACATACATTCGGTAAAGCACACGGCGCAGCAGATCCAGATAAGTATGTTGGCGCAGAGCCAGAAGGTGCCGCTATCCAAGAGATGGGCCTTGGCTGGAAGAACACTCTTGGCAAAGGAAATGGCGCTGAGACTATTACTAGCGGCCTAGAAGGTGCTTGGACATCAACTCCAACCAAGTGGGATAACAACTACTTTAAGACTCTCTTTAAATACGAATGGCAGCTCACCAAATCACCTGGTGGAGCAGCTCAATGGATTCCAACGGATGAATCTGCAGCGAAAGCAGTTCCAGATGCTCACATAGCAGGTAAGACACACGCACCTGTTATGCAAACTACAGATTTAGCGCTACGCATGGATCCTGAATACGAGAAGATTTCACGTCGCTTCTTACAAGATCTCGATGCTCTTGCAGATGCTTTTACTCGCGCGTGGTTCAAACTTACTCACCGCGATATGGGTCCAGCAGTTCGTTATCTTGGACCACTTGTCCCTTCCGAAGAACTCATCTGGCAAGATCCAACTCCAGCGCGACCAAAGCGAGTCATTGGTAAAGCTGAGATTGAAATTCTCAAGAAGAGAATTCTTAGCAGTGGTCTCACATCTGCGCAGTTGGTAACAACAGCGTGGGCATCGGCATCGACATTCCGCGCCACAGATAAGCGCGGTGGTGCTAACGGTGCACGTATTCGCCTCGAACCACAGATTAGTTGGGAGGTAAATAATCCTAAAGAGTTAAAGAAGGTTCTTGCCGTCCTAGAAAAGATTCAAACCAACTTCAATAAGAAGTCAGCAAAGAAAGTTTCTCTTGCAGATCTCATCGTCTTAGGCGGAAGCGTGGCAGTCGAAAGTGCTGCAAAGAAGGCTGGCGTGAAGGCAAAGGTGCGTTTCACACCAGGTCGTACAGATGCATCGCAAGCACAAACAGATGTAGCCTCATTTGCATACCTGGAACCAACAGCTGACGGATTCCGCAATTACAAGAGCGCAATCGATACCCGACCTGGTGAAATCGCAATCGTGGATAAGGCAACTTTCCTCTCATTAACGCCACCAGAAATGACTGTGCTCGTGGGCGGTCTTCGCGCTCTCGGTGCAAACTTCGATGGTTCCAAGACAGGTGTGCTCACTTCCAAGAAGGAGACGCTGACAAACGACTTCTTCGTCAACCTTCTCGATATCAAATATGAGTGGGCAGCAGTATCGAGTGACCTCAACCTTTTTGAAGCACGTGATCGCAAGACCGGAAAAGTTAAGTGGACCGCATCACGCGCAGACTTAGTCTTCGGTTCACATTCAGAACTTCGTGCAATCTCTGAAGTGTATGCAAGTGCTGATTCAGAGAAGAAGTTTGTGGAAGATTTCATTGCTGCCTGGAGCAAAGTAATGGAGCTCGATCGCTTCGATATCTAAGGCTGGTTTTAGTTCAGTAGAAAAACTACTGTAGTAATAACAGATCGATGAGTTGATCTTCACTAAGAAGATTAGCTCGTCGGTCTGTTTTATTTGTTGGCACATAGTGAAAAGCTGCTGATACCTCTGCCACAGAAATGCTCTGTAACTTTGCCCACGCTAATCGATAGACAGCTAATTGAACGGCAGATGATTCACCCAACATCTTAGAACCAGTCTTCCAATCGATGACTTCAAAACCTGAATCGGTTTTATAGACAGCATCGATTCGTCCACGCACTAGGACGCCGGCAATAACAGTTTCAAATGGCACTTCCACTGCATACGGTTGCAGTTTCGCCCAATCTGAGGCTAGCCATTTCGCTTTCAGATCTTCAAGTTTCTGATCTTCCTCGAGCGGTGATAGTAAATCGAAATCTTCATCATCAAAGAGCGTCTTGGCATTGAAGTGGTTCTCAATCCATAAGTGAAATGCTGTTCCGCGATGGGAATACTCATCCATGGCACGTGGCATAGGTCGCCTGATATTGCGCGCAAGTTCGGTGGGATCTTCATGCAGTGCAATCAGTGTTGAGGTAGATAAGCGAGCAGGAAGTGCCACATCACGTGCCCCGACTTTATATTCTTCAAACTCAGCGATGATTGCGCGGGCATCAATTGCCCATTGGCCGGTATCTCCTGGAAGTTCAGTACTGAGATCAACAGTTGTTGCACCTTCGACGAGGGCAACTGTGCGATTAAATTCTGCGCGGCGGCTGCCCAAAGGATCGATAGGCCATGGCGCCGTAATTTCAAGGCTTTCAGCTGGATTTCGATCGGTATCTGCCGGTGCTTGCGCAGATTCAAGAACGGTACCAACTTTACTTGCAACGTGAAGAACTTTTTCAAAGAGAAGTGATGGTGCAACTGGCTTTACGCCATCTCGCCAGTATGAAGTTGAGCAGAAGAGATGAGTGCGTGCGCGAGTCATTGCGACATAACCCAGACGAATCTCTTCGCGTTCTTTATATTCAACGCAGGTTCCAGCAAATGCTTCGATAGCAGCCTTTGCCTGGGCATTTGTTGTTGCCGAATTCCAATGAAAGACCGGCAGTAAATCTCCATCACCACGCAGCGCAAAGGGAATGTGACGTTCATTAGTAATCCAATTATCAGGATCAGATTTATTTGCACCAGGAAATGTACCTTGGGCTAGACCAGGAACGGCAACAACATCCCACTCGGCGCCTTTAGCCATATGGATGGTGAGAATTTGTACAACGCTTTCATCAACATCGGGTGCTCCGGCTTTAAGTCCACCTTCTTCTTCACTTGCCACATCGAGCCATTGTAAGAATGCTGAAAGAGAACCACCGCTGCGAGCAAACTTTGCTACCTCATCCATGAAACGATCAAGGTGGCGACGTCCCCGAGTTCCACCATCTCGCAACATAACCTCGGCCTCTAAATTGAGATAACGCTCTATCTCTATGACTAAATCAGTAATTGGTGCCGATGCACGAGAGCGCAGGCGGCGAAGGTCTGATGCAAATTCAATTAATCGTTGATAGCCAACTTCGCTAAATTTTGTCTTGTCGCACCTTTCGATTTCATCCAGTGCGTCAATAGCGCTTCCAATAAATTGATCATCGGCTTCTGCAGAATCAGGATTTCCGGCAACTATATTCTTCACAATACTTCGGCTATCAGATCGAAGTGATTCCGAACGTTTGCGCGCAAATTGGCCGAGCGCTGCAATATCTCGGGCACCTAAATTAATTCGCGCACCGGTTAAGTGGCGAATCAAGGATGCACCAGAGTTGGGATCATTGATTATTCGCAACATCGCCACAAGATCTGCGATTTCAGGAAGGTGTACAAGTCCGCCTAAACCAAGGACTTCAGAGGGTATTCCGGCGCTGGCAAGTGCTTCCTGAATCGGTGCAATCTGAGAACGTTTTCTGACAAGAACTGCAAAAGTCTTAGGCGCCTCACTTTCTTTTT
>Ga0214921_10007635_pt1 | contig 14337 bp, 15 predicted proteins | sample LL1505_MetaG_FD_177992 | JGI IMG/M metagenome (GOLD analysis project Ga0214921, IMG submission 177992) | Freshwater microbial communities from Lake Lanier, Atlanta, Georgia, United States - LL-1505 | ecosystem: Environmental > Aquatic > Freshwater > Lake | place: USA: Georgia | collected... | reverse complement strand
TATTCTTTTTAATATAGAACATCGTAATAAAAGTGTATATATTACTGGTAAAACCACTATAATTAAAGTAATAATTATAGAACTGTAATCAATTGTTTCACTATTATTCGATTTTTTAAATAATGATAGAACCATAAAGAGTAATGTTTGAGTTTGACCGTCCATTGTATATTGGAATATATATTTTTATTTATCTTTATTTTAAATATTTTAATAAATATCATAATAATAATGAACTTTTATATTATGAATTTACAATAATTAATTAAACTATTTTTAATCAATTTTTATTATTTTAATAAATTTTTATTATTTTAATAAATTTTTATTATTTAATCAATTTTTATTATTTTAATAAATTTTTATTATTTAATCAATTTTTATTATTTAATCAATTTTTATTATTTAATCAATTTTTATTATTTAATCAATTTTTATTATTTAATCAATTTTTATTATAAAAATAAATAACCTAAAAATCATGTTCCGTATAAAAGACTATATTATAATTATTGCTTTTTATTAAATTAAGATTATCATCTATAAAATGTATTACATTTGACATATCTTCATATGCTTCTTCCTCCTCTTTCGTAATAGGTAAATCATTAAGGATTTCTCGCATTTTATCAATCGTTTCAAAATTTAATACACCATATCTTTCTCTACCACATGATTTTCGCCTTAAATGTTCATATTGTCCATTATTTATATAATCTTCACTATCATCATGATATTTATAGTTTTCTAAAGAAAATTTAGATGACCAATATCTCATTTTTCCGATATATTGTTGTTTTATAATATTATCATTATTATCCATTATATTCAAATATGATATATCACCTGCCATATAGGATAATTATTATATATATAATAAAAATTTATACAATTTTTACCATATTTTTATGAATTTTTATGAATTTATATATTTATTTATATATTTATTGTTATTTTAATTGTGTAATATTTATGCATTAAAATTAAGCTTAATCTTCAATAAAAATACTCTTATTCCCTGAAAATCGCATCCAATTAATTTTATCTTGATTATCTTTTAATATTTCCATTGCACCAGTATTACCTGACAAATTACCCCAATGAACCTTATCAATATTTTCTTTTAATAATTCGATTGCCTTCTCATTTGACGACAATGCAATCCATGATATTTTATCAATATTTTTCTTTAATAATTCTATAGCACCCGGATTTTCAGATAGTCGTGTCCAATTAAGTTTATCAAGATTTGATTCCCATATGGTATATCCATTTATATTATCACATATTACATCCCAATCAACTTTATCAAGATTTTCTTTTAATAAATCAATTGCATTCGGATTTTCACATAAATAAAACCAATCAACTTTATCAAGATTTTTTTTAATTAATGGTATAGCACCCGGATTTCCAGATATTACCTCCCAATCAATCTTATCTTGATTCGCTTCTAATAAAGGTAATGCATTAGGATTACCAGAAAGAACAAACCAATTAATTTTATATTGGTGTTTTGTCAAAAAATCTATAGCATTAGGATTTCCAGATAATATATACCAATCGACTTTATCAAGATTTTTCTCTAAATATGGAATGGCATTAGGGTTCATTGATAAATATTTCATGTCAACTTTATCTAAATTCGACAATAGTAAATTGATTGCATTGGGATTTATTGTTAATATATACCAATCAATCTTTTCAATATCAATCCAATCCCGAAGTTTATATGCAACCATTTTGATAATATGATTTAGTTTATTATATTTAATTTTATAATGATATATTTATGATAGTAAATATTTAAAAAATCATTTTTTATTATTTCATTTCATCATTATAAAGCCGTCAGTTTTTTATAATTTAACCCTTTACTTGAATAATATTTAAAATCGTGTGCATATAGTGTATGATTTTAAATATTATTCAGGTAAAGGGTTTAGCAGTATTAAAAATTGTATATTTAGAGAGTTAAAGAATAAAAAGAAGTAAGTCTGATTTTGACAAATATTTACATATTGAATTAAACAATTATGGATTAATTCCAAATTCTTATTTACAAGACAGTAAACGTAATCTAATAAAGTGCGTAGTTCTCATCTAGAAATGACACGTCTAGAGATTTCTCGCGTAGAGATGACGCTTCTAGAGATGACACTTCTAGAGATGCCTCACGTAGAGGTGGCTCTTGTAGAGATGCCTCGTCTAGTAATAGACGGTCTAGAGCTACATCTATCATAAATCTCATTTCTTCATTATCTGGGCGAGATAGAATTTTAGCTAGATCTGGGCTGAGGGGAGGCACATATCCACCTGAAAAAATTGCTGCTGCCATATATGCTTTCCTAGGATCCGTAGAACGACAAAGATCCAAAAATTTATTTTTAGGGAACGACTTCACATCATAGCCTTGATTCAAGTAAATTATTACTTGTTCGTATTTAAAAGCAAAAACTGCTGCATTAAAATCTTCATCCGTGCAAGGTGATCGTTTATTGATTCGGGGCATTGTAGTATGTTTTATTCTAACGTTTTTATTCTGTTGAAATAAATATGTATATTTAATTTAGTTTAATAATTTATCCGTCAGTTTTTTTTATAATTTAACTCTTTACCCAAATAATATTTAAAATCGTGCGTATAGTGCAATATTCTTTATAAAATGTTTATATAAAATGTTAAAATGTATAAAAAGTCTCATATTATTAAACGAATATAATACTATCAATACAATTTATGCATTCTTTAATATTATCATAATTTTGTTGGCAAATATTCATAATTTCAGCAGGCGACATATCGTAATCTTTAAAAGCCATATTAGATGTCATTTCAATAACATCTTCAAATGGAATATCGTAGAAAAACGATAATATTTCATTAAGTACATGTATTGACGCCTTTTTAAGTTCAATATTAAAATCGATTCTTCCAGGGCGTAAAATAGCTTTATCTATTTCGCCCGGATAATTCGACGTCATAATAATAATACGTCCGGGGGTTTCTTGAACACCATCAATAATATTTAAAAAACACGATAATGTTAATTCATCGTCGGGTTGATATGTATTATCTGTCGATTTATCCGAAACGATTTTCATTAAAAGATTGAATTCTGCATTACTTTTTTTATTTATCGTATCATTATTTTTGTCATCAAGGGTTTTTAATTCACGTGATTTAATAATATCGCATAAACAATCAATGTCCTCAAAAATATATATACGATTTTCCATAGGAATTACTTTGGAGTTTATCTCTTTATTAAAGAAAACAGACTCCAATTGTCCACATGTTTTAATCCTATTTAAAGGAATAACTAAAACATGTCTTTTTGTATATTCTATTGTTGCTTTAATGATACTTGTTTTACCACATCCGGGTGTTCCATGTAGGAAAATTCCATAATGATATGGAATACCACGCGATTGATACCATTTTTCATTATTAAGGAAAAAATTAAGTGATTTTAAATATGATTGTTTCTGTTCAAAAAAGATAGTATTAAAAGTACGATTTGTATAAAATATATTTTCAGAATAAGAAATATATCCATCATCATCATCAGCTTTTAAAAAACTAAAATAATGTTGGTTTTTATTAAATGTATTTTGAACATGACTTTTATATCTTTTTAAACATTCTTCCAAAAAGTCCTCTAAATCAGATATTTTAATTGATGGATTGTCGCTAAAAATAGTAAGACTGTGACTGCGTTTTGTATAAATATCACGACTATTATCGTTATTATATTCTCTTGGTTCAGTCTCTTCCAACCGCATAATACATTGAATATCACGGAATGAATCTAAATAAAAGGGTATATCCTGATCAGGTATAAAAACATCCATTTCGGGATTTTTTGTTTTTTCAACGCGGTCTGGTTCTCTTTTAACATAAACGTCAATCGGTTTAAATATTTTTATACAGTAACACACTGCTTTAAAATAAGAAGAATAATCTAATTTACTTGACTTTCCATTATTAAGATTGTGTGCAACTATATTAATTTCAACACGTTTTTTATTTAAAAATAAGTATTTTAAATAAGAAAATATATTTTTTTTTAATTGTTTAAAATTATTAATAAATAACGTTAATAATATAATAATAAAATAACTTAAAATATAGTCTAAATAAACATTACCTGTATCGGTATTATTCATAATCATATTTGAAAACATAGTATTAGTCAACATTGTATTTGAAAACATATTTTGATAAAAATATATAAATATTACAATAATTAAAAATATTTTTAACAACAATTAGGCTTTTTATATAAAATAATAAATCAATTTTTAAATTGTTTTATATAATGTTTTTGTTTAAAATTATTTTTAATTATTTACAATTATTTTTAATTATTTATTATATTTATTATATTTATTATATTTATTTTTAAATTATTAAAAAAATAAAATATTAAATTAATATATAATGAAAGGAATGAAAAATATTAAATCTGTAACTGAGTCTATGTGGTCAAACCCTCTTGTAATAACAGTTGTTGTAATACTAATATTAATAATTGTACTTGCAATATTTAAACCAACAACACCCTTTTTAAATATTGGTTTAGGTGTTAATGCTCATATCGGAAATATTAAGGGTTCATTAGATTTAGAAGCTTTCGACAATCAATTGAGTACATCGCCTACGCTTGCATTATTTATGTCACCTGGTTGCGGTCATTGTAAAAGAATGAAACCCCAATGGGATGAGTTTTCACATGAATATAATGGTTCTGTTTCAGTTCAAACTATTGACTGTTCAGACCCCAATAATAGAAAACTCGCCGCATCACATGGAGTTCAAGGATATCCTACTATTAGATATTATCCAGCAGGGTTAGTCAACTCAAAAGACTATGTCGAACATGATGGTGGAAGAGAAAAGCGAGACTTTATTAGTTTTGTTAAAAATTATGAATAAAAATACTATTAAAAAATACAATACTATCAAATAATTAAATATTATCTTTTTTTCAGTCTATTAAAAAAAACATATGCTTTTTTTGCACCAATCGAAAACAATTTATATTTATCATTTATTGAAATACTTAAATTATAAAAACTACTTAAATTATTATTATACTTTATGTATATTACATTTTTATACATTTTTTTATAATACTTTTTCAAATAGTTAAGTTGCAATATTTTAATAAGATTAATAAAATAGTTGAATGAATTATCTAATTCTTTAATAACACTACATCTATTTTGTTTCATAAAAGGTAATTCATATTGGTCAAATAAACAAAATCCTATTTTTTTTTTTAAAGAAACGCTTTTATTATATAAATATGGAAATGGGTCTAATAATGCACCATCTATATAATAACTATTATTTAACATTATTGGTGAAAATAATATAGGAACATTCATTGACATACGTAATGATAATAATACACTATGAGTAGGAGTATTTATATAATTATGATACTCGGGAATTCCTTTAGTAATATTCGTAACTGTAAAGGTTAGAACTTTCCTATTTAATAAGTAAAAATCTTCAAACGTAATATTTGGATCTATATTTTTATTTAACATAACTGCTTCAAATAATTTATATATTTTATTACCGTTATCAAGCCCACATTTATCAATAAAATTATATATCTTTAATTCCTGAAATTTTTCAATTTCTATTTTTTCAAAAATATTATTAACTTCGTCCATTGAATAACCAATTACTAATAAAAAACAAATAATTGAACCAAAAGAGCAACCTGTATAATATTTAATCTTTTTAAAACTATAATATTTATAAAATACATTAATAGCACCTAATAAAGATATACCATATATACCACCTGAACCAATAACAATTTCTTTATATGATTTAGTCATTTAATAATATAGATGATATATATGTTTAAGTATTTTATAACGAACCGTTTATTTAATGGCGTATTTTTATACATTTGTGTATTCAGTGTGATACAATACATTTAATTATTTAATAGTTTAAAGAATAAATTCGATGTATCTATAAAAAAAATATAGAAATAATATATAAGAATAATTATAATTATTAATAAATGGATTCAATGAAATATGATTATTATGGAAATTATGAAGATGATAACGAAAATTCATTTACTTTTAGTGTAAGTGATATACACAAAAAACAAAAACAAAGAGAAAAGAACCGTTTAAAGATATATGAAGTCATAACCGCGAGATGTTTTAAAAAGATTAAAGAAGTATCACTGAACGAAGAAACTTTTTGTTTTTATATATTACCAGAGTATTTACCAGGGTATCCTATATATAATATGACTGAATGTGTAGTTTTTATGTTAAATGTTTTAAAAGAAAAAGGATTTAATGCACGATATTGTGATAATTATACAATTTATATATCATGGAATATACCCAAACCAAATTTAAGACTAATGAATTCACCTCAACCAGTTATTGAAAAGAAAAATGTTATGGAAAATCTTAATTTAAAATATAAACCTATAGAAAATTATACAGCATTTAGTAATTTTTTGCCTAAAAAGAAATTCTAAAAAACTATCGTCGTTTCATCCCTATAGCCTTACCAATATTAAATATACTATTCATAACCAAAATTATAATAAGTCCAATAATAATTAATAATATAAGATCTATTAAGTCATTATTTTTAACATTTCTCGTCTCAGAACTCGATTGATTCACATTTGATGAATTATTATTATTTGAAAAACTTTCAATAAAATTACTGCCTGAATAACTATTAATACTATCATTATTATCTATAAGATTTTTATATTTAAGTATTTCATTTTCTAAAAATTTTAATTTATCTTCTAAATATTTTCTTTCAATTGATTCTGAAAAAGGCATATATTTTTGAAGTGCATATGATTCTTCTTTAACAGGTGATTCCTTTACTACATTATTTGAATTTAATCTATATTTATTATATTCAATAATTCTATTTTCAGTTTTACTATTATTTCTTTCAATATTATTCATATTATTAATAACATTATCACGGTCTTCTTCAGATTTTTTATGTAAAAGACTGTATTTATCATTTGTATTTAAAGAATATAATTTGTCATTATTTTTTGAATTATTATTACTATTGTCTGAATCAACATTATTAAGTACATTATTTTCATTATTATTTAATTTATATGAAGAACCCCATGCCTCTTCTAAAGAACAATAAGATATTTTAGACATATATCTATACTATTTTAATATTTAGATATTTAAATTTTTCTAATTCCTAAATTAAATTTAAAATGTAATAAAAAAATATCAAAATTAACTATATAAATATTATTATATAATGATTCAAAATATATTTTCAATTACACTGGTAATAATATTATTTTTTTTAATATCTAATGAAAAAAAAATTGACCAAATAATTCATAAAAAATATATGAAATATTTATTACTGTTATTAATAATATATTTCATTTATCAAAATTATAATTTTGGTATTTTTGTTTTAATTATAATTGTATTTATTTTATTTAATACAGATATTAAAAAAAAAATAGAAAAAAATAAATATTTAAATTTAGAACAATACAAAGACTTAGCAAAAGAATATTTTTCAAATATGAATGATAATAATTTTTATGATATAAAACCGTATAAAGAAGATGATAATAGAAATAAAAATAATATATCTTCCGCTTCATCATCAAATCCATCGTCAGGTTCATCTTCAATCATTGTTAATAATAGTACTAATAATATTTCGAATAATCAAAATAATTCAAATAAAAAAGTTATTGAACCCTTTAAAGAGGAAGTTGAAAAATTAAAAGAGATGTATGACAATATTAAATTAGAAATAAGTAAATTGGGATAAAACACATATTTTTACAATGTCGTATATGATAATAATTATTTTCTTATATATAATTATATAGATGGATGTATTTCTAATAGAGATGTCAAATAATAAATTATTTAGTGGTTGTATTATGTTATTGACAAATATAGGTGGTAAATATTTGGCTCTTGATTTACCCAGTAATTTGGAAAAAATTTTTTCTAAATCACAATTATTAAGATTTTTAGTAATATTTTCAATTTTTTTTATGGCAACACGAGATATTAAAATAGCTTTTTTATTATCATTATTATTTTATATTGTAATAAAATATTTTATAAATGAAAATAGTACATTCTGTATGATGAAAGATATTAATATGGTAAATAATTTAAAAAAACAAAATGAAGAAATAAGCAAAGAAGAATATGAACATGCAAGAAACATAATAGATAAATATAATAAAAAAAATGTAAGAGAAAATGAAATTCTTCTGCGTAATATTTATTAAAATAATTTCATATATTATTATAAATTATGAGTAATTTTATAATAAATAAGGAAGGTGATTTTAAAGATAGTACTATATCAAGTATACCTGTTGGAATAAACAATATTATATTAGATAATGATAATAATTTTAACTTAAAAAAAGATAACATTAATAATATTAGACCAATGCTTTCAGAGGGGAGAAAAGTAAAAATTAGACCTATGTCTAATAAAAAAGTCCCATTAAATACATTCTCATCTATGGCAAATAATAAAAAAAACGTTAATACAAGTAGTTCGGATGAATCGAGTGATGGTTCAAGTGTTGCATCAAGTAATGCATCAAGTAATGCATCATCCGATGGAAGCGACGATATACTATCAAATAATACACATTCAACGTCAAACTCTAATGTAAAATCTAAAAGTAAATATGATGAAGATAATGATGAGGAAGAAGATGATGAAGAATATAGTGATGATGATTATAGTTCGATTGAAAGTAATAAAAATAAAAAATCGAGTAAAAAAAATATTACATCGAGTACATATGAAGGTAGTGAAGAAGATGATGACGAAGAATCCGAAGATGAACCTCCTAAGAAACAAAAAACGTATGAAGAGATTCAATCTGAAAAACAAAAATTATTATTTAATTTAGAACGTCTTCAAAAACAGGGTTATCCTCCTTCTAAAAAATATAGCATGGCTTCATCATATGAAGACATGTTATTTGAACACGACCGTCTAAAAAAACAACGCGACGTCGAAAAAAGTATAAAATTTAGTAGAAAAGTCCTTATGGCATTTGTTAGTGGCGCAGAATTTTTAAATAGCAAATTCGATTATTTTGATATTAAATTGAATGGATGGTCCGAAAATGTAATGGAAAATGTATCTGACTATGATGAAGTTTTTGAAGAACTACATGATAAATATTCTGATAGTGTTAAGATGGCACCAGAAATTAAATTATTAGGGTTGGTATCAAGTAGTGCATTTATGTTCCATTTAACAAATTCATTGTTTAAATCGAGTAAATCTGATGTTAATGATATAATTAAAGAGAATCCTGATATTATGAGAAATATCCAAGAAGCCGCCGCGAGAAAAATGAATAATACTATAAACAAAGAATTTGGAGAGGGTGATGTTTTAGGAAATATTATGAAAAATGGTATTAATATGAGGATGAATCCACAACAGCAACCTCAACAACGCCCTGGACCTCAAAGACCCGTTACACAGGCTAAGATGAATGGACCAATTGGAATAGATGATTTATTAGATGAATTGAATAATGATACAAGAGATGATGTGTCTGTTAGTTCAAACGGTTCGGGAACAATAAAGACTTTTTCTAAAAGAACTAAAAATGGACTAAGAAAAGGTATACAATTAGATATTTAAGGTTTATAAATCTATTTAATATTCTTGAACCAATAAAGTCCTTGTAAATAAGAATCCGCCAAATCATCTTTTTTTTTATTATTATTAAAAAAATCAATATAAGAAGGATTATTTTTTAATACAAAATACTTGGCGTGTTCAATGGCAAGTTTTTTCTTATCCTTATATGCCAGAGTACTTTTTTTCTTTTTTGTCATATTTTGTTCTTCTATATTATCAATATTTGAAATATCTTCATCTAAAATAATATCTGTTTCCAATTCTTCTTTTTTAATATCTAAATTATTATCTTCTTGATTAGTTTCTACTTCCACCAAATTTATTTTAGAATTTTTTTTTGTAGTTTTAACCTTTTTAGGGGGTTTTTTACCAATATCTTCTAAAATAATGGGTGGGCCATCATAGATTTTTAATTTATTACTGGCCGAGCAAAATTCAATCTTATCAATATATCCAATTGATTTATTACCTTTTTCACCACACCCTACTATTTTACCTAATATTAAAAAATATGAATATAATATCATTTGAATAGATTTCATTTGAGGATTTTTTAAAGACGGTTGGTTTTCAATAACTACTAAATCAACGTCAAGAAGTTGAGGCCTCTCTTGTAATTTACGCGGAATATTTTCAAACAATAGACTGCGGTTTTTTTTCATACCTTCATTATCAACTAAATTAACAATATCCCAATCTACTATTTTAATAATAGATTCACCAGTTTTTCTTTCTAAAATACAATATGATAAATTGTATATTCCAACGTCCCATGATAATATTTTCATTTAATAATAGTTATTTATAATAATTATCTTTATATATTTTATAAAAATATTTGTGAAATAATACTTTTATAAAGAATTAAATACATAGAGATATGCAAAAATAATATATATGTAAATATTCAAATACATTAAACTACATTCAAATACACTTAAATACACTCAAATACATTCAAATACACTCAAATACACTCAAATAAAATTAATTTTGAATAACTTAATATTTAAACAACAGTTTTTCTTGGAGTAATTTCAGAATCATAAAATCTGAATCCGTTGCTGACAGTATTAAATCTTCTATTAACACCTGCAACACAATTTTTCTTAGAATTAATATATCCATAAGCATTATGAAGCATGATGTCACGATTTGGCAAAAAGTAACAATTTAGATACTTGGTTTGATTAGGAAATCTTCTGTACCAGTATGAATAATAGGTGTAAGGATCACCACAGCTCTTAGAGAAATAATTGAAGTTTGCGTTAGGGTTAGTATAAATACTACCACTTTTTACGCACCAAGAATTACCAGGGGCTTCAAGGTTGTAACTATCCGTTGCAAAATTAGGCATGTTTGATGGAGTTGAATCGACCATATTAATTATATTATATATATATATTTTTTTTAATGAAATTATATTAAATTAAATTAAAATAATATATTAATTAAAATAATATATTATTAAATAAATTTTATTTAATAAAATAATAAATTAATATTAAAAATTATTTTTTAATTTAAATAAAATAAAACAAAATTAACCCTTTACATAAACAATATTAAATTATTTTTAAATCCATAAAAGACTGTAATGTATTATTTGGGTTTGTAACTGGTTTATTTCTTTTTAATTTAAGACTTGTTTGCGTTTTATTTAAAATATTTTCATTTACAATTGAAATATTTCCTTTAATATTTGTCTTATAACTATTTGAAATATTCTCTTCAATTTTAGGAATAATTGATATTAAAGGTGGATTAATAACTGTAAATACTTTTTCATTCTTTAATGAATTCTCTCTAAATTCATCGATTGACATATATCCTCCAAAAATTTTTAATATTTCTCGTGGTGGCGCCAAATTAACTTTTACAAATTTTGTATTATATAATTTCTTATACATTAAATTCAATAAAGAATATCTTTCCCATATATCATCATCACATTTACTAAAATTATATGATGCAGTACAATTAAATGAACAAAAACAGCCATTCACATAAAATTTTTCTTTCTTATAATATTCGGGCAAAGCACATGGCATCCAAGTAAATGGATGACAACACCACCAACAATAAATACTTGTTGTTTCAGGCCATACTTTTTCATTATTCGCATTAATAAACTCATACATAATATTTTTTAAATTTTTCTTAATTATTCTATTTGTTTTATATTCTTCATCTATATAATTATTATCTTTCTTTATTAATTCGCATTCTTGTATATCATAATTTATTTCTTTATTTTTTAATAGAGTATTATTATTATATTCCATAAAATTCATTTGTGTTGGTAATATATTATTAAATTCTTCATTTATTAAATTACTACAGTTATTATTATTACTATTTAAATTGTCATATATAGAAAATCCTAAAACATCATTATTATTCGGTTCTGGATTATTATTTTTATCGATTGATGTTATAGGTAAATGTAAAATTAAAGGCTCTTGTTTATTTTCTTCAAAAAATGTTTTTGGTAATTCCTTAATTGAATAAACTTTTTCCTTTGGTTTACGTCCGCGCTTTTTAGGTATTTTTTCATCATCTAATTCATTTGTTTTTACTTTAGGTTTTCTACCTCTTTTCTTTTGTACTTTTTCCAACACACCTATTTCATCCTTCGGTTTACATTTTCTACCTCTCTTTTTTTTTAAATTAATATCTGTATTATCATCTCCGTTTTTATTGTCTATGTCATCATTTTCCATAGTTTCTGTTTCATCATCATCTTCACTAATTTCATCACTATCATATTCACTTTCATCATTATCATCCAACAAATCATCATACTCATTAATATTATTATAAATATCTGTTTTTAGAGTATTGATTTCAATTTCATTATTTATAGTTTCAGTCATTTTTTATTTATTCATATAATTATTTTTTAAATTAATTAATTTATTAAAAATATATAGTAATATTTAGAGATATATTTAATATGAATGATTTAACAAAGTCTGATTTTATTAATTTTCAATCAATTATTAAATTATCAGATAATAATGAATTACATTTACATGATTTAGGTAATGATATATGTGAAATGACTGTAACAGCTCTGAATGAAAATTTACCTATTATTCCAAAAATTTATTTTCAACCTATTGAAAAAACAGAACCTTTAAAAACCATTTCAATAACAAATAATGATTTATATGGACAAAATATTATTAATAGATATCATAAACTTAAACATTCTATGAATAAATTATCTATTTCAAAAATTTATATATTATCAATTATTAAAAATTTAAAATATGAATTAGAAGAATATAATAATGTTTCTAAAAAAAAATTTAATATATTAAAAAAAAATTTATTAATAAAATTTAAATCATCGATAAAAGATACTTTCAAAAATCAAGATGATTTTATAAATTTTAAAAAATCGTTCTGTAAAGAATCATTTAATATATTTAAAGGATTTCGTGAAAAAATACCATTGTTTAGTTATATATTTCATATAACATATATAGGTTTATCTGATTCTAAAAATTATTTTAATAGATTATTTAAAAAATACATGAATGAACGTAATATTTTAACAAAATATATTAACAAAAATTTCGGTTTACTATCATTTACTCCACTATTTGATATTGAAAAGGTTGTACAGTTTCAAAATGAATCTTCAAAAAATAAAAATGACCCAATAAATTACAATAAATATATTTTATTTAGTAAAAATGAAAATAATGAAAATGAAATAAATAGTAAAAAAGAATTAAATGATAAAATAAATGAATTTAATTTATTATATATATCTCCATATAATTCAGATTATTATACCGACATACATCAAAAAAATATAGAACGAATTAATAATGAAATTAAAAAAAGTTTAGATAAACTTTTAAACGGAAAAGATTTAATAAATTTATATGAAATAATTTTAATAACTCTACAATTAGACTTTAATTTATTAGAATTAATGTATTATTATTGTGAAAAAAAAATATATGACACTGTAATTAAAAATCATGACCAAATTAAAAAATATATATTAAATAAATTAAATACTGTTGATATTTATTTTGATTTATATAAAGAATGGTTGTATAAAGGAAAATTGAATGTAGAAAGTTCTATAGATGGAAATAGTAATAGAAAAATAGATAATATTATTGATTATAGATTTTTTTTTAAAAATGTTTTAAGTAATTTTAAAAATAGTAGTATAAAGAAAAAAATAAGTTCTAAAAAAAAAGAAAAGTGTAATTTAGATAAATGTGGTTCTGATAAAGATAATGAAGATAATATTTTAGATGAATTAATTCGATATAATCCAGATGATATTGATGATTGTATGACATATAATATATTATGCCGTATGTTTAAGGTTACATAGTTTTTTATAATTGTTACATTATTATTACACGATTATTACACAATTATTACATAATTTATTTATAATATCATTCATCTAATAACATTATAGCCATTGCTGCATAATTATGTAAGTCTAATAATGTATCTTTAATACCTTCATCATTTACTACAGGTAAGAAAGTTTAAAAATCTCACTTTTTAATCTTAAATCCTTTCATAACAATTAAGTGTATACGTCTATCCTATTTTTCAAGGCACGTAACTTTTAATTCATTTTATAACTTCTTTCAA